>JABUBK010000407.1_pt1 | contig 10467 bp, 13 predicted proteins | sample 7332671 | NCBI WGS metagenome assembly JABUBK01 (sample SAMN07256342, study PRJNA390944) | subsurface metagenome | isolation source: Methane hydrate marine sediment | place: Pacific Ocean: Eastern North Pacific, ODP site 1244 | collected 2002
TCCTCATATTTGATTCTTTGAAATCTGTTCTTATCTAAAGTATAAAAAGGATACTTTAATAAGTTAACTTCAGATCTGCTTAATTCCTTCTTTTCCTTCTTTTCCTTTTTTTTCTCTTTATTAACATTCATTTTAAAACTCCTCTCTTATTAAATAGATTAAAGAGAGTATTAATTGTCTTTTGCCTTTTTTATTAGTTTATCAGGATTTATACATTAAAACTCTCGAGCATTACTCACCTATTCTCTCGAGCATTACTCACCTATTTACTCATAAAGAAATTCGAGCATTACTCACCTATTTTTTTAGTGCTATTTAATCATTTACTAAAGTTATTAACATTAATTAATATTTTCCTCAATAACAAATATTCCAAAAACATCTTTACTTCTAATTACATCTTTTGGTGAGAGAATGATAAGCTCTCCACAATTAGGGCATTCAAGTTCTAAGGGTTCTGGAGGCATTCTTCTTAAAATTAAAATTAATGGTGTAAAACCGCTTGTTTCATCATTAGCTCTTACTAACTTTGTATTACAGTTTTGACAGATAAATTCCAAATCTCTCACTCTTTATCTCATTAAAATTTTTAAAATATTTTCAATTTTTATAATTTTATTGTAGAATATTAAACAAGGATACGTTAACAGATTCACTTCTGATTTGACTAATTCCTTTTTAATCTTTTTTTGACTTGGGATCTCTCCGGAGATCCCTTTTCTTTTATCTTAAATTCATTCCTCCAATTCTTTACTTTAATTTGTTTTCTATTCTGTGAAATTCCTTAAGAAATTCCTCATCGAGCTCCATTACTTTTTTATGTAATTCCTCATATTCTCCTAATCCATAAAATCCTGCTATTAGCATATCTACTGTTGTTTTTATATCCTCAATAAATAAATCATACAATTCCCCAACTTCTTTGTTAACTCCGACCTTTTTTTTCAGTTCCAATTCAGTTAGAATATCATCAATTACCCTCATCTGTTCAGTAAACTCTTTTTCATTATTTTCCTCAATAGAAATAAATACTTTTAAAAGACTATCGCCAAATTCTTTTTTTAATCTCTTTACTCCGATAAAATCTAACTCATAACTTTTTGTTTCTTCTACTTTTGTAGTTTCTTCCTTCTCTACTATTTTAGTAGGTTCTTCATCAACTTCTGTAATTTCTTCTTTTTGTCTAACTTCTGCAACCCTTTCATCAACCGATTTTCTTATGTATGAAACATATCTTATAACTGATGTAATAGCGATACTAATAAGAATAATACAAATTATTAAAAAACAACCTTTACAACCCTTTTTTTCAGTTTTCATTTTTCTCCTAATATCTAATTGACTTTGCTCTAACCTGTGACCTTTCAATCCTGTGTAATATTAATTCTGTGAAACACCATACCAGAGCATCTACTCTGTCAGGACTTGTTTTTGTTTCAGGTGTGAAGTTGCATTGTTGATCTTCCAGGTCTTTGAATGTCCCTATATGATGTATTTTCCCCTGCTCGTATAAAGCACTAACAGGTTCTGCTCGAGCCCTTTTTCCCTTCGATGCGTGAATGGATTTATAACTGACATTTTCGTCAATATTTCTTATAACAGACTCCACCATTTCCCCTCCGAAATTGACTTCAGCTACTATTCTGTCGGCTTTATATCTGTAATATGCTTCAATTCCCTTTGATGCCCATCCTTTAGGTCTTTTTCGGCAACTCAGATCGTCTATAACATACCCTTCACCATTAGCATCGATTCCAGCCACTATTATTCCTGTTTCTGCAGATGATTCTTTACTTGTTCCAGCTGGATCAATTCCAATTACAATTCTTATAAGCTCATCTAAGTTTACTTCTGATACCCTGTTATTTGCGATTGTCGATCTTTGCCAGAGTGCATTAGGAAGTTCCTCTAATAGAATTGCATATATTTCTTGCTCTCCTAAGGTAGTGCCTTCGTATTTTTCGACAATAGTTTTAAAAAAATTAGGTGATAGATTTAGAATGTTCTCATAAGTTGATCCTCCACTTACTACACAACTTTTATCATTAATCAGTTCTTTAATTACTCTTTTAGGTTTGGGGGTGGTAGTAATGATTGTCTGAGGTTTAGAACCTAATCTAAGACACAATTTAGCCATATCCCAACTTTCAGCATATTTCCAACTCGCCAATTCCTCACACCACATTTTTTGAAACTGAGGACCTCTTAATCTGTCTGGCTCTTCGGCTGAGAAGGTATAAGCAACTGCTCCATTAGGCCAGGTCAGTTTTCTCTTAGAAGGTTCGTAAAGTGGTCTAAAATCAGGGCTTGAAATAGTTAAGATACCAGAATCACCCTCAATCATAATGTCTCTAACAGCTGATGCAGTTGGACCTATAAGGCCTATTTTAGTGAATCCCTGTCTGACTTGCTCGATGATCCACTCAGCCCCTGTGCGAGTTTTCCCAAATCCTCTACCTGCCATAACCAACCAAAATGTCCAATCCCCTGAAGGAGAAAGTTGTTCAAGTCTTGCTCGGACTTCCCAACTATATTTCAATTCTAAAAGTTTCTCTTTAGGTAAACTCTCTAAAATTTCGTGTCTTAAACTTTTCTTTTTCTTTGCTAATCTTGTTATTAAGGGTTTCATTTAACTCTTTTCTATTTTTAGTTTCTCATTTTTTAACTTTTTTGTTTTTAGCTTCTCTTTTCTCAATTTCTCAGTTTTTTCTAATCTCTCAGCGATAGTATCAATTTCCCTTTTCAATTCCTTCACTAAATCCCCTCTTGTTTCCTTAGAATGTCCAACTGTTATGTCTGCCTGAGTTCTCATTTTAGGAGTATAAATTCCTTCTATTTCAAATAACATTTTTAAACATTGAAAATTACCTGACAAAGCCTTTGTTGTAGCTACTAGCATTCTGGCTGTTTGAGTTCTGGCTAAGATTTCATTTCTTTTTGAATTAAGATAATCTGTAAAATCTGAATTCTTAAACCAGAGCCAAGAGGTTTGCCTTGAGATCCCTACTTTTTTGCAAATCTGTGCTATATTCAATTTATTAGTAATATCAATATACAGATTTATAAATAAAGCTTGTTTATTACTCGGTTTCCAATCATTTTTATCATTCATAATTAATACCTCTTATTAAATTTATTTAGGCTCTCAGGTGAGCTCCCTTATAACCTAAGAGCCCTTTTTGTTTTCACTTCATTAAAAGGGGTGAAAACACTAATTTTTATTAGCAGGGAGGGAGCAAAATCAGTTAAACCTCCCTGCTTTTAAGGAAGTCCTGGTAGAAAATAGAAAATCACCAGGCTAAATGTCAGGGTAAAATTAAAAACCCCTGACCTGCGAATAGGTAAAAACATTGCTAAAAACCTATTCGCTTATTGCCCCCACCTACAATTAAATTAATTAAGAAAGGAGGAGCAATTTTATTAAAATTTTTTAATATTATTTTTTATTAGATTGATAAATTTTTGAGCTCTTTAAAAAAGCTTCTGTCGTATAAGCCATTTCATTTTCGAAATCTACATATACAGGATTCGGACCAATTATTGTTGTTATATCTCCCCTATCGATTTTATCTCTCTCGCTGAGGTCTGAACTCAATTCTTTTGCTAAAAGTCTGTATTGTTCTCTACACCTTTTAATAGTTTTCACTATTTTAACCATTTTCCGATTGATTTTTTTACCTACTTCTCGAGCTTCAGCTCTCCTCAATTCCTTGATATCTAAAATTGTGTTTTCGATTTCTTTTTGAGCATCTAAATATTCCTTCTCAGTGATTTTAACTTCTCTGCTTTTTATCTTTGCTTGTCGCTCTGCTTTACCGATCTGATCGAAGTCTATCTGTTCACCTATCTTTTCAATTCCCAAAGTTGAGGATAGATCATCACTAACTTTTTGAGATGCCTCAAATAATTTCTGCATATTTTCAAATTTCAATTTCGCTTTATTTAGTTTAGATAAACTCGCTTTGTGTTTAGGATGTTCCTCTATTTTTGTTAACATATTTATTTCTCCTTAATTAAAGTTTTTCATAATCCTTTAGAACTTTAGCTTTATTTTTATATCTACTTTTTCGGCGATCGTGCACAGATTGAGGTTCTGTATATTTTTTTATATCAATAAAATTTTCTCTGACAGCTCTTATACCTTTTTGTATCGCCTGCAATAACATTAATTCTGTCTTAGTCATTCTGGGGAATAATTTTTTTCTATCCATTATTTCAGGTTCTCCTTCTCTCCTCACCCTTTTCTAACAAGATATTTAGTTTAGCTAAAAACTTTTCGTCTTCTGTTCCTTCCATAAGATCGGCAAGTTTCATATCATCTGAATCATCTAACTCATCATATCTTTTCTTTACAACTTTTCTCTTTATACCGAAGGCATCACGATCTCCAAAATCATCTATCTTTTCTCTTGATTTTTTAACCTTTTTTCTCAGAGCCTTAATCTCCTTCTTTGTGCGTTTCCTTCCGAAGCTGTCCCTTTCAATAGAGAGATCTGTATCATCTCGAGCCTCCACCTGTTCCTTATCAAGTTTCCTTCCCCAAGAATCCCTATCTTTGAAGTCCAAATCTTTAACCCTGTTCACACTCTTATAAGCTCTCAATAGATCGGCATTACCTTCTGAAATATCTTTTAGTAATTTTTCCCTATCTTTGAAAGTGATCCCCTTGTTATGCATCTCCTGACCTATACAAAGTCCCAAAACATTAGTTTTTAGTGCATCAGCTAAAGGGATTGAAGTATATCCTGTTAGCTTTCGAGTTCCACTTTCTAATTCTGAGATCAATGATTGTGGCACTCTACCATAAGTCCTTCGGCACAATTCTAACTGCGAAATATTTTGATCTTTGCGATGTTCCTGTATGCTTTTTAATGTAAACTCAAATTCAAATTCCATTTAATCACTCCTATTAAATTTTAGTATATTAATTATGATTATATCAAAGTATGGTATAATGTCAAGTATTTTTCAAATATATTTTAAATATAAAAAAGCCCACAGTTTGAAGTTCTGGGCTTTATTGATAGATTGACATACCTTCCTCTCCTAAACTCCCAAATACTGCCAATTTAATGGGTTTCCCTGCCTTCTGAGAGAATATCTGATCCCCATTAAATCCCCAACTATTATTTAGGTTTAATAATCAATCCAAAACTACAATTAAAATTATAAGTATTACAATCTTAGCCTTAGATTTATGCATATAAATATATGAATTTATTTTTAAAACTCGATTAAAGCCCTATTTTAAAGGTATTTTCAAAGCTAAGTATTAAATTCTTTATAAACTAACCTTTAAATCGATCAATTCCTTTTCTAATAGTTCAATCTTATCCAGGACATCGCTTTTATCTTTAGTAAAATCCTTTTTCCTCTCATCATCGAAATAGTCTAAATAGATCATTGTTGTATTGAGATTTTTATGTCCCAACTGTTTTTGTATTCCCCTGATATTTCTACCTTCTTTTAACCAGATTGTAGTTATTGAGTGTCTTAAACAATGGGGGTGGATATCCTTATTCGGATCAACTTTCTTTGCATACCTCTTAACCATTTTTTGTATATACCCATTAAGTAATTTTTTCCCATATCTTGAGCAGAATAAATATTTGCTTTTAGGTCTGATCTCCTTCCACTCGTCGATGTAATGAAACAAATAAGAAGGCACATAAACTAATCTTGAAGTATTGCCTTTGGCATTATCTACCTTAACAGCACAATCCTTTTTCTTGATATCTGAAACTTTAAGATTTAAAAGTTCCCCTGTTCTTAATCCTCCATAACTTAATACAGCCAAAATTCCCCTATTGCGAATCCCTGATTTATAGCGAGGATTCGGCAAGTTTACCAACTTGTCAAGCTCTTCTCGGGTTCTAAAGATTTCTATTACTTTTTGCATTTTTTTCCTCTTTTTATAAATTCTTATTGCATAAACTTACTAAAAATTAAACAAGATATTATTAAAAAAATTATTATTAAACTTAAGAAAACTATTAACATTATATTTCCTACCTTCTCTCTTTTAGTTATATGCCCTATAAAAGCACAGAAAGGACTTAATAATCCGACAGAAGCTGTAAAGATCATCAATGATATAAAAAACATACCTGTCCAAGAAAAAACATTAAAATCTTCTGAACTTGCAGCGCTAACAACAAATATCAAATAGAAAAAAAGTTCAAAAACAAATGTAATTATTGATATTAATGAAATAAGTAATGTATCTTTAATTTTCATTTTTTACCTCTTTTCTTTTATTTATTTCATTTTTAATTAAATTATATCATAAGTATTACTAATTGTAATAAGTGATATTTATAAACATACTATACCACAAAACTTTTAAAAATAATACTTATAGTGAAAAATAAATAAAATATTCCCTTTTTTAAAAAACCTAAAAAACTAAAAATATTTAGATATCTGAATTTTTAACCTGATATAAAAAATCTATAAATATGTAAAATGATTTAGTCAAACTTTTAGACCTGATCGAGTTTACCTTAATATTTGAAACTCTTTTTATCAGGTATTTTAAAAAAATGAGATCTCACTAAAATATAAGAATTGAGAAAAAGGATTAAATTGCTTTACCTTCACGCACAAAAACATTGTTAGATGTTGAATGAAGTAAAGTTGGAATAAACTTTATAAAAAGATGTTTTTTTTTCAATTAGCTTTTAATCAGGTATTATAAAAATTGAAAAAACAATGAAGTTGTTTACTTATGTTCTAAAACTGAAAAAATTGATATTTTTTTTATTTTTTGGGTATTTTGTTCCTTATTTTTTAAAATTCTTTTAAGAAAAAGATGAGAGAAAACTCATTAATTGTAATTATTTAAGTTTATATATTTTTGATATTTATAATCCTTCACTCTTTACCTCTTTGATTCACTCACTCCTTGCTCTCTTACTTCTTACTTCTCTCTCTTTAGTTCTTACTATTTAATTTAATTAATTCAGGTATTCCCGATAAAATTTTTTATATTTTCTTTGTTTTTTTAATATTTTACTTTCAATTTTTAGTTTTGTGTCTAAAATAGACCCCCCCTATCAGTACTGCGAAAATTAAAGCCATCCTACCCCGCGGTTTCGGGTTTTTAGGGCTGTAGCTTTTTTATATCCCCTATCCCTTTATAAGAAATAAATTTTAATAAATATATTTTTTTATTAATTATTTAATTTTTATTTTTATTTAAAGCAGAATATCTCCCATATAGTTGTAAGAGAGCATAGCTCCTGATTTGTGAAATGTGGAGGGGTATTGTGGTGTATATAAAAGGAAATAGCCACCCGAAGGTGGCTATATTTCCCGATTCGTTTAAGTAAACAAACTCTGCATTCTCGTGTATTTAAATATATAACATATTGATCAATATAATGTCAAATATTTTTAAAAATAATTTTTTTGTTTTATATATTCTATTTTTCTTTATGTAAAAACAAAGTACCCCGGGAGGGATTTGAACCCTCACGAGAATGCATCTCACTGGATTGATAATCCAGTATGTCTACCAATTCCATCACCGGGGCATATTTTAATTATACCATGTGATATCTTTGCTAAAAAGCCATTTATATTTTTTCTGTTTTTTAAGATGGCTTAACTCTTCGTTCAACTTATCAAATTTGTTTTTAAACTCAAGTTCTAGATCCCTTTCTTTTTCTATCTTTATACCTGAGGTAGTCTGACCTTTACGTTCCAATTCTCCAGCCAATTCTCTTTTTCTATTTTTATATAATCGCTTCTGTTCTTTAATTTCTATCTTTTTTAGTTCTATATTTTTATCAATTTCAAAACCTTTAAGTTTTCTATTCTCTAAATAATAATAAATTATCCAACCAAAAAAAATAACATTAAAAATTATAGATATTACATTCCACATATTTTCCTCCTTCCGCTTTTCATTTTTATTATCTCTTGAAGTTTTACTCTTTCTTATATAAAAGAATTATCATAAAAGATGTTGCTATTAAAACTGCATCTGTTATTGTTAAAATTATAATTGGTATAGTTTCCCTGCCTTCTATTTTAAAAATTCTAACAATTCTACTAGTAAAGTTCCAAAATCTTCTATTCTGTCTTTGCACTATTGGTTTTAATTCTTCTTGAATTTTTTCGTATTTCTCATATTCCTCTTTACTCAATTTATCCAAATCCACCGATTTAAAATATTTACCAATTTTCCCCTCTCCACTTTTTTGAGGGAAATTTTCTCTTAATTCTCTTTGCAATTCCCTATATCTTTTATCATCAGATGTATCTACTGAAAATCCAAATACTCTAAGAGTTATATTGATCCAATATATTGTATTAATTAATATTATTGCTATAAACACTAAAATTATTATTTTTTTGTTCATTATTAATCCTTTTTTCCTATATTTTAGTTATCTTTTAAATGGTCTTTTAACCCAATATTTTTGTCTATTTCCCATTAATACAGTATGTAACTCAGAAACAATCTCACCAGCCATTTGCAAAAAAAATTCGTCTTTTTTGTCCAATATCTTCCCATTTTTTATCTTCTCGAATATGTGACCTAATTCTAATATAAAGTTTTTTATTCGATTGATTAGTTTTTTATCTTCTATCAAGAAAATGGCTTCTGAAGCGATAGCAAAAAATTCAAAGGGACTGTATTTATCTTTCTTTAAAACTCCCTTTTTATATAATCTAAATGAAAGTAATTCCTTAGATAATTTAGAGAACGCTTTATATTGTTTATCTCGAAGCCACTTTCGTTTCTCAATTTTTTCCATAATTTTTGGAAGCCAAAATATGTTTAATACTGTTGTTATAAAAGAACCAAATCCAATAGCGCCAAGAATCTCAATCCAGCTCATTTGTTTCCCTCCTTTTTACCTGAATTAAATTTTTTATTATCTTTTAAATAGTCTTCTAATCCAGCTTGTTTTTTGGTATGTAAGTTGCTCCTTTAATAAGGAATTTTCCCTTTCTAACATCTCAACTTTTGCTTCTAAATAACCAACTTGCCTTACAATTATAAAATAAGGGGGTAATGCTATACTTTTTGAGGTATCTTTTTCCTTACCCTTTTTCCTTACCTCATCATCTTTGCCTATAACTTTAACTTCTAAAAAATCATCTAAACTGTTCTCATCTACATATAAATTCTTTCCAACCTTCTCACAATTTAACTTACCATTTTGACAATAAAGCCTAATAGTTCTATGAGATTTCCCTGACCTTAAACTCGCCTCTTTTGTTGTTATCAATTTAAAAATCCTTTCTCTATGTTACTTATTTATAAGGTAAAAATCTTAAGGGTAAAGGTAAGATTTATACCTCAAAATTACCTTATTACCTTATTCTATTAAAAGAGTGAAATTCCTTTAAGGTTAGAGATTATTCTCTTTTTTGGCTCTTTAATTTCTTACAATATTTGCAGAAGGTGGGGTGGATTCTAATTGTATTCGTGATTTCTACTTGACAATCCCCATTATAATTTTTGTAGCAGGCATCGGCTTTCTTTTTCAAATTAAAAGATTTGGGCTCTCCTTTAGATGTTTTGAATTTGCTAGCTGTTAAAAAATATTCCTTTAAGTTTAGGATCGCCTGTATTTCCGAAATCTTTGACTTATCATCTGACTTAATTTCCTCGAAATATTTTTCACCAGGATAGAATTTAATAAATACTTTATTCCCCTTTTTTTCTAAAACATACTCTTTTAAGAATCTTGTTTCTTTTAACTCTTTTAGAGCAGGGATTAATTGTCGCTTAATATCTGATAAATATTTTTGCTCTTTTACAGGCAATACTTTGCATAGTTTTTCATAACTATATCTAATGGGTATATTTTTTTTATCCTTTATTTTAAAAAATTTTACTCCTAATAGTTCATATAATCTGAAAGCTATACCACTATTTAAACTTTTAATATAAGCAAAGTCTAAGGGTTTTATATTGTAGGTTTCTAAGTTCATTTTATAAAGCGGTGAGGGGTAGATGTAGTTGGATTCGGCAATCTCTCCATTCTTTAATTCCTCCCCTTTAAATTTATAATCAAATAAATGAAAAGATGCCTCTCCTAAATGTTTCTTTTCGTCAGAATAGAATATATTTTTAGTTAAAAAACCTAAAAGTGATAGTCTTTTAATAGCTTCTTTTATAAGCTCCCTATTACCTTTGTAATATTTAATTCCTAAAATTTTACATATCTGATAGGTAGATCCGATATCTAAAGACTTTGCTATTTTTCCATTTCTCTTTAGATCTCTATAAAGATGCATCTCTATTATTCTAAAAACCTTTGCGTCAAATGGAGTTGGCAATCCTAATTTTAAATCTGGTGAAACTATCAGACTTTTTACAGTTGTTTTTCCATTTTTAGTTTCTACTTCCTCATATTTGATTCTTTGAAATCTGTTCTTATCTAAAGTATAAAAAGGATACTTTAATAAGTTAACTTCAGATCTGCTTAATTCCTTCTTTTCCTTCTT
>JABUBK010000408.1_pt1 | contig 10452 bp, 16 predicted proteins | sample 7332671 | NCBI WGS metagenome assembly JABUBK01 (sample SAMN07256342, study PRJNA390944) | subsurface metagenome | isolation source: Methane hydrate marine sediment | place: Pacific Ocean: Eastern North Pacific, ODP site 1244 | collected 2002
TAAAAAAGGGCAAGTTTTAAGGGGAATTATCGATTTTTCGCTTATGATTATACGTTAAATTGATTTGACCCCCCTTAAAACGCAAAATTGAACGTCTGTTTTTTAACCAAATTGACGAAAGCCTTATTTCTTATAACTTTGGGCTATTTTCAGGATTTTTAGTAAACGAAGGGGGCTTGATATCATACGCTAAAGGATAAAGAAACGCTAACAGAGCTATCAGGGGCCTTATTTTAGGCCTATTCTGAACGAATTATCAAATAAGAAAGGGAGATATCGTTAAATGAAAAGAATAATTGTCATATTCATAATTGCGGTTTGTCTGCTGTTCTCCACGTGGGGGATTTCGTGTCTGGCCCAGGAGCCTGTCAATTATGGCAAAATATGGAATTCCTGGTCTGATTATATGAGAAGCATTTATATAATGGGGTTCAAGGATGGGCTTCAAGGCCAAATTTATGATTCTTTTATTACTCGACTTATGATCGAAGAAAAAGATGTATTTGATAAATATCTGAAAGATTCTGAAGTGGTAAAAATAGAGGAAGCAAGAAACAAAACATCGTGGGATTTTATTATGTTTGATGGTGAGGTTATTAAAAATGTTATGACTGATTTATACAAGGACCCCGCTAATGCGTATATTTACATTGATGATATGGCCGGCCTCGCTTATTGGAAACTAAAGGGCGAAAATATATCATCATTCTTGCAGGAAGCAAGAAAAAAACCTTATCAGATTAAAAATTAGTGGATAAATCGGCCTATTCTGAACGATTTATTAAATACAATAAAAGGGGGTAAAATGAAAGCAGACGAGATTTTTGGTATTTTCTTACTGTTTTGTCTTATTATCTTTTTCTGCATATCAGGTTATCATATGAGGGGAATGATAATACTCGGAGTTATAGGAATGGTATTGTTTGCATTGTGGGAAATGAATAAATAAAAGGGGGCAATATGCAAGTTTACTTCCTTCTCGCTGTAAGGATAATAATATTTCTTCTCGCAGTTATAGCCTTTGGAATCTTTATCGATTGGCTGGAGAATCGGAATAAAAATAAAAGGGGGTAAACGTGGCAAATAAAACTATCGAATATATTTTTGGATTGGTTATCTTTATTTTTGTAATGTATATATGGAGTATGTGGGCTGGGTATGTGGTAGCGAAAGAAGATTGGCTAGTCTTTATTGCCGGTTTTATATTCATATGGTTTTTGATTTATATTATTTTTAAGGAAAAGAAGTAAAAGGGGGTAAATAATTGAGAAAAATAGCAATATTGAATTTTAAGGGCGGGACCGGCAAAACTACGACAGCGGTCAATTTGGGTTATGCCTTAGCTCTTAAAAATTACAAAGTTTTAATTATCGATTGTGATCCTCAGGGAGCAATAGGGAGTTGGCTCGGTCTAAATCCTGAAAATACTTTATACAATCTACTTACTGATGAGGCTCGATTAGAAGATTGTATTTACCAGGCCAGGAGCAAACTGGATATTATTGCCAGTAATAAATATTTAGCACGTATCGAGTTTAGATTAACTAAAGAGAAGGATATAGAAAAGGCCTTTAGTAAAAAACTTAAAACTCTGAGGGGATATGATTTTATTTTCTTAGACTGTCCACCGAGTTTTAGTATTCTAAATCTTAACGCTTTAGAATATGCAGAGGAGATATTTCTACCGGTGAGTATGGATTATTTATCACTTCGAGGAGTAAAACAGGTTATAGAATTGTTACCCGAGAATATCAAGCTAATTAAAATAATACCCACCTTTTATGATAAAAGGACCAGGAAAAGCAAAGAGATATTAGAAGACTTAAAAAACTTCTTTAAAGATAAGGTTACTAAGCCCATAAGAATAAACACTCGAATATCAGAATGCAATAGTTTTCATAAAACAATTTTTGAGTATGATCCTAAGAGCAGAGGGTCAATTGATTATAAAAGTTTGTCTGAGGAGATAATAAAATGAAGAGAAGAACCGGCGAAAGTATGAAGGATTTAATGTTGGGTGAAGAATCATATAAAAGGAAATCTACCAGTAAGACAGTAAAACAGCATACCAGCAAAACAGTAAAACGACAAACCGATAAACCAGCAAAGCAGAATAAAGTCAATAAAAAGGTTACCTATTATATTAAAAACCCAACTCTGATTAAAAAACTAAAACATTTAGGTGTAGAAAAAGAAAGAGATTTATCGAGCTTAGTTACCGAAGCTATCGAAGATTTGATAAAAAAATATAAATGATAAACCAGTATTACAGCAAGACAGTATTACAGCAAGACAGTATACCAGTAAGCTGGCAATCTAAGTAAATTAAAAGAATTTTAAAAAATTTTAAAAGGAGTTTAAAATGGAGGGTTTTATGGGCGTTTTGGGTGTTCCTTCTTCGAAGTTTATTGCAATTTTTGCAGGCGTAATACTAGCGTTTGTTTTATATTTATTTCTCTTGTCATTTAGTAAAAAAAAGAATAAAAAATAAATGGGATAAGTAAAATTCTTTAAAAAATTTTAGGGAAGTGGCTTAAAAATGAGGCTAAAGTTAAAGGCTTTAAAACTCATCGAGAAAATTATAAAGGGAAAAGAGAAGTCCGGAGAAAAAGTAAAACATAAAAAATTTATTCCCTATGATCATAAAGTAGTATTTCAGAGTAGTAAAGGAGGGTATTAAGCAATAATATCCCGGCGGTCCGGCTTTCTCTCCAGAGTTCTCCGGGTTGCCGGTCCCCTGCTCCCATTCTTTTAAAACCTTTTATCTAAGGGGGGCAGGGATATTTAAAGAATAGAACGGCATTCTGAAAATTAAAAGGTGGTGTTATTATGTCCGAAATAAAAAGGAAAACAGAGGAAAATATCGAGGACGTTGAGAGAATATCGGATATCCTAAATCGGAGAATAAAAAAATCTAATACTAAGCCCGGGGCCCCGAGCTATGAAAGCAAAAAGAAAAGGAAAAAAAAGAGGTGATTAGTTATGCCATACGTTAAAAAAAGTGCTTATCTCTCACTTGATCCAGAAAAGAGAGATGCCCAGTTGCAGAATTTAGTCCAGAATCGAATGAGGAGAGCAAAGAAAGGGGAATTTATACCCGGACCGCCGAATGAACCAGCTTATATAAACGATATTATTCGATTTTTAGAGGAGCAATTCTTTATACCGGAAAGCCGAAAGCCGATAGTTTTAGAGCAATTTCAGAAAGAAGATATACTTAAACCGCTATTTTATGGGGAGCGAGAATATACTATGGGCCTGATAGGACAAACAAAAAAAAGTGGCAAATCTTGCCTAGCTGCCGGGATAGCCGAATGGTATCTTTTCACGCAAGGTCTAAGGCCAGGGGAGAATGTCGAGGTATTGCTTTGCGCCAGCGATAAGGAACAAGCAAGCTGGATTATTTTTAATAAGCTAAAAGAGGCAATCCGAATGAATCGAAGGATGCTTATGCAATGCGATATTACCGCTGATACGATTTCGATTCCTCATAGATCTACCGTCTGCCGGGTCTTGGCTACGGATGTATCCGGAGCCGGGCAAAATGCGGACCTGGTCATATTCGATGAGCTTTATTTGTATCGATACGAAGGGATGAGGGATTTCTTTGAGGTTATGACTACGAACCCCACAAAACCACATCCATTAATTCTGATAACCACAACGGCCGGCTATGATGATGAGAGTTTGCTATATCAATTATTTAAAAAGGGAATGGAATTAGAAAAGTCTCCCGATCCTACTTTCTTCTTTTACTGGGAAGGGGAGAATGAAATTCCTATAAATCAAATGCCCTGGCAAACCGAAAAATATTTAAAGCAACAAGAGGGCAGATTAAGAAAAAACACCTATCTAAGGCTCCACGAAAATAAATGGGTAGAAGATATCACCCAGTTTATAGATATCGATAAATATGACCAATGCGTTAATAAGGACCTGACCCCTAAATTGCCGAATAAAAATATAAAAATATGGGTGGGGATCGACGCTTCGATCTCGGGAGATTCGACAGCGGTAGTGGCAGTTACCAGGAAAGAAAATAAGATAATTTTAGCCAATTATAAGAAATGGCAGCCTACAAAGAAAAACCCGATTGATCTAGAGGAGACAGTGGAGAAATATATCATCGATTTAGACAGGGCTTTTAATCTGCAATTAGCTTTTTACGACCCCTATCAGCTACATAGGAGTGCTGTTACCCTGAAAAAAAAGGGGATTCGTATTAAGGAACTTCCTCAGACAGTCTCGAACACTATCGATTTTAGTCAAAATCTTTATGATCTGATTCAATTCGGCAATATCGAATTTTACCCTTCTCCGGAAGTAAGAAGGCATATTAAAAGCTGCAAAGCAAAAGAAATGACGAGAGGTTTTAGAATCGTCAAAGATAAACATTCCGAGAAAATCGATATCGCAATAGCCGGGGCGATGGCCTGCCTGGGAGCGGTGAAAAGTTTTGTCCAGGAACAGGAAGAAAAAGAGAGATATGTCGTCCACTACGAAGGCGATCCCCGGTCTATCTGGGTAGAGGACACCGAAGCAAAAGAGGAATTCGGCTATCTGCGAAGGGTCCCGATTGACGAGAGAAATGATTAATTTAATAATAAATTGACTTAATTATTTTTATATAGTAAAATGTAATAAATGAAAAAAGGAGATTAATATAATGAAAAATGAATTTTTGAATTCTACGGATATTTCAAGAATCTTAGGCGTAACTCCACCTACCATAATCAATTTAATAAACGAGGGACGGATAAAATCTTCCAAAGTAATCGAAAGAACCAGAAGAGTAGATCCGGAAGATCTTATAATTTATCTTGAAAATTTGGGGAATGATAGAAGGGCAATGGCAGGATTTAAAAGAGATATCTATAAATTTTTATATAGCAAATATGGGAATATAGAATATTCGAAGGAATCAAATAAACAAGCCGCTTTATATGAAAAATATTCTGCAGAAAGGTTCGAGGCTCTGGCAAAATGACACAGAATAACGAAGAAGCAGCTAAAGAATTAAATCAGATTCCCATCGACAAAACTAAACATAAAATCCGGTTTCTGATCAACGGAATGAGAAATACCGAGATAATATTGAGAGAATTCATAACTGAACTCCGGGCCGAAATGAAGAAATTAGAAATATTGATTCCCGGGGAAGAATGTATCGAATTCTATAAAGAGTGCTTTGGATTCAAGAAAACAGAGCCTAACATAATACAGAAAGCCGAACAGGTAATCAAGGATTTTTCTGGAAAAGAAGAAAATCCAGGAAAGGATAATTAGAATGGAAATTAAAGAGATTTTACTCGACGGTAAACAATTCGAGGCGGCCTGTAAAGAAGCGGGCCTTGAAAAATCTTTGAATAGTTATACTCAAAAAATCTCGGATCAACGAGTTTCAGAGGGGATAAAAACTTTCGAGAAGAACAGGGGAGACAAGACTGACCAGGAGAGGATAGAAGAACTCGAAACCCAGATCAAAGATTTAAAAAGTGGTATAGCGAAAGGTGATTTAGACACTCAAATTAAGGCCGAATTAAAGAAAGAAGGACTTAGCGAGGGTCTTATAAAATATATCAGGATAGATGATCCTGATAAAGTGGGGGAGAGCGTGAAGGCGTTGAAAGATGATATTCTCGATCTCAAACAAAAGGAAATCGATGCTAAATTAAAAGAGGGTGGAATCCCCTCAAAGGGCGAAACGATTGCGGTTGATTCGGTTATCGAAAAATTTGTAGAGGGCAAAAATGTAGGCAAAACAGAGGGGCCTTTTGAAGGGAAAGAATCCGAAAATAAAAGCGAAGGAGATCAAGAATAATGATAAATTTTTTAAGCGAAATAACCGAAAAAAGTATGGGAACATACTTAGATAAACGGAAATGGATGAAGCGATATTATGTGGATTATTTTCCTCTGAAATCGACCCCATTTTTGACTTACGAGGTCCTTGTCGGTCTTATGGGAGTGAGTGCTGCCGATCTGGTTTCTTTCAATAGCTCGGCTCCTGAAAAGACCCGAAGGGTTCTCGACCGGCTGACTGGATCGCTTCCTGCCATCCGGGTAAAACGGACTATGGACGAAAACGCAATAAATCAATACCTGGTGGCGAAAAATACTATAAAGAATGACGCCGATATGGTAGCCCTTCTGAATATGGTTTTCGGGGATATCGATTTTGTGGTGGAAAGTGTCCAGCAAAGGTGCGAGTGGATTGCCCTGCAGGCTCTATCGCAGACAAAAATTTCCCTGAATCAGACAAACTCGGCTGGGGTAATCACCGAAGAAGCAATCGATTTTGGCCTTCCTGCAGCAAATAAAGAATTTGTCGGCGGGGCTGCTGCAAATAGGCAATGGAAAGCTGCAAATTTTGCGTCCTGTTTACCCATAACCGATATAACCACGATTGTCCTGGAAGCCCTAAAGGTGGGCGTAGTGATCAAGCATATACTTATGAATCCCACAAAGTTTTTGGATTTTCGGGCAGCTACCGAAACAAAGGATTTCATTTATGGGATTATGGTTTCAGAAAGCGGACTAACCCCTGGCGTGGCGCCCACGTTAGCGACGATCAATAAGGTATTGGTTGAATCGGGATTACCGGATATAAGAATAATTTCGACCTTTATTGACTTGGAAGATCGGGACCATAATATAGTGGCAACCGACCCCTGGGTGGATTCTGGAGGAGCGGATAAATACGTTACTTTTATCCCCGACGGAGCGTTGGGATCGATGTTACATGGACCGATTGCTGCCGAATCGGTGAAAGATCCGGGAATCGTTCAGAAGAAGGTCGGCCACGTTCTTTGTCAGAGCGTCTGTCAGCAAGATCCGATAATGGTTTCGACTATCGGGCTTTCCAATACTTTCGTATGTTTCGATAAAATAAATATGGTGTGGTCACTTAATAGTGAATCACATACGGCCTGGTTATAGTAAATAAAATATCCTCGCAAAATGTCGATTATTGCGTGGAGAAAATCCCGGGGCTCAGTATCCCCTGGGTCATTCTATGAAGGGTGGAAGACCTGATAATTCCATCTTTTTATTGAATCTTTTAATAGCCGGGGAAGGGATTAAGTTAACTTCCCCGCAAAATTTATTTGATTTTTATTTGTAGATTTGTAAGCTCAAAATTTCTTCTTTTCTTCTTTTGTCTCGGGGGCAGGTTGAAAGTCCTGCCCCTTGCAATTATTTATTTATTATTTATAAAATAAAAAAGGACCGACCGGCAAAGGTTGATCCTTTTCTTGAAAAAATTATAGAGCTCCAATCCCTGCTTTCACAGAAATAGAAGGGGGCATTTTTGACCCTCTTTGAATTTAGTATAAAGTATCGAGAGGGAAAAGTCAATTTTGAACCGGCGGTTCAAAATTCATAAAAGACAGGTGATCACGAATGAACGTGTTAAGAGGAAAACTCAATAAAAAGAATATGGCCCGATTTGCCGGTGTGGAAACACTTTCGGCAGTTGATAAATCTCTGGCCAGGCTGGCTGATCAGGGTTATATCAGATACAAAAAAATTAAGGGTGGAATATATAAATTTACCTTATATCCCGAGCCGGTAAAGGAGATAGAACTGAATAATGGGGCAGGATAGAAAGAAGATCAAAAAGGAAAAAAAGAGGCTCAAGGCTATCCGTGAAATGAAGGAACATAGGAACATTGCGAAACGCAATATCGATTTTATATTCCCGAAAAAAAGGGATATCAGGTTTTCTGATCCGAAGGAAAAAAAATAAGAATACTGGCCAGAAATGGCCTGCTGCCCGGCAGGGTCGGTGAGGGTCTACTACCCCTCTATAACTGATCTTGCCGGGTTAAAGAAAGAGGGGTAGTTATATGAAAGACATGAAGGATATCGAAAAAGAACGAAAAGAAATAACAGATCGGCTCGAATTAGAAATATACAATTTCAAGGAAGGCGTATATTCAGAGGAATCGGGAAAGCCAGTAAAGGAAAATATGATAAAAGCATTGGCTAAATTGCCGGACCTTGAAAGGACTTACTATAAATTAGAGATGATAGTAAATAATATATTTACTCATCTGGATTTAGAAACAGAGTTGGATCTCGCTATCAGAGAGGCAAAACAGAAAATTATTTCTTCTAAAGACGCTACCGCTATAACTTCAAAATCTACCCGCTACGAAATAGATCAAAAAAGATTAGATACACTTTTGAAAAATGCAATCCCGGACCATGGGTTTTTAAGAGACTATGTGAATGTCTTTTCAGAAGTAACCGACTGTCCTGAATCCTTCTTATTCTGGGGGGCCATGGTGATGATGGCCACGATCTTAGGCAAAAATATGTATATAAAATATATTGCGGAAAAGATTTGCCCCAATATCTGGTGCGTGTTTCTGGCCGACAGCGGGAGCAGAAAGGGGACCGGGATCAATCTGGTGGCCAGTATTTTAAGCAGGCTTGACAGCGATTTGTTATTGCCGACGGTGGCAAGCGAAGAGGGCCTGATCAGGGCTTTAGATACTAGTAAAACATTCGGAAGGGATATCGGCTTTATACACTGGCAGGAATTTGCGACTATTTTAAAGGACTGGAAAAAACAAAACTCCTGGAAAACTTCCAAAGAGTTTTTAATGAAGGTATACGACGGAGCAATTATCAAAAAGCAATTAAGCAAAGAGGAATTTAACGTCAGGGATATCGCGATTAATTTTATAGGCGCCTGCATACCTACGAGCTTCAATAAATATTTCACAATAGAGGATCTGGAATCCGGTTTTTTCGCCAGGGTGTTTCTAATCTCGGTATTGGAAAATGAGAAATATTATCCCCTTCCCGGAGAGGTCAGCGATCTCTCTCTCAATAGGCTGGTAAGGGAATTAAAAAGAATACGCGATATTTATGATGAGAGAAAAATGTCTTACGAGGCGATAAAGGATAAATTTGATATCTGGGCCAGGGGCAAAAGGAAGGAAAAAGAATCTACTCGTTTAAAGGCTTTTTACGCTAGGATAGAGACTTCCTGTCTTAAACTGTCTATGATCTATCACGCCTGTTTGAGTGGAGAAAAGGGTAACGATATGATATCGGAAGAGGCCTTCGAATATGCTACAAAGGCTATGGATTTTCTTATCGCTTCCGGTCAGGTGATGGTATCCGAACATATAGGTATAAGCGAGGATCAAAGGTTGACCAGGGAAGTTGAGAACTATATCAGGAAAAGGAAAAAGGTATTCAAAGCAGATATTTTTAAGAAGTTTAAACTGCAATGGAAGGTTTTATCTGATATCGAAAAAACCTTAATAGAGAAGGAATCTATTTATATTATGCCTCTGAAACCTTTGCCCGGCAGCGGAGCGTTCAAACCAAAAAAGGTATACGTGGCTATCGATTAATTTCAGAATGATATTAGGTAGTAAATTTTAAAAATTTTATAGTGTTAAAATTTACTCAAGGGCAAAAAAAGCCTTATATGTCAATGGTTACAATTTTGAAATAGGTAGTAAATTTTAAATTTTAGCAAACCCAAGGGGTGGAAGAAAAAAAAAGGATTTTTAATCATCCCCTATGTATCTATAATTTACTAATTTACTATATATATATATATTATATATTATATATAAGTATTACGTATCAACGGTTACAGAGGCGGTTAGTAAATTTTAGTAAATTTTAAGAAATAAAATTTACTCACGAAAGCGTTGATATATAAGGATTCAAAAATAGTAAATTTTAAAAAGGCGGTGATAAAAATAATGGCACCGGAGAATTTAGAATTTCTGGATCGGTTCGATAAATTTTACCAGGTGATGGTTAATAGCATAAAAGAAGATAAAATTAACGAATTTGATTTTTACGCTTTGATCAGGGCTAAATGTAAAAATATGGAAAGGGAACGGAGAGAAAGGGTAGATATAAAAGTTAAAGTTGCTGAATAGTAACTTGTGTTAAGTAAGGAATCTAAACAAAGGCTATAATCCCTACGAATAAAATCTTTTCAATTCAGGAGAACTCGGATAGCTCGGTAAGGCTAAAAGGGGAATCCTGTACTTAACACAATATCAATTCTGTTAATACAGATAAATAACCGTAACCCTTATAAATAAAGGATATAAAATTATTTTAAATTATTTTACTAAAAATACTTGCTTTTTATCTTTACGTATTATATAATAATTACAGTAAAATAAAGAAATAAAAAGGGGGCTGTTTAATAAAATGAACGTGGTAAAAGCAATCAAATCAGAAGCTACTATCCGGGCAATAAAGGGGATAATAAGCAAGAATAAGACCGCTAACACAAGCCGGAATCTTTTACTCTGGATCATCGGAACGAATACCGGCTTACGAATTTCTGATATCCTGGCGCTGAAATTAAAGGACGTTCTCGATAATAGAGGGGAAGTCAGGGGATCGTTAGAGATAACGGAAAAAAAGACTAAAAGGCCGAGAGATATCGATATCAGGCCACCGGTC
>JABUBK010000409.1_pt1 | contig 10446 bp, 10 predicted proteins | sample 7332671 | NCBI WGS metagenome assembly JABUBK01 (sample SAMN07256342, study PRJNA390944) | subsurface metagenome | isolation source: Methane hydrate marine sediment | place: Pacific Ocean: Eastern North Pacific, ODP site 1244 | collected 2002
CAATAAGAGAGAAAAGAACTCTCTTTAGAGAATTTACAATAAGTCCGCCTTTTAAGTCAACCAAGGATATCTTCTGTTTAAGGGTAGACAGGATGGTAGATTCTTATCGCAAAGTTTCTATAAATAATTTAGAATTAAAAGTACCTAGTGCACCACTACATGAGAGAATACAACTTCGGATTAGCCCAGATAAAGAATCTGGTTTATCTGAAGTAAGATTCTGGCACGAAGGTGAACTTTTAGGTAGTCAAAAAGTTAAAAATGCTGATTTAAATTTAGTCCACTTTTAACTTTTAACTAACAGTTATCAATCCCAAACCCTTTTAAGATCCGAGGCATCTGGGATATATGGCCAAAAGGGTCAGGTCTTATTTCAAAATAATCTTCCAGAGGTACAGTCTGCGAATATAATAGAAAGTGATATTCCGGTATTTTTTTCATAATATCTATTAGATTATCAAGAAACTCTACCGTAAGACTTCTTGTGTGTTGAAAATCTATAGTCCATTCTCTATCCAAATGTGTATTTGGAATAAAATGAGCTCTCAATTTTAAGGCTGATCGATAAGTACACAATCCCATTACATTCTCTTTCTTTATTGCAGTTTTCGGATAGTGGCTCTAAAACCCAGAAATTAACGATTAACGCACTGATAATGCACATTCTTTAAATTTCTTAGCGGCAGATAAAACTTCTTCCTCTGTTGAATTGATATTTATTCCAAAAGCGCTACCAAGACCAGGATCTACCACACCTACACTAAGATTAATTGAACGAGATAAAATATCATCCGTATGAGTTAATATGCCCTTGCCATATGGCTGACCAATTTTTTTCAAATGATTCATGACATGTTCCATGTTTGAATAAACATGCCAACCAGATTCATTTACAGTTTTTGTTTGCAATTTTTCAGCAACTTTTCGGGCATGATCTACATCATCAAAAATAGCAGTAAGTAATGTAGCGCATTCACCATCAGGATCATTAATTTTACGCCACCTCATGCCTGGAATTTCTCCAATAGCCTCCCGCAACATCTGTTTCTTTTTTTGAAGGGTCGAAATTATCTTATCAATCTTATGTAGCTGGGCAAGAGCAACTGCTCCTGTCAATTCATTGATTCGGAAATTTAAACCTAATATACTTCTATGCCCGATTTCTTCAACATCTGCACGATTAGGTGAATGTCCTTGATCGTGAAGACCAAATGATTTTCTATAAAGTTCCTTATTGTTAGTTACAATTAAGCCCCCATCACCTGCTGTGATTACCTTAAAAACATTTAAAGAATATGCTCCCATATCTCCAATCGAACCGAGCTTCTTTCCATGATAACTCACACCTCCTGCCTGGCAGAAATCTTCTACTACTTTTAAATTATATTTTTTAGAAATTTTCATAATAGGATCCATATCACATGGATTGCCAAGCATATGCACGGGCATAATAAATTTTGTTCTTGGAGTAATGCGCTTTTCAATATCATCAGGATCTATGGTTAAGCTTTCATCTATTTCCGTGAGAATTGGTACTCCTCCAACAAATATAATGGCACTATACGAGGCCACAAAAGTATACCCTGGTACAATAACCTCATCCCCTGATTCAATTCCTAGCGCTAATAGACTAATGAGTAAAGCACTAGTACCACTTGAAGTAGCTACGCAGTGGTTAACACCTATATATTTGGCATACTCCCTCTCTAAAGTGTAAACTTTGCGTTTAAAAGCTGGATCATTTAATTGTCCATACCGACTTAAATGACCACTAGACATAACCTCCATTACTTCATCTAATTCTTCTTTTCCGATCCAATATGAACCTGGTCCTGTCATTGCTTTAACCTCCTCTTTTTAAACACTCACCCAGATATTTCCTTCTTTATTAGATTTTACCACAGCTTCAATAAATCTAATTCCTCTTACTCCGTCATAGATTGTTGGGAATTCTCCTTCTTCTATTTTTTGACCTCTTATAGCTTTTGCTGCACCTTTATAAAGGTTTGCAAGGGCTTCAAAAAAACCTTCAGGATGCCCAGGTGCTATTCGTGTACTACTTACGGAAAATTTTGATGTGTATTCATACCCTGGCTTTAAAACCTGTAGAGGTTTATTGTCTTGAAGATAATAAAGATAAGTCGGATTTATTTGTTCCCATCTGAGCCCTGCTTTTGACCCATATATTTTTATTTGTAGATTATTTTCTTCACCAGTAGCTATTTGACTTGCCGCAAGAAAGCCTTTTATATTTTTTCCCAGTCTCAATAAAACTGTTCCATCAACATCAAGAGGATTATCGTCATATAGAGTATTTAAATCAGATAATACCGATGTTACTTTTAGTCCAGTTACATATTCTATAAGATTAAATGCATGCACTCCTATATCAGCCATAGTGCAACTGATTCCGGTTTTTTCAGGGTCAAATCTCCATATGCCTTTTCTTAATTCTTTGTCATGAATGAAGGGATTCCAGCAGCCCTCATAATATTGGGCATGGACTCGTTGTATTTTTCCAATCATATCTTTTTCAATAAGCTTTTTTAATTGTCTAACCATTGGATATCCAGTATAGGTATGGGTAAGACAAAAAATAACCTTATTTTTCTTTACGAGCTCCTCAAGTTCAACTGCTTCTATAGAAGTATTAGTTACTGGTTTTTCACATATCACATGAAATTTGTTCTCAATTAATTTTTTTGCTATTTCATAATGGAGATGATTTGGAACAGCAATAGTTACTGCTTCTATTCTTTCTTTTTCAGGAAGAGCAAGTTCTCCTTTGATAAAGGAATCGATATCCTCATAAATTCTTTTGGTATCAAGATTTAAATTATTTGCTAATTCAAGACTTTTTTGATAAGTAGAACTGAATATACCTCCTATAAGAGTATAGTTTTCGTCCATACATGCAGCAATACGATGGGCCTTTCCAATATAAGAACCTATCCCTCCTCCAATTATACCAAGTCGTATTTTTTCCATGTGTGCCTCCTGCCTTCAGAATACTTTTTTTATCACAAATCAAAAACTTTACGAACATCATTTGTCAAGTCTTTTATAGTATTTTCAAAAATCTTTTTGCCCAAATCCTTACTGCTATGAACTCTTGGATCCAAATTTTCAGGGATTACATGACCATCAGCTGGGTTGCCTAAAAAAGCACCTCCATCTACAATGCCGTATGTCGTATAATCAAGCTTCTCTTCTATTGAAGGAAGTTGATCGAGATCTACAAGTTTATCTCCTCCAAGTTTATCCCCATAGTACATCATTAATGATGTTTCTTCTATTCCAGCATGGGCAATACCACCGATTTTTGCTTTTTCTTTTGGAATTGGAAAAGAAATTCCAAAGGCAACTTTAGTTGCTACCGTTCCTACTTTAATTCCTTTTGTTTTATTTTTATTGTTAAATTCAATACATAATCGCTCGATTACATTATTATGATTCACAGCTCCATGACCACTTACAATGTAGATATATCTATATCCATGATTGATACAAAGTTCAATATGAGCTCGTAAGACTAATGCAAATATCTCTTCTGAAAAATAGAAGCTTTCATATAATCCCTTTGCTTTAAAAAAATTCATTCCCACTACATAATCGCTTTTGTCAAATCCTAAATTTTCTAAAGTTTTAGGATCTCGTTCTCTTTCAGTGCCCATATAAAGAGTAGGTAAAACAACACCTCCTACTCTTTTTGCTACTTCTAAAGCCACATGTTCAGCATTGATAGGATCTGTGCCAATGGCCAAATGAAGGCCATGCCATTCTAAGGGAGCTAAGGGAATAAAAATGAGCGGCAATCTCTCTAACTCTTCACGAAGCTTGTGAGGCAACATATACTGTACTCTAATTTCTTTATCAATCAATCTTACCACCCCATTTTCACTGATAAATTGTTGCTAAAAGATCAGACAATTTAGCTGTAGCTACTGCAATTACATTATCAGCTGCTCCATAATAGACAAAGAGTTGATCTTGGAGTAAGACAGCTCCGGATGAAAACACTACATTGGGAACTGATCCATAAATTTCGTAATCTTTCTCAGGTTCTAAAATGGGTTTTTCGCTTCGATAAAGAATCTTTTCTGGATCATTTAAATCGATTAACATTAGTCCTAATCGATATGACCAATCTTTTAAATACACCCCGTGATAAATAAAAAGCCAACCCTCTTTAAGCTTTATAGGGGGCGCACCAGCTCCAATCTTTGCATCATCCCATAATCCCGGCCTGGGATCAGCAATCTTTTTATGTCCTGTCCAATTTCTTAAGTCATAAGAATAAGCAACCCAAATCGATCCTATGTCCTGGTAAAAAGCTGGGCGATGGTAAATTACATACCTTCCTTTAATTTTTTCAGGAAAAAGAGTTATATTCCGGTTGCTTTCATTATGATCAGGAAATAAAAGACGATGCTCAGACCAATTCCACTTATTGTTTATAAAATCTTCTGGGTCAATTGAACTAATAGCTGGCCGACAGATGCCCTTATCTACTAATTTAGCATCATAGGTTATATAAATTTTGCCCTCCAAAAATGTTAATCTTGGGTCTTCTACTGCTTGCCTTTCAAAATCCATTTCCTGGGGAACAAAGATAGGACGATTTAGTCTTTTATCAATATGAAAACCATCAGAAGTAGAAGCGTAGCCCAGTCTACTTTTTCCATCTCTATTTCGACCATTATAAAGGAGATGAATTCTCCCACCTTGGTAAATAGCGGCTGGATTGTACACGAGTTCTGATTCCCACTGATGTTCCTTAATGGGTTTTAATATAGGATTCCCTTCGTATCGTTTAAGCATTTTTATCCTCCTGTTTTGCTTAATCTTTTAAACAACGATCCCACAAAGAGATAAATTTAACTGGTAATTATGGCGATTAATATAATAAATTATTACAATTTTTTTCCACTTTTTTTGTTTTTTTGAGAAAAATTTACTTCAAATAGCGCTAAACTCTTACAAAATTTCTGCCTTGGTTAGGTCGGGAGTGTTTACCCCTTTACTGCACCTATAACCATTCCCTTTACGAGATGTTTTTGCATGAGTATGAAAAAGATCACAGGGATTATGAGATACAATATCGATATAGCAGCCATTATACCATGATCTATTTGTACAACTTGAGCCGCCCGTGATCCTGTCATTATAAGGCTTGCTTTAAAAATTCCAAGAGAAATTGGATAGAGTTTTTCTTTGTTTATAAGTATAAGGTTTAGCGTAAAATCTCCCCATCCCCCGAGAAATGCTATGAGTGCAATAACAACTGTGCCTGGGAGTGCAAGGGGAAAGGTAATCTTAGACATAAGTGTAAGCGTTCCTGCTCCATCGATCCTCGCTGCTTCTTCTAATTCCTTTGGGATACTATCAATAAACTCCTTTATAACCCACACCCCCATAGGAATAAATCGTGCAGCCAAGACGAGAATCACTCCAATGCGTGTATTTACTAAACCCATTTTCCGGATCATACTGTAGGTAGGGAGCATGACTGCACTTAAGGGTATACACATAGACAAAATCATTACGAACATGAGAATGTTTTTTCCTCTAAAGTGACATTTTGAAAGGACGTACGCTCCTAAAAAACATACCGAAACAGCAATGATTGCAGTACTTATCGCAAGGATCAAACTATTCTCAATCCACATAAGTGTTCTGCCAGTTAAAATACTTTGAACATTCCTCAGAGTAAAATCCTTAAATTCAATATAGAAATGTGGATATTTTCTGAACGCTGAGGTAACGACCCACAAAAAAGGGAATGTAAAAAATATTATCAAAATTAAAAGCACAAGGTTACCCCCTATATCTATGCGGTTGAGTATACTAATTTTAGGCTTCATTAGGATTTTTTCAGAACTCGCTTCATTACTCATTTCTTTATCCCCCTTTTTTCAAAAATTGCTGATACACTAATGAAAGAACGAGAGTTATCACCAAGATACCCACTGAAATTGTTACCCCATAGCCAATATCAAAATATTTAAATCCCGTAAGATACGCATAAATTGTCATCAACTCTGTTTTTCGACCCGGCCCCCCGGCAGTAACCATAAAGGGAACATCAAAAACTCCATAGGTCCAAATTGTAATCAATATCAAATTTACTAGAATCGGGCCCTTTATTATAGGGAGAATAATATGGTAAAAAACTTGCCTTTTATTTGCTCCATCAACTTCAGCACATTCTTCTATCTCTGGCGGAATAGTTTCTATTGCTGACTTCATAAGCGTCATTGACCATCCTGTTCCCCACCACATATTTATAACTATAATACTGATCATTGGAAAGTCAACAATCCACGTAAAATTTAAATGTAATAACTGATTTAAAGATCCTTCAACATCTAAGGTGCTTAGCCACATAAATCCAACAACTGCTGCTGGCGAAATCCAACCAAGATAACACACTGTAGTCGCTATAGGACCTAATAGCGGGGGTTTGTCTTTCTTTCTCCTGCGTCTTCGGGTAAGAACAGCTAACAGTAATCCTAGACCTAGTTGTCCAATCACTGCTGAACCAAGGACATATATAAAAGATTTTGTTATAGAATTAAGAAAGTAAGAGTCTTTCAGCAGTTTAATATAATTATCAAACCCTACCCATCGAGGATTAGCAGCAGCCTTTCCTACAAGAGCTTCATTTGTAAACGATACGACTATAGCCCAAATGGCTGGAAAACACATAAAAACAAGCCACAGTACCAGAGCTGGCAATCCTAAGAATAAAACCCAATTCTCCTTTAATTTTGATTTAACTAATTGCATTACAGAACACCTTTTCCCTTTTATTTTCCCCTTAACTTAAGAGATGAGAGGACCATATGGTCCTCTCATCTCTTACTGATAATCTAAAACTTTATCTTTTACCATACGCTCCTTGCTCTTGCTGGTATCACTGACTAATCGTATCTTTCCCTATTTGCGCAGTTTCGTATTACTTACTTATTGTATTTGCTGCCCCCACGAGTGCCTTTAAATCTTTTTCGTATGCAGCCATTATTTCTTCCACAGTCTTGTCGAGTAAGATACTTTCTGTACTCCTGGCAATCAATTCTGAAACTCGCGGGTAGATGGGTAATGGTGGTCTAAATGCATTTATCGGTAATACCGTCTCGGCTCTCCATTTCGTGTAATCATCCATCTTTGGAACTAACACACTGGTAACATCTTTTCTTAAAGGTAATTTCGTCTCATCTAACATGTATAATGCTCCCTCTTTTCCGAAACGCAACTTTAGAAATTCCCATGCAGCATCAATATCTTTGCACTTACTGGAGATAGCAAATCCCCATCCACCTCCCATTGATGTAAAACTTCGACCATCAAGTCCTGCTCCAGGGCTTTTGGCTGGTATCATTGCGTATCCTATTTTCTCCTTCCAATCCGGTATTTCACGAGTTCCTCCCGGACTATAATCAAAATAGACTCCGTCCCAGGTAATGATCATTGCTAAGCTCCCATCAGTAAATTTGTCTTGAGCTTTATCAATAGCTGCTCCAGCAAGCCAGAATTTTTTTCCTAATGAGAGATCCTCATCATAGATCGTTTTAAAAAACCTAAACGTATCCTCCAGTGCTTGACTCCTTGAAACCCATTTATTTGCACTTCTATCATATAGATAACCACCCGCTCCAATCAAAAATGGATAGAATCCATTCATCGTCGTACATTCCACACAGGTAGTCCCAAAATGGGTAGTGAAAGGAGCAACGCCAGGAACTTTTTCCTTGATTGTTCTCGCTGCTTCTAAAAGATCATCCCAACTCTTGGGCTGCCAGGGAACTGGTATTCCAGCTTTTGCAAAGACGTCTTTTCGGTATAAGATCGGTCTTGTATCAGTATCCTCCTGCAATGCCCACACTTTCCCCATAAACGTTACTGCCCCTTTAACAGCAGGGGACCATTGACCCCACTCATTCCATTGATTCACCTTAGGGGTTAGGTCTGCAAGATATTCCGCATCAACAAGTTCACCGACCCAGGGTAGATCGATAAAGATAATATCTGGAGCTTCGCCAGCTGCCAAATCAAGTACCAATTTTTCTTTATATGTAGCATCAGGGGCAGGATAATCCACATATTCAAGCTTTATCCCTTTTTCTGCCATCATTTTATTGAATTCGGGAATGAAGTAGTTATTGTGCTTGTCAGTCCATTCACCCCACCACCCAGGGAACATGATTTTCAGGACGACTTCTTCTGAGAACACGCTCAGCGTAGCCACAGAAAGAAGGAGCAAGGACACCAATCCCATCACGAATAAAATTTTTGTGAGTTTCATTTAATAAACCCTCCTTGTAATTTTTAGATGTTATAAAACACCTTATTGCTTGACTATAACCGACTTTTAAGAAAGGTCTTATCAGTTATGTGACTAATAAAACCTTTACCAATAATTTTTGTCCTCTTCTCACCTCCTTTTAGTGTAGACCAACTCGGTAATCTTTTTTTCCAACCATCTTGTAGTTACGTAGATAGCAGCACCTATTGCAACTGCATCTTCTGATATTTCTGAAAGTCTTACATCAACTGCTTGATCACCGAACAAGTATTGTGAAACTATCTCTTTTATCGGTTGGATCAAGGCATCTCCGAGCACAGCCATCTTTCCACCCTACAAACTTCGGAGGATGCTTTACTACACCAGTCTGGGCATCAAGGGGACCGGGAACACCGATCCCTATCGCTCCGACTTTGATATTACTTTTCTTAGCATCTTTCATAACATCATCTATACTTAAGAAAAGACTTTCGAGCACTCCTTTTGGGCCAAGTCTCTCATAAAATAATTCCCTTTTTTCTTGAGATAATATTCATCCTGGCATCCATTAATACCGTTTTTACTTTCTCTCTCCCAAGGTGGGCGCCTACTGTATATACAGCATCTGTTCTAATATGAAGGGGAATAGGGGTTTTACCTACGTTACCATTGGAAACTGTTGAAGATTCTTCGACTATGCCTAAAGCCATAAATTCATTTATAATAGATGATATGGTTGTCTTGGTCAATCCTGTCATTTTCGAAAGATCAACCCTTGAGATACTATCTTGTTTCAATAAGAGACGAAGTAAGGTTGTAGCATTTTTGTTCCGCGTATCTGCCGGCTTTAATACTAACATATGATTCTCCTTCTATAATAGTAAGTAAACTATACTTATTAATTATATTATATTAATATTTTACTGTTGTTAAGTTTATTTATTATATTTATTTATTATATTTTGCTAAAAATTAATTACATATTCAAATAATAAAAACTTCTGGAGAATTGAATGAAGAAACTGTTTTAAATGTAATTAAATCAACTTTTTCTAATTTTAGAATAGGAAAAATAATAGGAGGAATGAAAAAAGTAGAACACAAAATAATTGCTTTTAAAAAGGTGAAATCTTTTTTGTTTTAATATATTTATTCTTTTTCTTCCCAGTTCAAAGATCGGCTGACTGCTTTTCCCCAGCCTTTATATAATTTTTCTTTTATTTTCTCATCCATATTAGGTTTAAATTCTTTATCTACTTTCCATTTCTGAGCAATCTCCTCTTTGTCTTTCCAAAAACCAACCGCTAAACCAGAAAGATATGCTGCTCCCAAAGCAGTAGTTTCTGCAATTTGAGGTCTTACTACCGAAACTCCTAAGATATCGGATTGGAATTGCATTAAGAAATTATCTCTTACTGCTCCTCCATCTACTTTTAATTTTTTTAAATTAATCTCTGAATCCTTTTGAATAACTTCCAGGACATCACGGCTCTGATAAGCTATGGACTCTTCTGCTGCTCTTAAAATATGTTCTTTCTTTGCCCCCCGGGTTAGCCCTACAATGATACCCCGAGCATACATATCCCAGTAAGGGGCGCCAAGACCTACAAAAGCGGGAACTAAATAAACCCCATTAGTATCTTTAACCTTTAGGGCATATTTTTCAATTTCTTTAGAATTTTTTATAAGCCCAATCTCATCTCTTAGCCATTGGACTACTGCTCCGCCGATAAAGATACTTCCTTCTAAGGCATATTCCACTTTTCCATTAACCCCCCAGGCAATAGTGGTCAAAAGACCATTTTTGGAGGGAACAATTTTCTCTCCGGTATTCATCAAGATAAAACATCCGGTTCCATAGGTATTTTTTGCCATACCCGGCTCATAACAGGCCTGGCCAAAAAGGGCGGCTTGCTGATCACCGGCATCACCAGAGATGGGAACCTCTGCTCCGAATATCTTTTTATCAGTAGTGCCATAAATATAACTTGAAGGCAGAGCTTTAGGAAGCATCTCTCGGGGAATATCCAGTTCTGTTAATATCTCCTCATCCCAATCAAGATTGTGAATATTAAATAACATTGTCCTTGAGGCATTAGAATAATCAATTATATGAGCTTTACCTTTGGTTAAATTCCAGATAAGCCAGCTATCTACTGTAC
>JABUBK010000410.1_pt1 | contig 10441 bp, 10 predicted proteins | sample 7332671 | NCBI WGS metagenome assembly JABUBK01 (sample SAMN07256342, study PRJNA390944) | subsurface metagenome | isolation source: Methane hydrate marine sediment | place: Pacific Ocean: Eastern North Pacific, ODP site 1244 | collected 2002
ACGACGCCGAAAAGAGGAGTTGAAGAGGAGTGTTTTGATGGGACTTGATGCGAGTGAGGATGTTAGAGGGGGTGGTGCGATGAGGTATGCGGAGTTGTATCGCTCGATTGCGGATGGGGCGACCGCGGAGGTTGATGCGGCGGAGTTTTCGGAGGCGGTTAGGGGGTTGGAGGCTGAAGGGAAGATTATGGTGCTTGGGGAGGGGGCGAGGAGGACGGTTAGGAGGGTTACGGGGGGTGGTGTTTAGGGTTTTGTTGGGTGGTTGGGGGGTTGGGTAGATAGTGGTTTGGCGGATGGCTGGCTGCTTGGTTAGCTATCTGCTAAAGTTGTGAGTGTTTAGATGGATACTCAGGATGAAGCATTAATGGGCATGATGAGATGAAGTATGCAACGAAGAGTGGAAATGAGTTGACGAGCTGTATTATCCGTGTATGTATGTACGTATACAATTGTATCTTAGGGACTGTGTCCCGAGTCTTCCTTTCTATACGGCCATTGCCACTTAGTGTTGTGTTCTCTTGCACACCCTGTTGAGTAGTGATTGTCCTTAAATGCAGAAGCTGATACGAACTGCCTCTTCTTCCACATTATTGAGGTTGATTTGCAGATCAGGTCAGGTCAAGACCGAGTGGGAAAGGATTCTCTGGTACCTCGAGCTGTGGCGATGACTGTATGGTTTATCCTGCTATTTTCCGCACTGAGCGGTGCCATTATCCTGTTTCATTGTCTTGCTGAGCTTATGGAGAGGGTAGTTGTATATTGTACGGTGGCTTTTGGGCTCTTTACTGCACGGTGATTTCGTTCATGTTTTGTTTAGCTGAGTTACTTGAATAGATGACTGGCTCGTTGAGGTCATGCTCCGCCTTGTTTTTGATCGTCCTGATCTCTATCTGGGTTTCTTTGCGATGCTGTGTTGGAGAGATCATGCGAATTTGTGCTTTTGGGGCGTGGGTGGTCGAGTATCTGATCTGTGTTGGCTCAGTAGATGGGCTCATGGTGCTCGTGAGACCTCATGAGTGAAGAGGAGAGAAACTGACTGGTCGCTGATCTCTGGTCGCCGTCGTGCTCAGAAGAGCCCGTTGCAGGTTGTCTTGAGATCTGTCGATTTCACCGAGTCGCGAGCTGTGGCATGGGTTCTGTGTGTCCTTTCGAAATACAAAGTGCGCTGGAAGATGTTTGTGTGTTTCTGTTTCTGATTTGTCTCGCATGAATGATGGTCCTCAGGCTGGCGGTGTAGGCGTATCGAGGCAGGAGGCCGGAAGTGAGATGGGAGATTGGACTGCAGCCGTCGAAAGGTGGCCAAGGAGTTTGCTGGCACTGCCAGTGGTAGACTCGGTCTGCCTGATAGGCGCCTTCCTTCGAATTGCGGTGTGCAGAGCGATGACAGTTGGAGAAGGGATTCGTTGAACATACGTGCTAGGTACTCGTGAGGAGATGGGGCTTGGTTAATGCGTGTCAGCATAATGGGGGCGATTTAACCATTGCTCCCCTGTTCAGAAAACGTTACTCACATCCTCGCCCGGATGTTCCCGTGACTTTGATGCATAACAGTGTTGGGTCAGGCCGACTTGCTGGAAGCCATAAAGAGAATGGCCGGGTTGGACCTTTCCGAGTCGTGGGCAGATTGTCTGGCCTAGTCTTCGTAGGAAATGTCAGGCGGCGAGAAGGACTGCTTTCGTTACTAAAATAATTCAGCGGGTGAAGGCGACAGGGTGGGTATGGGGAATAGATGATTTCAGGTCTCTTGCTGATAGCAGTGAAGCTGACACCGACCCTCTCGCTACCTCACTGCTACTCCAGTCGGTGACCGTTACTCTTGTCGCATGGACGGTGTTCCTCTGGTGCATTCGGACCAGTCAATCAATCATGATCAGTTGTCAGTGTGCCAGGATCAAAAATTTATCTGCTGTCAGTATGGACCAGGCAGATAGGTAGGCATATTAGCAGAAAGACAGCCGATCGATCCTTCCAATTTTCAATTTGGCGGACGACCAAATCAGGATTTCCTCGGATTCAGCGGACTTGAATTGTCCAAACCCTCCAGACACACGTGTAGATTTCAGAATCGGGGACCAAGACCCAAGAGATCATCGTCACCAAAACCAACTGTAGATGTAAGGAAGAAAAGAGACCTGACAGATGGACTTTGCCAGTCGTCCGAGAAAGACCCACCATACCATTGTTACAGAATGCATCACATGAACAGATGGATTTGCTTCAAACGGTCCGAATCGAAGCTATAGTTACGGCGAGTCTCACGACCGATCAGGGGACAGTAGGTGCTCGTTGTTGTGACAAAAAATCACAGCTTCTTGCAGAACGAGATCGGGCCAGATCTTGGAAGGTGGTGTCCTGAATGTGAGATGATATGCTGGTCAGGAAGAGGACTGAAACTCATCGTGAAACAGAAATAAGCATTGTGGAGGAAAGGAAGGCGCAAGAAATACGGCTGGTGATTGGGAGATGCTGGACAAACACGAGGAGATGGGATTCAGATGGGAAAGATTGAGGATGAAGCTTGGGAGATGGCCTGATTGTCTGATCCACTTACCCGGAAATGAAAATACTGCCGACTAAAACCTGCAGCGTGAAGAACATCAGACCGATCATCGTCCAGCTCGCAAATAATCTGATGTGGTGGCAGCAGACGTAAGAAAGAGCAGGAAGCTAGACAGTTGCCACAAGCTCGGAGAAAGATCAACCCCATATTCAGCACGTACTGAATGGAGCATCGCACATGGGTAAGTAAACAGGCATTCGAGAGAAGTATGAGGTTTGAAAATATGACCACCATTTGAGGCCGTGTGGGGGCAGTACTTCGTAAAAATAGAATGTTCCCGAGGACGAAGTCGTTGTACTAGGGAAACGAGAATGACAAATGGCTAGTTCTTGACATCGGAGCCCGCGCACCGAAGGCATGCAGAGATGAGCCATGAGGTAAGACCCATCTTAGGCAGGATGGGGCGTACACGATGCATTGTGCCTTGTGGAAGCTTACCATTCTTAGCATTATTCACAGCCCTGAGACCGACGATTGTATTCATTTCAAGCTCTTTCGGGTTGCGCGAGGCGATGTAGCCGATCGGACCATTCTCGCTTGCTGCTTTATGATCCAGAAATCAGGTCTCTGTGGTCGTGGAACCATGAGTTCGGCCACCCGCAGCGCGAAGGCATGGCAATACAAAAAGAATCGGGATAGACATAGACACTGAACTTGTCAAAGAAGCAGAAATTAGTGCAGCTTTGTGTTTTATCTCAGGCCGGATGCGCAGAAATGTTGTATTGACAGCACTTGTACTTTTCTAGCTTCCACTGATCTTCTCCCATTCAGAATCAGTACTAACGTATCCACTGCTATCACCCAGACTGCGTCTACGTCTCATGGCCTCGGCGGAAGAAAGGAGGTCGGGCTGGATCTGAGACGAGACAGCTTCGGGAACGAGGGCCGGGTCTCGTGGCGGAGGCTGAGATTGTGATAGAGACTCTGGTAATGGTTCAAGCTCAGTCTCGGTGTCACTCCCATTGGCAACATCGGGCGACTTTTCTCGGGCGGCACGAAGTTGCGCATCGGCTTTATCTTTTTCTATTTGCAATTCACGAGCGAACCAGTTGATTGCAGCCCAGAGACCCATACAGATGACGGATAGGATCAAGAAATGAATGCTGTAGGTGGCGACCAGTAGCAGTAGCAGCAACAGCTGTAGTGCAGCGAAAGAGGCATTGGTCGCAATGAGTAAGGTGGGGGTTGTCCCAGGGGTGAAGATGCTAGCCCAGAGCTCCTCTATGAATGAGGCCATCTATGATGAATTTGGTGGTTCAAGTGGGCGAGACTGGATGCCGAAAGTGGTGTGATATGCCGATGACTAGAGATGGAAGTTGTGGTTGTGGTATAGAAAAGTTATGGAGTGCAACTGCTTTGCCCAAAGAATTGTTGCGACGTGCAGTCGCGTCCCACCACTGATCAACTGCAGGTCAGATGGCGATGATGTAGTTGGTGGTACCTGCCACCTGCACCGCAAAGGGTACAGTCTCTTGCAGATCTCCAGCGCAGCCAATTACATGCACACTCATTGCCCAGCTGACCTTTCTCTAGGTACCCAGGTACATATTCTCTATTACATACTGCCACCTCCAGCTGTTTTTGACACCTACCTACCAGGTACCACTATCACCGGCAATACAGTACGAGGAGATCCGAGGTCGATAGCATGTCTCAGGAGCAGATTGTGAGAGCTGAACTTAAGATGGTGAAGTAGCGCGATGGCGCTGAGTGTCCTCATTCGGCGACGAGGAAGTAGATGCCATATCAAGCATAGTCAACCACAAGACTCGACTCTACAACAAATGTGGCTATCTCGCCCTGTCGAAGTGTTCTACGCTCTTGGATCTGTACCGAGTCCCTTTTGTATTCTATCATCGCTTTTGAGCCTGACTATCTTGAGCACGCAATCTCGCCTTACACATCCTTGCTGGTCAACGGCTGAACCATCTGATCTTGCCTTAACAAGGCTTCGTTAGTTCAAGGAGCAACGGGCTATTCGATAGTCATCAACGGTCTTCTGCCACTGACGTTGCATGGCAATCTCACTGGGCCATGGTCTTGCCTAGATCGGATTCCAATCCAAAATGCGAACACAAGCTCACAAGAGCAACCCACTCATGCCGACCTGGTGAGCACTGGAAAGCGCTATAAATAATGACCGCTCGATAAAGGAATCCCAGGTTGCCGGAACCTTTCTTAACGGCATCTCGCAACACTAACCCCGACACCTCCGCCTGCCGACGACACATTAGACCTTTCGTCTGACATGACTACCTAGGCACTACTGCTCCTTAGACCTACTCTGTATATCCCGGTATACCTTTTGTTGAAGACACATTCTGGCTCTGCTCATCATGAAACTGAGCACGCGGACATGGTTCCTGAACATCGGGACATATTTCATTACTCCGTACAATCCCACCAATGTGGTTAGCTGTTCAGTATTACATCAGCCAATTGATCTCGTTAACGTCCTAGCCTGGTTGGCTAAGCATCCCGTCAAGCCCTGGCTTGTTTGCCGGCTCCTCTTTTTGGGGCCGTAGGTGTAATTCCGTCTCGTTACGCTCCACCACCTCCTGTACCCATGTCCACCTCGTTCCTACGTCCTAACTGCTTCCCTCCTTCTAACTCGCTTTGGTGGCGAGGCTGAACGATCGTACCTTTGACTTGACAAGCTCATGCGCGAATGTCATCTCGCTCGGACTTGCAACCAACGAGTCTGCCTGCCGTTTTGAGAACCGGCTCGGTCATGCCAGTCCGCGTACTGATCTACACCATACCCTGTGGCTTTGGCCCAACTTTCCACTCTGACCGGACGCCTGGTCAGATTTGTGGGGGGTTCGTCAATACGTACACCCTAATGGCAAACGCCTTCCCAAACCCGCCCACCCTATGTCCAGCGTAACGTCTCTGCTGCTTACACGTACGTGTACGCTTACCCGACACGCTGTGTCATTGGTCTCGCTCGAGCTGTCCTCGCTTGCTCATCCACTCGAGTGGCATTGACCATTGATTTGTCCACGAATCCTTCTCACGTCCGGATCGCCCGGGGTGCTCACGTCAAGGCACAGAGGGAGTCGTGCTGACTTTGGTTTGTCTTACGTCCTCATGTTGCTGCAACACTTCATAACACAACATCGCCTGCACAGGTCCGTCGCAAAGCTCACGCCCATTCGGCTTCCATGTCCCAAAATATTGCCTACACCTCTCGCGCTCACTCAGGTATCCTTCTAGTCCTTCTCGAACGCGAAAGTCCACGGTCCTACATTTACACACCACGTTCCCCCCCCCACCTCGCAACACTAGCTTAGGCCTCCCTCGACTGAGCTCTTTGACGACTATCCCACTTCGGCATGGTCCCTGGTGGCTTTTGACTCTAAGAATTGACCTTAAGAAACGTCCCCGCGAAGCCTGCTCGCTCTGAAGACGGGCTTTTGTCATGCCCTAATCCTTGCGGCGCCCAAATCTTGCTCAAAGTCTTGTCCCTTTAAACGTCTCACCCTTGGCTTATCGAGTAGCGTCTGCTTCTGGTCTTTCTCAAGCCTCATTGCCAATCCTTGAAGTAGTCTCTATGGTCCCTTGCTAGGATCCGGCTCTCCTACTCCATAGCCTCCTAGTCAACGTCAGTCAAGTCTACTCCGCGGTGGTGACGACTTCGTCAAAGACACATGCTGTACCTTCCGATTTGTACAAGCCGCGATCCTCGCACATTGGAGACGGCTCCTCAACGCCGCCTGTGCCCCAGTCGTAAACTTGATAAGACATCGTCAATATAGAGGACAGCACGAAGAATCGGAGAGCCTCGGCCGTGGTGCCAGCCAGCCCTCAGCACGGCGACTATCAGGCCTCACAATTCACGGGAGAAGAAATTGGCTCATACTCGCAGCATATCTTTGCTCCGGTCAATCTACAGGTACATCCAGCGAGCTCCGCAATAACAGACGCACGGCGCCCGTCTGATAGCGTTACATACCACTATTCCCAGAACCCGGGTCAAAGGGAAACAGACTACCGTCAGCCGCCAGAATTTGCATATCCGCCTAACGCACAGCAACATCCTCAGACGTGAGTACAAGCGCAATCATCAAGAAACATTACCAACGCTAATTCTTCCAGTATGGCAACAACGCTACTTCAGCAGGCTCATCATCCTTTCCACCAGCTGAGCAGCCACTACAGTGAGGGAATCTACGGATCATATCCAGGTACATACTGCTGGCCGTTTGTGACCGCATGGCTGAAAACATATAGGGCAACAAGCTGCCAGTAGGAGCTCTACAAGTGAGCTACCTAGTGTAGGCAGTAGCGACCAGCAGATCCCTTACACCTCACCGCCAAGGTGGGGGGGGACGCAAGCTGTGCATCGACGTACCTCTAGATCGCCAAATATCCAGGATCGTACGCCCATCCGACACAACAGACCGGACATGTCGAGGCATCGTAGTACCAGCAGACCTGAGGTTCTCATGGCTTATGCTCATGAACACGCGCGACAAGTGCAACCGGATGTCTCTCGCACGTTGTACGTGCCTTCTATTGACTCAGCAGGAACGTCATATCAGCCGCATCAGTACGGCTTCCCTCCCGCAGCATCTCCATACCTGCACCAGCAGCCATATTTCGAGTCAGCAAACGCACATCCGAGCTACACTCAGATGCCAGCTCAGCAAAACCCAGCGAACACAACGAATATATACCCATCAGGTCGCAACGATATTCAATTGCCTCAGGTTCCAGGGACATCTTTGAACCCAACGGACACGGTGTACGGCCAACAAAGAACGCCACAATTACCACCAATGCCTCCAGTACCTTCAAACTTCCCACCAATTCCCCAACCATTAGAGTCGACGCATAACGAGGTTGATGTTGTCGGCAGTCGACAGAAACCGCAGTGCTGGGACCACGGATGTAACGGGCGGCAGTTTTCTACGTTCAGCAATTTGCTTCGGCACCAACGAGAGAAGAGTGGGACAGCGACCAAGGCCCGTTGCCCTCATTGTGGAACAGAATTCACACGAACTACGGCAAGAAATGGACATTTGTACGGGGGCAAGTGCAAGGGAATGCCAGACGGTGGCAAAGACGAAAGCAAATCGGACACAGCAGAGAAAGACGAAACGCCATGAAAGACGGCAATTTTCAGCGAACTGCTTGGAGTCAAAGAGCTGATTATAGTGAATGCTGGTCAACAAGAGGTGGTCCGCCACTATGTACAACATAGGGTGTGCTGCATTCGCTAAGGAACTACCGACCGAGACAGGGATAAGTCGGACATCAAGCCATATCGCTGACTGAGACGCATCTTGTCTTGGGTGCAAAAAGATCAGAATTTGAGCAGGGATTGGATACGTATGATCAGTGCCTCACATATCGTCAACACTGGTATTACCTATGATCTATCGGCCCTCACTACATGCACCAAACGTGAAACGAGCGCGAACTTGTTAAATCCTGGACAAGCGACAAACATTACGAGTCAAAAAGACGAAGAATAGTACGAATGGAACGAGTGGAACGAGAGGAACGATCAAGCCTACATGGCAATAACGAATAGGTACTGGAACAAGTCATTATTTGCTTGTATGCGACCTGGCAGGTGGACTTTTGCGTACAACAAGATGGCGTTGGGATAGACGGATGGAAGGCGTTACGAGCGAGCCGCCACGGTGTCCACGGACTGGTACGACGAGCTATTATTGCCTAGTATCTCTAGCGGGATAGCTACTCATCTCAGGCGTACAGTTTATGGCACATGGTGTAGACCTACGACCGGTGAGAGGAACGGACTGTCATAACAGAGCGTGAATATGAAAGGAGTGCATTCAGGGATTAGATTGTGGGATGATTGTGTATCATGTTGTTGAACGATCCGTCCCATGCTCGGACTAGATCGATCGGGACCCGGGTGGTGGACATGATCGTTAAGGTCCTCTTCGGGAAACACGGGCGTCGAGCATGCATGAACGGTTAGGGCCACTGAGCCGTCTGGCGCGGAAGCGTTTTCGAAACAAATCTTATCTTCTCTCACGAATCAGTGCAAGCTTTCAAGTTACCTCTTGTGAGCCAATGGCCCCTCAGTCACCACTTTCTCCGTAGGGAAACAACGACCATGTGCTTCGTCGCTACGATCGGTCTTTCCATTTGTGTTGGCACCGTTGAGCGCAGCAGGACCTCCTGTCTCACGGCGAACACACCCGGGTCGTTCTGATTGTGGTCTCGACCATCCACTAGAGTATATGACGAATTGACTTTGGAGACTCTCGCCCCTCCAAGATTGCCATGTTTTTCCAGAGGCATAACGAGCAGAGACAAGCCTGGGGCTGCACCATTCAATCCGAAGTACTCTAGTCTGAGAGTGTCGTTATCACCCTATCTTGTCTCCGTCGGAGTCTCACACGCCGACTTACGTGATTTGCCAAGCCCCGCGAGCTACGGACGAGTAGCTTGAGCATGTACATCTCACTATACCTGACCAAGCATCGGGCATTGTTAGTAGTCCGAATACCGAGTCAGGTCGCGACAACACTCACGATGCTTCAACTACTACCAGCCACAGCCACGGAACTAGACATGGAACTATCAGTATGACGGCCTTACCCATCTTGGGCCGACGACCACGGAAGCATTGTGGCATGACCAACACAGCGCTCAGCCTACGATACAGTCCACAGTCCATAGCTCACGACGCTAACACTCCTATGAGAGCTCCCATCCACGCGACATACGATGCTATTCAACACATCACACTCAATGATTCTACCCTACGGTTCTAGTTTGATACAATTCTATACCTTCCATTCCCCTTCGATGCCTGACCAGGCCAATCACTCCTCCCGTGACATATGTGAGGTGGATCAGCGATAGCTTGCAAGACCTATTCCTGGCCTGCACATCCACCATGGCATATCGAAAGTTCCAACTATATTGGCGCGGCCCCTTTATCTACTTAATGGTCTCTCCAGGCTGACTTAAATGTGGGAATGCATCTTAGAAGCCCCAAGGACGGCTCGGTAATGCATACCTTCTCATCGGCTCGGTCGAGCTTCACGTCCCCTTCTGTACCACCCGAACAATCTAATTCTGAACCTGAACTCAACGAATTGTTTATACTGACAGAAGGCTGCGAGGTGTGCAAACCCAAGAAAGATCAAGGAGATATTCCAAGGATACATAACTCTAACGCCTCTGAAACGCCATGTACCAATCCGATCATATCAAACCACCTGAAGAAAAGAAGCCCAATCACAGCACATCACTCGATCGAACCACCATTCTCGGGGCTGACTTTGCAAAATAGGTAAGACCACGCAAGTCTCGACATCTGCCACCGTCCAAATCATCCTCAGACCACGTTCCAGACCATGCCTTTCGTACATCCTGTAGTGCTCCAGTTCGCAAAGGATACCCGCGTCCGATCTATCTTCTTGGTCGCATGAGCAACACAAGGTTTCGGCGTCAGGCTATTCCACAATGAAAAGTTGTGGGACATCACTCACGCTCAGGGCAGTATGTGAACAGATATACCAATATACACTAAGCGGGTATTCGGTGTGGTTGCTAAAGCAGTATACTGGAGAACGTGGCGACAAATGAACGGAAATCTGTCTCTGTCCCCAAGACATAAGATCCGGAAACTCTTCACGACAGGATCATCTCGTTCGTAACCAGCCCCTGTCCGCATGCATGTCTCCAGGCTGTATTGCACATTCGTTCTCATCTCGTCGTTGCACAATCATCATCAAATCACCAGTATCTCGTTTACATCAATTACGGCACCGGTATCTCTTCTGTGTCAATACTAGAATAGCCATTGCATCAGTCATCGTTGATGTTTACAATCGTTGTTACTGCAAAATGGAGAAATGAAAAGCAGCCAGGGAGATCTACTGATTAATG
>JABUBK010000411.1_pt1 | contig 10433 bp, 25 predicted proteins | sample 7332671 | NCBI WGS metagenome assembly JABUBK01 (sample SAMN07256342, study PRJNA390944) | subsurface metagenome | isolation source: Methane hydrate marine sediment | place: Pacific Ocean: Eastern North Pacific, ODP site 1244 | collected 2002
TTTTCATAACTCATATTTTGATCAGCTTTTTTTTAAACCTAATTCATATCCAGCTAATCCGGCAACTATAACTCCTATTCCGGTCATAGCTCCAGCTAATATTACTCCATTATTACCTAGATATAGAGCTAGAGAGGCCAATCCTCCGATCCAGCTGATAGCTACCGATCCCAGGATACATCTATATCTATCCAACATAATTTTATCTCACTCCTGATCTATGGTTATTATTTACCCTCCAAAGACGTGGAGGTTTTGCTTTCAGATCAAAATCTGATTTTTTAATTTCGTAAAACATCCATCGAATAAGATCACCGTAGAGAGGATCCATAAGACTATAGATAGAACAGATCCCAACTTTATGATAGATTTTTTTGTATCTTGAATAATGAGTTTCATCGATGGCATACTGCAATTTTCCATAAAGTTCACTGATTAAACTATCACTAGATCCTTTAATGTCTTTCTCCATCTGATCAATAGGTAAAATATCAAAAAATTCAAGGAAATTCTCTTTATACTGATTTAGTTGTTTAATATTCATCATGGAGCACCGTTCTCCCATTTTCCGCTTGTTGAATTATACGACAGAATATGTCCATTTTGAGGGTTTGTAATCGTAACATCATCAAGATCATTTAACTCTCTGACAGTAAGAGGAACTAATTTTGAGGATCTCTCTTTTATCCGTTCTTCTGTGATTTTTTCCTCGATCAGCATCTCTTTTTTACTTCTTAAATCATTTTCCATAATGTCCTCCTATGTGTCTCTCATAATTGACAACGCATGTATGATCATACCATAACTGGATGATGAAGCATTTTTATCAGATACCTTTAACACTACAACTTTAAGACCTGGTGTTAAAGTACCTAATGAAACAGAAAGATAACTATTAGCAAGTGTGGTGCTATTATAACAATCAATCTCTGCAACATCTGAACCATTAACTAGAATGTGAAGTATACCCATATCGTTTCTCTTGTAGCCTAAGAAGTAAAAAGTATAAGTACCGCTAATTGGCACATAGAAACTTCCTATGTATGCAGCCTGATTCTGACCGGCATCGATGTTACTCAAATTACATAAAGTATGAGATGCACTGTTGTTAAGTACATTCCAGTGACCGGTTATTGTTCTATAATTAACATCTGTCTGGGTAAATATCAGGTTTAAAACAGGTCGATTCTTCCCAACAAGACCATCTTCAACAGCCGTTGTAATTGTAGATATATCGATATTGTCCTCAATTAAACCAGGTAGATTTTCATTTAACCAAGTTTCAAGAAATGATGTTATTTCATCGACTTCATAAGGAATAACTCCGTATTCAGATGGCATGATTTTATCTCTTTATTTTTTTCTTTTTTTTAAGAAGACTTACAGCCACATAGCCTCCAACAGCAACCAGGCCCAATATTAGGATCATACTCATAGGATCACTTGTGGGGCCTACTTGACTAGGGCTTACAGTTGGAGATTGCTCTGTAGTTGCCCCTGTTACATCCTGTGTCTGACTAGCTTCTTTTTTAGTTGTTACCACAGCACCCCGAGCTCCAGGGCTCTCTATCGCCATCATAGGGGCATATGTGTAATCCAGTTGATAGCCTAATTGTGGGGCATACACTGGAGCAAATGTACTGAATTTCTCATATATTGTGGGAGCATATGTTTTTTGGATTTCTGTTGTGAAATCCACTGCGAATATTCCTGCTGCCATATTTATTTACCTCCATATAATTGACTAATAAAGAATCCGATCCCACCAGGAACGGTCTCTTTTTTTATCGGTTTTGCCTCTGTTGCCGATTGCCCTATGCCTCCTACAGGAGTATGTGTTGGCGTAGGTGGCCCTTCTACTATTCTTTTTATCCCAGCTCGCACGCCCGGACTCAATGCTTTTTTTCTATCCCAATATGTAGAAGTTTCTTTTTTAGTTGTAGTGGAAGGTTCTTCCAGAGAAGTTACCCACCAGGGCTCTGAAATAGGAGCCTCTGGAATAGTTGGAAAACTAGGATCAGGGAAAAATATATTGTAAATAGGTTCTTCTAAAGTCATCGGTGTTTGTGTTTCAGTAACCGTTTCAGTTTCAGTTACAGGCCCTATCAGAGCTTCCTCTTTTTTAGAGACTCCTCCAGCGAAACCTCCAGGTTGATATGTTGGAGGCTGGCTCATAAAAAGTAATGCTCCAGCTCCGATAATCCCAGCTCCGATAATAACAATATGTTTTGGATTCATTTAACCTCCTGTTGGTTTACGCTGAATATGCGTATGGATATTTGAGCCGGTAGCTGTTGTAGATGCATCCACATTTTTTAAGATGAAACTGTAAAAATTACCTTCCTGTGTGAAAATACTGTTGTTCTTAATGATCTCTGCATTAACTTGAGCTATGGAGATCTCCAGATCCACACCTGAATCATTTACCAATCTGAGCCAGTTAAAAGGGAGATATTTTCTTTTTGTTGAATCACTCTCAAAACCATAGAGTTTCTGAGATCCAGCTGTAAGATCCTCAATCGTAAGCTTGAATCTGGGAGATCCTTGGGTATAAAGCCTCTTTTTTTTGATCTCCTCCATAGTTCGCTTATTATACAATCTAGGGAATATCATTCTAGGAGTCCTCCTGATGTAAAAGAAAAAAGGGGGAGAGTTTTTAGATAAATATTGTAACCGGTATTTTCAATATCGATTCGGTATTATCAGCCCATCCCAGGTTATCGTTGCCAGCTCCAGATGTTTCATGGGCAGCTCGGGGTTTAAACTGGATGACGAATTTTGAATCCTCTGCGATACCTCGTAGATCATATGGTAAGGGTATCATTTTGTGTTTGTCGTTGAGATCTCCGTGTGTTTGTTCCTCATCGAAAGTTGCGATCACTTGTTTCTTGATGTCGTTTGCATCTGTTAGAATGATCCTCCAACTCCCTGGAAATTCAGCAGGGGTTGTTTCTCCAGATCGTAAAATACAATATACACGGCCTTGGTTCTGTTCAGCTCCAGGGTTCCCATATCCAGGATGGATTTCCTGTTGCGCTGGACAGGCGTATGTCGCTATCGTTGTCCATTCAGTTGTCGATGTGAGAAGTTGATGGTCAACAACGGTGAAATCAGTATCATTTAAAATTGTTTGAAAACCTTGTCTTTTTTTCTGTTGTCCGAACATTTAGATCACTATTCCTGATTCAGTAGGGCCACCCCAGCCAATTGCATTCAATCCAGCGTTAACGATGTCTTCTGCACAGTCAACGATGAATGCTGTAGCTGCAAGATTTGCCCATTTGTTATTTCCAGCAACTGTAGGGAGCAAAAAACCAATTCCTCCCTTCACTGCCCCAGAGACAAAAGTTCCATTTCCAATGACTGGGGCCAAAAGCCTTTCTTCGGCAGTCTTTATTCCAGCAATGCATAGCGCATCGAGAAACATTGACTTCGAAGGCTTACCTTTTATTAATGCCATAAGAATTGCATCTCCTAATTTTAAAAAAAGAGAGTGGAGTTTAAAAGAATTATATTCCAATTATAGTATGATTATACCCTTTTTGACATACCATTGAGATATGCACGAATACAAAATCGTACAGCAAAAGAAATAGTTAAACCTCGATGATCAGCGAATTCTTTGATCATTTTCCAAGTTTTTTCATCGAAATAAATTCCAGTTTTCATTTTTTATCAATTCTGATCTTCCATTTTCCTAAAAATTCAAGTTCAAAAGTTCTTATTGTATCAATAGGAAACATTTGAATTATTCCTGTTGGAGAAGTGATTATAACATATTCTTTTTTCATCTTATCCATCCAAAACAATCATGTTTATTCAATACAATTTCAAGATCTTTAAAAAAATCCTTTTTAACTGTTTCATTACCAGGAAAAATTGTAAGTACAAAATATTTATGTATTTTTCTAATTTTATCCTTAGTTTTCATATCTTAGGCATCCTCTCATAATTACGATCCTGATCTACAAAAACATACTCAAAATTAGACAATTCAGCTACAGCATCACCCAAGCCCTTAGATTCCTGGTTAAGCCGGGAGATATCCGCTACTCCTTTATTTCCAAAACAGATTAAATGATGAGCCAGGCTTGGGATATCTGTTTGAATCTGAGAGGCTCTTCTGCAGATAAAAACTAGACCTAGCTTATTATAATGACGATATGTATCCAGGAAGGATCTCATTTTAGAGAAAAATGGTTTACCATTTGGGAACGTCCGGGAGGCTTCCTCATAAATCAATAAATCAAAATCTCTGGCGCTAATCTCCTGTTCTCCAAAACTGAATGATTTACCATCCATGATTGCTTTAACTAAAGCTTCATTATCTCTGGTGATAGCGGGATATGTGTTATGAGAGGGGATATAGTTATGACAGTCACATTGGCTGTATTGCCGTAATGGATCATGTGCCAGGCATTTGTAATTAGGGATAATGGCGTTTTGTACAAAATATGTTTTACCAGAGCCGTTAAGGCCGCTTATGAACGTTATTTTTTCTTTTAGATTTAACTCCATCTTTGCTATTCTCCTTCGATACTCTCTCTACAGGTTTAAACAGCGGTTTTAATACATTGTTTATCAAATCTATCACTATTGGCGTTAATACTGCTTTTAGAGTAAGTTGTGTTTTCAATCTCCTGATTTCCTTCTGAAGTTCCACACATCTTGACCTAAATACAAGATATTCTATAATAACAACAGCAAAAAGACCTATTATTAAACCAATTAGTATTTCTATCATGTCTTTCAAGCCTCTATAATCATATCAATTAGTTTACCGAAGCAATAAGCTCCAGCTATTACCGTAATTGCCCACATTAAGTGAGATCCTATTTCTATGATCATGTCTTTTTATCTCCCAAAAAAAAAGAGAGAGTGATCAGAATGCCTCATCATAACCACAGTTGGGATTTGTACATTCCCAAACCTGTTTCTCCAAGTTTTTCTTCATTGGAGATCCACATCGACCACATTTCTTAATTTCTTCTTTTTTTGGCTGAGGTTTTTTTGCCTCAGGTTCTTTATTGTCCATTATTTTTTCACCTCCTTTTTTTTAGGTGAAATATTATCAGTTATAGCCTTTTTGACTTCTGATAATCGTAAATCTCCGATCAACGGAACCATCTTATCTATTGCATCTGCAATTTTTTTAAGGCCTTCAGGGCTCGTAAAATAAGCCTCCATACTTTTATCGTCAATCTTCTGCTTTGCAGCTGCAGGAGCTGGAGGAGGCGCTTTAGGTTCTTGTATCGAAGTAATCGGAGGAGATGTGTCTTTAGATTGAATAATTGAGGATCCAGCACCCTCTCTCCCTTTAAACATGCCTACAATGTTTTCAATATGACTTACAAGCTGTTCTCCCTTTGAAATTAACGAAATGATATCCCCTATAGTTCCACTGGCTTTTTGAATAACAGAGCCTCCAGCTGGTGCAATAGATTTTACTAGGCTTTTGCTCTCAGATATTTTAATTTCTGGCATTATTCATCTCCCAAAAAGTCGTTCATATACCTGTTTTAGCTGATGCACTTCAAAATCTTTTTTACGTATCTCCTCCAATAGCCAAACTTCCATAGCTTCTGTCATTATTCATCAAAAGTGTTAGATTTTCCACATTTCGGACATTCAGAGAAAGGAGATCCCTGTGTATAATCACAGTTGTAACATTGATATTCATCTTCCTCTTTTGCCCCAGATCCTTCTTTTTTATCCATATCTTTCTTACCTCCAATAAAAGTTATTCCTTCTCCTGTTTTGCTAGGGGTGCTTTCTCCAGGGGAAGGATGGTTGTTGTTTTGATCTCCAGGTTCCCGCCCTGGATTCTGATCCCTATCGTTGCCCTGAACTTGATCCCCTCCTCCGTGTTTAGTGCTTTCATTAGATCTCCGGCCTGTTTTAACATCTCCAGTTTGAACATTTTTACCTCCTCTAAAATTTTTGATAACGTCACCGGGCACGTCAACCATACGACCAATATCCTTGTCAGAAAATCCTTTATTGATCATTTCGTAGATCAACAATTTCTTCTTTTTAGATAGACCAGTCATATACGCACGCCCGCGATGGCGAGGGCACGGTCGCCCGCACACGGGCGCGTACCCGTGTGATGACACAATATCTCATTCGCGAATGACACAATGTCTCATTCAGGTGTTGATAGGAACCATCCCCTCAAATCTTAATCTCCAGGGTAGTATTTAATAGTTACCCAAAAATGAGTAGATACTTAAAAATAAAAGGAGTAGGAGATCGGGGCAAAAAAAAGGTGGCATGGTGATGAAGATGTGATTTTAAGCCCCTGATCTCCATATGTGAGGTGAAGGGCCAGGGCACATCCGACCACATGAGAACGAGGATTTATTAAAGCCCCGGCCCTTCATAATCAACCTTGGGTAAATTTATCACATACATCTGTCTTCAGCTTCCACTTTTTTTGTAGTATACAGAAGACATTGCAATCTATACCGGCATATCGAGAATGTAGGCAACCATTACAACATTTCATTTTTTCATCTCACATAATTCAAAAATACGGCAAAATGATGCCCGGAGATCTTCCAGCTGGTCCAGTTTTGCCGTCAATTCATTGATGGCCAGCTGCTGATCAGACACCTTTTTGACGGCATTTAGATACAAATCAGGGAGTTCTTTATAAATCTGAGAATCAGTATTGAATGATCTAGCAGATTTATCATTCAAAAAATGTTTCAATTTCTCAATTTTAGCGACATCTTCTTTCGACCTCCAAAGCGTATATTTTGCCGTCAATTTGTCGCCCTGGAGCTGGTCCTCAGAGCCTTTTTTGCCGTCATTTTTTCCTGCAGAAGATCCTGATATCTCTTTTTTTGCCGTCATTTCAATTTCTCCTCAAAAATTATAATTATGCTTAGCACGATTAATCACAGGAATAACCTTAACTTTCTTGAAATCAATTTTAAAATTTTTAACATCCTTGATCAACATCGGTTCATACTGCCTATGGCTATGGCATCGATCCCGCATAAGCACCTGGATCTTGTTGAAAGTCTCAATGCTGATCAACGGATCAATTTCTTCTATCTGTCTGAAAAAATGAGTCCAACGTTCAACACCACAATACATACAGTTATGAAGAAAATACTTAACCGTAGTATTAGCCAGATCCTTACTCGCCAATTTCTTATAATCAGGAGATAACTTCTTCGCGATCTCCCGCATACTAAAACCATCAAGATACATCTGATATACTTGTTTCACGATCTCAAGCCGTTTCTGATCAGGTTTGAATATCTGTTTATCTTTATCCCAATCAATACCGAAAGCTGTCCTATGGCCCATGAATTTCTCAGCCTTTTTAGCTTTCTGATATAATGCAGCAGCCACACGTTCCCCAATAACCTCACTTTCAAGCTGAGCTATCCCCTGAATAACACTTGTCATAACGAAACGGCCCATAGCTGTAGAGGTATCAAGGCTCTCTTGCATTGATACGAATTGTTTATCCTGTCTTCTAAGGCCCTCCATCATAGAAATAAAGTTCTTTTGATGTCTATGAATTCTATCCATTTTGATAACTAAAATCGCATCCCATTTGTCGATATCCTCCATCATTTGTTTGTATTGAGGTCGCCGGATATTACGGCCACTGAAACCAGGATCTGTATATTCCCTAGATATCTCCCACTCACGGGCCAGACAATAAGCTCTAAGGCGTTCTAATTGAGCCTCTAGGCTAAAACCCTCTCTAGCCTGTTCCTCAGTAGAAACACGTGTATAGATAGCTACTTTCTTAATGTCTTCATTCGACATCTATTTCACCCGATTTATAGTTCCACACGAAATTACCCTGTTCAACACAGTTGTCTCCTGTTGTTCCACACGAAATTACTTCTGTTATCATTCAACATCTATGTTTCCTCCATTACTATTTTACACATTTCTATAAAACAAAAAGGACACAATGCTCTAGTACCTGTTTTTACCTTGTCCAATGGAATTATTATAAATTCTGCCTTATCACTACAATGATCACACTTCATTTTTTCCCTCCTGTTGCACACATTTCTAAAAGTGAATCAACATCATATCTGTTACAATGAGCTTTCTTTAATTTTGGTAGGATATTACTACGTAGATATGTTTTAAAATTAGAGATATTCAGTCCTGGATCTTTCGTATAATTTGAATATACTTTCTGTGCCATTTCCAGGATCTGTTTAACTTGATCAGTGTCTTCTCTACTGACTTTCACTGATTCATCTAGTTTCTTGATCTCTTCTTGTAACTCTTCTCTTCTCTTCTTGATATAGATACTATCTAATCTATCTAATCTATCTTTATTAACTAGATCTCTAATATATACGGAATGATCCTGGTCCATTCCAATTAAGTACAATTTCATTTCTTTATCACATCTAAACTCTATTCTCTGATCTATGCACCCACCACCTTATTGTACGGTCCGTACACGGTCCGGACAAAGTCTAGTTATAGTCTTTGTATTTGCGAACCGTGTAAGTAGAAACACCTACATACTGGCCAATAGTTGAAGCTGACATACTCGTATTGTGCCATAGATCTGCAATACGCCGTTTGATGCTTTCTTCTATTTCTTTCATCTTATTGCTCCTTTGAGAATACTGTAATACAATATCTGTATATATATTTATCGCTACTTATCGCCATTTGGCTATCAATATATATCCAGAGAAGATTATAAATATATAGACACTTATTTTGAAATTATGAAACGAATAATCAGAGGGTATCCTGTCTTGAATGTCAAAGTAACCGAGAAAACAAAAAATAGATTGGATCATGTAAAAATACATCCTAGACAAACATACAATGAAGTAATACGGAATTTACTAGATCTCTACGAATCTAAGGAGAAACAATAATTGTCCGTACAATGTCCGTACAAATATTAGTTACTTCGAGAAATGATGTACGTACAATGTCCGTACACATTATGAGTTATAGAAAACTATGGCCATATAGACATACTCTCTCTCCTAGTAAAAAAGTGTAAAGCAAGCTCCACCTAGCTGAGCTACAAGCCCTGACAGGAGGTTTTTTCCTGTAAATATAGGCTAACGGTGCTTTGATTTTAAGACTTTCGGCAAAAAAAAAAAAATCGGCAAAAAAAAATTTTCGCGAAAAAAAATTATGATCTATTTCAACCAAAAATTAAAATGCATGTTTTCTAAATCTCATAACCATAAGCATTTATCGTTACCTCCTCCGCATTAGCAAGATAACCAGTTATCAACAAATCATCATCTGCAAAACCAAAGGTATAATGACTTTCAAGACGAATTACAACGGGAAGGTTCGCTGAAAGATGTAGATGAAATAAAACACCCTCTACACATCCTATCTCTACCTTTTCTGTGCCGTTAGCAGAAACGATAACATCTGTTAAAACAATCTTTTTACCACCTGCGGGTGTCCAAACAGGAATATCAACGTCATCGCCTGCTATTACCACATCTTTATGAATAGTGGTATAATCCATCTGTCCTCTTTTTGCCGTGACTGTCCCTATAACTGTCCTGTCTTTCTCTTTTTGAACAATAGTGGGTTCATTATTAATAGCAACATTATGACCATCGGCTAATTGTTTAGCAGAAGTTGCATAACCACTAATTTGATTAGAAACATTAACATCATGGTCATTTGCTAATTGTTTAGCCGAAGTTGCAAAACCACTGATAGGATTAGACACCTTAACATCATGGTCATTTGCTAACTGTTTAGCAGAAGTTGCAAAACCACTGATAGGTGTTTTTTCAACAACACTAACACCAGATACAAGTTTATCATATATTCTTTGTAGCCAATATAATTTCATTATTCCCCTACATTGTCAATGTCAGTTAATTTCATAAACTCCTCATCCTCATCACTGGCCCCATGATGAACTCTGATCTCAGGAAGTTGCTTAACTACAGTTACCGGCTCGTATTTGCCATTTTTAAAGGTAACATAAGTATTGATAACATAGCTGACAATAGGGAGATCAATCGTAGATCTGAGATATTTAGCCAGCTCATAAGCATCTCTCTGTTGTTTTATGATTTTAAGTTTGATTGCTTCTTTATGCTGTAATTCCATTTATTTACTCCGAATAATTTTATTTTTTTTCTTTATATGTTGTTTGATGAGCCAGTAAGTAGCCGCTATCGCTGGGCCCAAGAATGTCGTAATCAACACCTCCATGGTATTCATTACTATAGTTATCTCCATATTATCTGCACCCATGACAACCTGAACATTGTAAACAGAAACGCCCACCATTGAATTTTTCTATTATTTGCATCGGAAAGTCCATTCCATCTTGTTCTTCCAATAGAGGTTTTTCATAACTCATATTTTGATCAGCTTTTTTTTAAACCTAATTCATATCCAGCTAATCCGGCAACTATAACTCCTATTCCGGTCATAGCTTC
>JABUBK010000412.1_pt1 | contig 10419 bp, 7 predicted proteins | sample 7332671 | NCBI WGS metagenome assembly JABUBK01 (sample SAMN07256342, study PRJNA390944) | subsurface metagenome | isolation source: Methane hydrate marine sediment | place: Pacific Ocean: Eastern North Pacific, ODP site 1244 | collected 2002
GTCCCCGGCTATATCAAAAACAACTTTATCCGGAGAGCCAACCTGGGCTCCAATAGAAGCAGGAAATCCATATCCCATGGTTCCTAATCCCCCGGAAGATATGAAGCTGCGAGGCCGGGTAAACCGGTAGTATTGAGCAGCCCACATTTGGTTCTGACCCACTTCAGTGGCAATAATAGCTTCTCCCCTGGTAATCTGGTAAATCTTCTCCACTATAAACTGGGGCTTTAGGCCCCCCTTCATATCATATTTCAGGGGGAACTTCTCTTTCCAGGACTGGATTTTTGTATGCCACTCCTTTCTTTTCTTGCCTCCTTTGACAGCTAAAAGAAGCTGAGAGAGAATATCTTTGGCATCACCCACAATGGGAATATCCACCCTGACATTTTTGCTGATAGCGGTAGGATCAATATCCAGATGGATGATCTTAGCCTGAGGGGCGAATTCTGAGATCTTTCCCGTGATGCGGTCATCAAACCTTGCTCCTACAGCAATAAGTAGATCTGACTCTTGAACAGCGTAGTTAGCATATCTTGTCCCGTGCATTCCCAGCATATCTAAAGATAGAGGATCGTCCTGGGGAAAAGCTCCCAGTCCCATTAAGGTAGTGGTAACCGGAATGTTAGTATGATGGGCAAATTGAACAAGCTCCTCTGAAGACTCAGAGCTGATTACTCCTCCACCGGCATAAATGACAGGCCTCTCGGCTTCATTAATGGTCTTAGCCGCTCTTTCGATCTGCCTGGGATTACCTTTATAATTGGGACTATAGCTTCTAGTCTTAACCTGTTTGGGATAGGGAACTTCTGTCTGGCCGGTAAGTACATCCCTGGGAAGGTCTACCAGGACAGGGCCTTTTCTGCCTGTGCTGGCCAGATAAAAAGCTTCTTTGAGAATGCGGGGAAGATCACAGGTATCTTTTACCAGATAGTTATGTTTAGTTATAGAATAGGTAATCCCTGTTATGTTAGCCTCCTGGAAGGCATCGTTACCAATCATTCCTGTGGGAACCTGACCGGTGAGAGCCACCACGGGGATAGAATCCATACAAGCGGTAGCGATTCCCGTAACCAGATTAGTAGCCCCAGGACCAGAGGTAGCAATACAGACCCCTACCTTCCCCGTAGCTCGAGCATATCCATCGGCCGCATGAGCAGCAGCTTGTTCATGACGGGTAAGGATGTGTTTTATCTGGTTGGTTTCGTAAATAACATCGTACAAAGGAATTACCGCGCCTCCAGGATACCCGAAGATAACCTCCACTCCTTCCTTCATTAAGGCTTCCAGTACGATTTGGGCTCCGCTTCTCTTCAATTCCTCCCCCTTTTGGGAAACTCTTGTTACTATAGATTATTTTCCTTTCTTATCTTCCACAACAGTACTTGTATTTCTTTCCACTCCCACAGGGACAAGGCTCATTCCGCCCCACTTTTGTCACCTTTCTTTGGTAAGGACTTCTTGGTTGAGGAGAATGAACTTCTCCGGTGTCGCGATCACTTGCCATAAGGATAGGCTGGGGAATCTCGGGACTACCCACCAATATTCTCTCAAGGATAGGCTCTCGAGAAATCTCTACCTTAAAGATGAACTGGATAACTCCTTCCTTGATTCGCTGGATTAAATCCTCAAACATTGAATAGGCTTCTCTTTTATATTCGATGAGGGGATCGTGTTGTCCATAACCTCTGAGGCCTATTCCCTCTTTTAAAGTATCCATAGAGTAGAGATGGTCTTTCCAACCGGAGTCTATGGTATGCAAGAGGGCCATTCTCTCCAGCCCCCGGGTGAGCTCCTCTCCCAATCTTTCCTCTTTTTGCTGATAGGCCTTTTTTAGTTCCTCCAGGATTTTTTGCTTCAGGTTTTCCCGATCATAAACCTCTCTTAAGGAAGAAGAGGGGATCTGGATGGAAAAGTGGTATTTTACCTTTGCCAATAAACCTTTTATGTCCCATTCTTCGGGTCGAATCTTCTCATCAGCATATATACTAAGTAGTGCATCTACCACATCCTCCATCATCCCCAGGATATCCTCTTTGAGATTCTTTCCCTCGAGAACCTTGGCTCTCTCCCTGTAAATTACCTCCCTTTGCTTATTCATGACGTCGTCGTATTCGAGAAGGTGTTTTCTTATGTCGAAGTTCCTTCTCTCCACTTGCTCCTGCGCCCTTTCTAGAGCTTTAGTAACCCAGGGATGCTCAATGGGTTGGTCTTCGGGAATCTTCAACCTCTGCATCACTCCAGCAATTCTTCCCGAACCGAAAAGACGCATTAGCTCATCTTCCAGAGAAACATAGAACTGGGAAGCTCCCGGGGCTCCCTGTCGGCCTGATCTTCCCCGTAGTTGGTTATCAATTCTACGAGATTCATGCCTCTCGGTTCCAATGACAAAAAGGCCCCCTAAATCCTCTACTCTCTCCCCTAATTTAATGTCAGTTCCCCTTCCCGCCATATTGGTAGCAATAGTTACCGCCCTCTCCTGACCAGCCTGAGCCACAATTTGAGCTTCCTTCTCATGATATTTGGCATTGAGAACAGTGTGAGGTACACCTTCTTCTTTAAGAGAGTGGCTTAGCGCTTCTGAGCGCTCCACCGATCTCGTCCCCACCAAAACAGGTCTTCCCTTCTTATGAAGTTCTTCTACCTCTTTAATCACTGCCTCAAACTTGGCTTTTTCTGTCTGATATATCCTATCAGAAAGATTTTCCCGAACGGTGGGCTCATGAGTGGGGATAGTTACTACTGCTAGATTATATATTTTCAAGAACTCATCGGCCTCAGTAGCCGCCGTCCCCGTCATTCCGGCTAATTTGTTATACATCCTGAAATAGTTCTGCAGGGTGATGGTGGCCAGGGTCTGGTTCTCGTTGCGGATCATTACCCCTTCCTTGGCTTCTACCGCCTGATGAAGTCCATCACTCCAGCGCCTTCCCGGCATAAGTCTTCCCGTAAACTCATCAATAATGATAACTTCTCCATCTTTGACCAGATAGTCCTTATTCTTTTCAAATAGTTTGTGGGCGCGGACAGCCTGATGAACATGGTGGGGCAGCTTGATGCCGTCCTGGTAGAGATTTAGATTATCACCTCTTAGAAGACCTCTGGCTTTTAGGAGTTCCTCCGCCTTCTTAACTCCCTTCTCAGTTAGAGCTACGGTTTGATCTTTCCTGTCTATCTCATAATCCGTATCTTCATCCTCTTCTTTACCTTCTTTCTTTTCCCGTCCCTTTAAGAAAGGGACCAATTTATCAATCTTATAGTATAGCTCGGTAGATTCCTCCGCCGGCCCGGAAATGATAAGAGGAGTTCGGGCCTCATCAATTAAGATTGAATCTACCTCATCCACAATAGCATAGTGATGGCCCCTTTGTACCTGATCCTCCACTCTTAAGACCATATTGTCCCTGAGATAATCAAAACCAAACTCATTATTGGTGCCATAGGTAATATCGCACTCATAGGCTTTTTTCCTGTTTACACTGTCCATCCGGTTCTGGATAACCCCTGCCGAAAGACCCAGAAATTCATAAACCGGTCCCATCCAATCTCTATCTCTTCGGGCCAGATAATCATTGACTGTGACCACATGGACTCCCTTCCCCTCCAGGGCATTTAGATAAACAGGAAGGGTCGCCACTAAAGTCTTACCCTCACCATTGGCCATCTCTGCTATGGCTCCCTGGTGGAGAATTATTCCTCCTATGAGCTGCTCATCATAGTGGCGAAGTCCTATAGTTCTTTTCGCCGCTTCCCGCACCACAGAAAAGGCCTCAGGAAGAAGATCATAAATAAGTTGGTCTAACTCCCTTCTTTTTTCCTGAAGGGAGACCCTCGCTCTCTCTTGCTCGATATCAGAGAGCTCGGAAATTTCTCTCACCAGGTTGTCGATCTGGGTAGCCAGAGGTCTTATTTTGCCTCTAAATTCGTCTGTTTTGCTCTTAAGTGCCTTATCTGAGAGTTTGCTTGTCTTTCTCTCCCATCCATTAATAGCATGAATTAAGGGGAGAAGTTTTTTGATATTCCTTTCCTGTCTAGTGCCAAGAACTTTGCCGAGGATCCTGCCAATCATAGCTTATCCTTTCCCGCAAAATAATTAAGAGGTCGGAGTATGAAAAACTCCCATACTTTTTACTATTATAATAGCTTCGAAGAGTTAAGCAAGAGTAAAAACTTATAATCAGTCATTCAGGAATCCTTCGATTTTCAGAAGTTTCCTCTTTATCCCAAGTCCCCCTGAAAATCCCCCCAACTCCCCATCTTCTTTGATGACTCTATGACAGGGGACAATGATAGGAAAAGGATTATTCCCTAGAGCTTTTCCTACTGCCCGAAATCCTTTGCTACCGATTCTTTCGGCTACCCATTTGTAGGAACGCACCTCTCCATAAGGAATAAGACGAGTCTGGGCCCACACCTTTTTGGAAAAAGATGAGTAGCTGGCTAGCTCCAGGGAATATTTGGAAAAATCTACCTTTTTTCCTCTCCAATAATCGGCGAGGTCCCACCTTAAGGATTGAAGAAGAGAAGAGGTAGAAGCTTTTTCACTTCGTTTGATTCCCAGGTTTTCCCGAGTGCTCTCCTCGGAATAAGAAAGACAGACTCTCACCAATTTTCCTTGAGAGGCAACCAGCCCCAACCAAAATACATCTGGTTTAACAATCAAGAAATCCTTCATGACTTGACTAACAGGGGGGACTATCTATCTTGCTTGAAAGATAATCCAGAATCTTTCTTGCCCTTTTTTCTCCAATCCCAGGAATCTCTGTTAACTTTCTCCAACTTTTGTTTCTTATTTGATCCACGGATTTAAGATGAGTAAGAAGAAGTTTTCTGGTTTCCCTGCCTATGCCTGGAATCTCGTCTAAAGATGAGGCTTTGAGTCCCTTTTCTCTAGATTGGATATGAAAGGTGTGAGCAAACCGGTGAGCCTCATCCCGAATTTCCTGCAGGAGTTTCAAAGCAGCCGAGTTTTGGGGAATATCTAGAGGTAAGCTTTTACCAGGAAGATACACCTCTTCCAGTTCTTTAGCCAATCCTATCAGAGGAAGATCATCCAAACCAAGGCTCCTGAGAACTTTCAGGCACGAGGAGACCTGGCCTTTTCCCCCATCTACCAGAATTAAGTGGGGAAGGTTCCCTTTTTCCTTTATTATACGGCGATAGCGGCGATCTACCACTTCTGAAAGCATGGCGAAATCGTCGATTCCCTCCACTTTCTTGATTTTAAATCTTCGGTACTCGGATTTTTCCCTTTTTCCTTCTTCAAAAACTACCACCGACCCGGTTGGATATCTACCATGAATATTGGAGATGTCAAAACCTTCTATCCTTAAAGGTTTTTCCTCAAGGTTCAGATAAGCTTTGAGCTGAAGGAGAGCTTTCGCTTTCTCCTCACCCTTCTCCTGCTTTAGCATCATATAGGCGTTCTTTTCCAGCAGTTTCATCAACTTAAGTTTCTCTCCTCTCCTGGGGACTACCAGGTTTACCCTGCCTCCCCTTCTCAGGGAGAGCCATCTTATTATGGCTGCCTCTTCATGCAGGCGCCTCTGCAAAAGTACCTCTGGCGGAATAAAGGAAGCTTCAGCATAGTACTGTTTAAGGAAGGAGGTAAGTATGTCCTTTTCCATGCTCCTGGGGACTATTTTTAGCAGGAAGTGCTTCTTATCCATGAGTTTTCCTTCACGAATGAGAAAATCCATACCGTAAGACTGTCCTTCTTCAGAGACGATCCCTATTAAATCCTTATCCTGTCCGGGAAAAGAAGAAACTTTCTGGGTCTGGCCAATCCTCTCAATTGCCTCTATACAATCTCTCAAGTTTGCTGCTCTCTCGAATCGCTCTTTCCGGGAAGCTTCTTCCATATCCTGTTTAAGCTGAAAAAGAAGTTTTTTATGATGTCCCTGAAGAAAAAGGGATATCCCTTTGACTAAAGATAGATAATCTTTCCTGCTAATCTTATCCACACAGGGAGCCGTGCACTCCTTTATATGATAATTAATACAGGGTCTGATTTTGGGCCTGAGTTTTCCCTTACACCGACGCAGAGGGAAAAGCCGATGAATTAAGCGAAGAGCCCTTCTGGCCGCTTTTACATTGCTGTAGGGACCAAAATACTCGGCCCCATCGGCCTTGGGATTTCGGGTGAGGAAAACCTTGGGAAAATTCTCATTAGTAGTGACTTTAATGTAAGGATAGGACTTATCATCTCTGAGACGGATGTTATACCGGGGACGATACCGCTTTATTAAATTATACTCCAGGAGGTAGGCCTCGGTTTCAGAATCGGTGACTATTGACTCCAGATCCGCAAGCTGCGAAAGGAGTGATTCGGTACGAGGGGAAAAGGATACTTCCCCAAAATATGAACGCACCCGCTTTTTTAAGGAGAGAGCTTTTCCTACGTAAAGAACTCTCCCTTTTTTATCCTTGAAAATGTATACCCCGGGCTTATCAGGAAGATGATCCAATTTATCTTTTGGACTCATAATTATCCCAAAGCCTTAAGATATTTCTCAATTCTCTCTAGTGACCAAGAAACCCTTCTAAAGTCAAACTCCAGCAAATTTAGTTTAATTCGCTCCTCCAGCTCTTCCACCAGTATTCCCTTACCCTGGATAACCTTCTTGCCCCAGTAAACCTCACCTGAGGAGCAACTGGGAGAGCGGGCAATAGTCACCAATAAAAGCTCAGCATTGGTACCTTCCAATTTTCTTATTCCTTCCTTTATTTTCTCCGCTAAGTTAGAACAATGTTCTCTAAAACCCTCCAGTTTTTCCCACGCATCCTTTGGCTTCTTTTCCCTCTCTCCTATGAAGGAAAATTCTGGACAGGGAAGCTGCTCCAGCCACACCGGATAACGGGAAAGGATTCCTAAGAGTTTCTGGGTAATCCGGGGAGTATAGACTCTGCCAGCTCTAATTTTCTGGTTGAGAAGACAGTGAGAGAGAAGGAGAGTTAGCTCCTTAGACATTATCCACTCCGTCAAGAAAGGTTAGGATGGTATCTCCATATTTTTTCTGTTTCCTCAGGGTCAGGTTCTGACGGGCGAACTTCACTTTTTCCTTCGGGGAATGCTGGACAATAACGATCTCTCCCTGAATTTCCATTTTTTCAATTATATTCAGAGTTTGATTTTGCATCTCCTTGTAGTAAGGAGGAGCGATAAAGATAATGTCAAATGTTTCCTTTTCTAGGAGCTCCTCAAGAACTACTAATACATTCTTTGGATAGATTCTGAAATGAGAAAAAACACCCAGGCCGCTGAGATTCTCCTTTATTACCGTAACACAACGGGGATTCTTTTCCAGGAAAATAGCTTCTCCGGCTCCCCTGCTAAGGGCTTCGATCCCTACTGCTCCTGATCCGGCGTAAAGGTCGAGAAAACGGGTTCCTTTTATTTTCTCCCCTATCACATCGAAGAGAGATTTTCTCACCCGGGAAAGAAGAGGACGAGTGAGGCTAGCCGGAGGGGTTTTTATCTTTCGCCCCTTAAGCTCGCCTCCCGTAATTCTCATTAACATGTTTCTGAGCTTTTGGAGAAGGCACTTCTCTTATTAAGGGACGGTTCCAAGAGAGAATAGAAGTGAGATTGGAAGATAGGTATCCTTTTGAATACTTCCGAGAAAGACTTAACCATAGACCTCTTTACCTCGTCCATTTTTACCTGGAAGGAGAGAAATTTAGCCAGAGAGGTAACCTTTGCCTGGCCGAGCCCACAGGGATCAATAAGAGAAAAATAATCGAGGTCTACATCCACATTCAAAGCTAATCCGTGGTAGGTAACCCACTTTTTCACTCCTATCCCGATGCTGGCGACTTTATGGTCATTTACCCATACTCCGCTGTGTCCTTCTCTTCGCTGCCCCTTGATACCTAGCCCTGCCAAAAGTTTAATAATTACTTCCTCCAGGTTCCTGAGATACTGGTGGATATCCCTTTCCTTGCCTAACAAACGAAGTATGGGGTAAGCAACGAGTTGTCCAGGACCATGGAAAGTTGCTCTGCCCCCTCTATCTACCTGGAAGAACTGAATGCTTTTCCGTGAAAGACCTTGAGAAGAAATCAGGATATCTTCTTCCTCTCCCCTCCTTCCCAGGGTGATCACTGCAGGATGCTCTACTAAAATCAAAGTGTCCCCGGAAGTTCCGGATATTACTTCCTGCACCAGTTTTTTTTGAATAGCCCAAACCTCTCCATAATCCTTTCGCCCTAAATCAAGCAAAGTTAACTTCCTCATATTTAAAATGCCTCACCTATTCCGAAGTAAAATTTTCCCTCTCCAGTTTCTTTTATCCCCCAGTCAAGCTGCAGGGGCCCGATGGGAGTGATGATTCTCATTCCAAGTCCCCAACCTGTCCTGCAATCAGGCATCCCGGAATCTTCATCCCAAATCTGAGCACCATCTACAAAGATGACCCCCATCATATTTTTACTTAAGGGGAGCCTGAGTTCCAGAGTGCCAAGAAGCATCTTATTTCCGTTAAACTCGTTTAGATCATATCCCCGAAGAGTCTGCTGGCCTCCTACATAGAATTTCTCATAAGCGGGGAGTCTTTCCCCTAACCTGCCCCTGAGCCTGAGGGCAAGAATAGGAGACATCCAGAACTCATCCTTACGCCAATATTCTCTCAGCTCAGCCTTATACTTGGTAAAATTAAGATCGCCCTTCAACAGGGGACCCCCGTTCGTCTCCATGGAAAGATACGAGTAAGACCCCTTATAGGCATTGAAAGTTTCGTCCCTTACCCGGGTATCTCGATCAAGAGTTAACTCCAGGCTGCGTCGTGTCTTCCATCCTTCCTCAAGGCCCTCCGGCAGGGGCTTCTCATCTACCTGGCTGATATGAATTCTCTCGCTGCGCAGGGCAAGGAAACATCGAGCGTACTTCTGAAAAGGCCATCCCCATTCTATCTTTCCCCCGCTCCTTCTTTTTTCATAATTTTCTCTGTCATAGTATCTATGTTCTTTATTGTAAAGAGAAAGATCCAGACTAAGATCTTTATTTTGCATCCACCTATCCAGGAAACTAATATCATAATCACTTTTATTCTTGGCGAACTCCCAATTCAGAGATATTCTTTTGCCTTCACCCCAGAGATTATCTCTATAGATTTGAACCGTTCCTCCCCCCCGCCAGAATTCTGGGCATATCCAGCACCAAGAACAAGCCTGCCCGTTCTCTCACCCTCCTCCACCTGGATCACAAGATCCATAACCTCCCTTGAGGAGGTAGGAAGAGGATCGATGCTTACTTTCTCAAAAAAGCCCAGATTATAAATTCTGCGCCAACTTTCCCTTATTTTTTCCACGTCAAAAACCTCTCCTTCTTTAAGGAGAAGACTGTGTTCAAACACTCGCTCTTTAGATCTTTGGTTTCCCTCAATACTGATCTTTCCTACTTTTACCTGAGGTCCTTCTCGGATGAGAAGAGAGATGGTCAGGCGGCCCTTTTTCTTGTCGAACTCCAAATCTCGGTCCATGTGAAGGTAAAGGTACCCCGCCTTCCCGTATTTGGTCTCCAGCCGTCCAATACTCTCCTCAAGAAATTCGGGAACAAAGACCTCTCCTACTCCTGGTTTTAGTATCTTCAGAATCTGAAGGGAGCTGAGGTGCTCATTTCCTTCAACATTCACCTGGGAAACAAAGATCCTATTTCCCTCCTCTATTTCCAGGGTAATGTTAACTCGTTTTCCTCTTCTCTCAAAAAATTCAATCTGGGGCTCTTTGAAACTTGCAAAATAATATCCACGTCTTTGATACCTATCAATAACTCTCTTAATTCCTTCTCGTAGTTTTCCCTCATCAAAATATTGTCCAGGTTTTACCTTTAAAAGAGAGAGGATTCTTTCACTGAACAGGTGAAAATTACCCTCAATCCTCACTTCGGCTATCTTCACTCTCTCTTTTTTCTCGATGAGGATAAGAATCTTGCACTCATTTTCCCTTAAACTGATTTGAGAGACCTCAACCTGGCTAGAGAAAAATCCCTCTCTGTGATAGAAATCCAGAATTCTATTTCGTGTCTCTTGAATGCTCTTAAAGTTCAGGACCTGTCCTTCTTCAAGGGTAACTAGTTTTCTCACTTTTTCTACTTCTCTTTCTTCAATCCCCTCCAGTTCAATTTGCATAATCTGGGGATTTTCTCTAACGCGAAAGATAAGCTTTAACCCATCCTCTCCCTCTTCTTTTAGTGCCTCCACCTCCCGAAAATAACCCATATCATAGATAGCCTGCATGTCTTGCTTTATCATCTTTTCCGAGAAAGGCTCTCCTACCCTGCTTTGGATAGTATTTTCGATCTCACCGCTCTTAATATGCTCATTTCCCTGAATTTGAATTTGGCTGATGATAAGAGAAGAAGCAAAGACACTTACTTCTAAGAACAGAAGAAAAAGAAATAATAAGACTAAGCCTAATCTTATG
>JABUBK010000414.1_pt1 | contig 10414 bp, 19 predicted proteins | sample 7332671 | NCBI WGS metagenome assembly JABUBK01 (sample SAMN07256342, study PRJNA390944) | subsurface metagenome | isolation source: Methane hydrate marine sediment | place: Pacific Ocean: Eastern North Pacific, ODP site 1244 | collected 2002
TGGGGGGGGGGCGGGCATGGCATTTAATGATATTTTTCCTGCTGGATGCAACGTCCAGGAGGCGCTTGCAATTATCAAAAAACGCCTCTTGGGAAGTATTCTTGGCAAGAATCCTTCACATGCAAAATTTATGAGGGATTGCTATTATGAAATGTTATTCAGAAAATTTAAAGTGCTTTTCCCAAATGGGAACCACGGATTCTCGGAGGGGAGTTTTGATATATTCGAGCAAACGATTCGCGATTTCACACCTGAAGTTATTTTAGAAGAACTCAAAAAATACCCTGATTTAATGGAGATTGCAAAGACATATACCCTGAAAATGCGTCAAAAAAAGGAGGTTAATTATGGAAAAATCGATTACTGAAAAAGAGCAAGTAATGCGAGAGTTGGAGACGGAATTTGTGGCAAAATACGGCGCTAAATTAAAGAAAGAAAGGGAGGAGCTAGTCAAAAAGGCAGCAGATAGCGCCATGAAACTCGCGAAAGGATTTGTTGAAGAAGAATACAAAAGGATAGATGCGCTCCGAGAGGAGGCCCTTGAGAAGATTTCTACTGCTCACAAAAAAGTCGAGCAAAAGGCAGGGATTATGGTTAAGAAGAAAGTTATGAAAGAAGCTGAGAAATTATTTAAGCCGGTTCAAAACATGGTTTTAGAGATGCTTGATGTTTTTGATGTTTATATTCAAGCAACAACGGATGGTCTTGCTGACCAGCTAACAATCGACACGGTTGCCAAGTTACAGGCCATAGCTGAAAAAGCAAGAAGCGGACCTGAAACCCCTACTAAATTGGAGATTGTAAAACCATGAATCCGCCGGCAGGCCGAGATGTTTTTGCGAAAATTTATGAGCCAAAATTAAAAACTGGTATGCAGAAAGTGGTGGTCGATGAGGTCAAGGCATTGAAATCCGCTATTGACAAGGGGCTCTTGCTAAGACCGATATACCTTGAACAAGTCCCCTGGGATATTAAGCGATTTATCCGGCCTACACAGTGGGGTTATTCCAGTGATGTTGTCAAGGCTACATCTGTCGAAGTGGGGATTGATGTGAATATCGAGCAGCCTATTTTAGCGCAATTCACAGAAGATTATATTGGTATTTATTCCAAGCGGTATATCTCTTCTCATTTGGGTCAACTAAATAGCATGGATAACATGGAAGATGTGAAGGAGCGTCTTGACCAGTGGTTAGAAACTACCGCGACCAAAAGATCGAGGGATGAAAGTGTGAGACAGAATCAAGCGGTTTTTCAATGTGCAGTTTTCAGCGTGGGATATTCAACAACGTGGCGGCTTAGAGGGAAATCGAGTTGTCCCTATTGCAGATCTCTTGCAGGAAAAAGAATTTGGAAGGGTGGTGAATTTATCCCAAAAATGGGTGAGATCATCCCCACGGATCCGGATAAACCACCGATGAAAGTTTACGTGGCCTTGCACCATTGTCCAGCGCATTTAGGATGCGATTGTTTTTTAAGCGCCCCATAACATTAACCTTTAATAAGGAGGATATGATGATCACAAATCCGGAGCTCAAAGACTTGAAAATTACAGGCAGATTTCCCTTATATGCCGTGCTGGATGTACCCCAAAAAGTCAGAGGGGAGTTTTATGACTATGATTCTTTTACGAATCTGACGAGTAAAGATATTCGCTGCCTCTGGGAGCACCATGCAGATCAACAACTGGGTTCAGTTGCCGAGGGTAATCTGCGTCTTTGGCTAGGGGATGGTTGTCTGAATTTGGAATTGAATTTTGATGAGGATAATGTTTACTCAAGGGACATGTTTTTTAACAAAATGAAACAATACAGCTACATGGGGCTTTCGCCAGGATACAAACGAATCAAAGATCAAGAAGTGACAGACGTTGACGGAAGCATCAAGCAGGTTATTGTTCTAAACGAAATATCCCTGACCCCGCGCCCCGTCCATAAAGGCAGTTCGGCAATTCTAAGGGAGGAGTTATCCATGACCAAGGTAAGCGAGCAACTTGAACGCGAAGAGGCCTGGTTAGAGAAAATGAAGGCCTCCAAGGCCGGTAAGATAGCGGGTGAGCCAAAATTCAAAGTTGTTCATACTATCCGCGATGGCTCGCTTTTCCATGATGTTGTCGAACAGGGACCTAATGCTCCCAGTGAAGACCCCAGGGTTATTGAGGCGTGGCGATGGCTCCGGGAGCAGCAAGACACAAAAAAAGCTCTCGCAAATTCAGGTCTGCGGAAAATGACACCTGCAGAAGTGGCTACTTTCAAAAAAGGCAATCCCTATTTCGAAAGGGTAGCTCAAAATCGAGGTTACGAAACAGCACATTTTTCACTGAAATAAGGGAGGTAAACATGGGTATCGAACAGATATTCGAGCAGATCGTAAAAAATTTGCTAGACCTGAGGGTATACTGCATTTGGGAAGATGTTAGTGGTGAAACCATCGGTGGTATAAAGCCGGAGGTAGCAAAGGGATTCAAGGTGGCGATCGCGGACAATCCAAAGCTACAAAAGCGGTATGCCCGACACATAAAGGACAATCATTTCGGCACGCCATACGCTGCCATAATTGATTTTTGTAAATTTTTTAGAAAGGAGATACACAGATGAAATCAGAAGAATTTGAAGTATTGAGACGTATGGAATTTTTGCTCAGCGAAGAAATCGGGAGCGAGAGAGCTACCGGGTTGAGTGAAGGGATTCCGAGCGAAGGAGGTTGGCTTGTAAAAGACCAGTTTAGCTATTTCATTCTAGAGGCCCTTATGGGTATGTCAAAACTCCGTCCGTTTGTGGATTATCTGAAACTGACAACCGGCAAGATAAAACTCCCTCTTATCGACATAGAGGGGACAGACCATCCCCTGATTGGCTACTGGGTCTGTGAAGGGGAGCGAAAAGAGGGTAGCAAAATCAAAATCCAGCAAATGCTCTTGGATTTAAAAAAATTAGCCATAGTAGTGCCAATGACCGATGAGATCATGGCTGACACCGAGGCATTGGAGAGCTTTCTATCCAAGCTAGCGGGTGAGGAATTTGGTTTCCTGATCGACAAAAGTATTATCAGGGGGGTCGGCGGGGATTCTCAGCCTTTAGGGATATTACTTTGTGACAACTTAATCGTCCAGGAAAAGGAGGCCGAGCAACTGAAAGTGGTAAATTTGCAGAATATCGTCAAGATGGCTGGTAGATTATGGGTCCCGGGAAGGACGAAATCAACAACAAAATGGCTCCTGCACCCGACATTAATTGAGCAGGTTTTTGATTTGAACGCCTTGACGAATATCGTGCTCATGCCTCCATTATCCGGATTCAAGAATCCCTCAATTATGGGATGGGAAGTTTTGTATTGCTCAAGTTGCAGCGAGGTAGGAACCGTCGGGGATATTATCCTGGCCGATCTCGATTCTTATATGTGGGTAGATCGTGGAAAGCCAAAGACCACCACATCAATCCACTTATCGATTACCATTGATAGCAGCGAACATGGGTTTCTCACGGATGAGACGTTTGCGAAATTTCTCATGCGCTGTGATGGCGGCTGCAAAATGTATGGGCCTATTCAATCCCCGGAAGGTGGGGAGACAATGGGGCCCTTTGTTTGTCTCGAAACACGTCCGGAGGGCGAACCATAAAGGCAAGGGGGGACAATCTCTCCCTGAGATTACTCCCCTTGACGGCCGGAAGGGGACTGTGCCACCCTGTCCGGCCATTTTTTTATGAATCCTGCGCCAAAACAGGCACGCCAGCCGCTTGTCTTATGTCATTTGGTATTAGGGTATAGGCTTATTTCTGGCCTGTTGGCCTTTTGAGATACTCTCTGAAACACTGTTCAATAATATCATTAACAGATCGACCTTTCCGGATAGCAGCTATTTTTACTTTTTTCAGGAGTGCTGAATCAATAGTCGTTGTAAAGGGTGTTCTTTTCATACGACAATTTAGTGGTACCTGCGTGAAATAGCAAGGCAAAAAAAACATTCCCATAAATTCAATATCTTACCCTTATACACGTGTGCATGTACGATTTTTGTTGACAATACTTATGCATTTCTCTACTGATATACTTAGATATTGACAAAAACGTGGCATGGCACAACAAAACCCAAAACAAAAATTAAGCTCTCAGATTCGGGGTATCGCGAGATCCCCGGAGGCGCACACGTGCCTTGTCAGTCTGGGGGCTTTTTTTGCTCTGAAAGGAGGGCGCAGAAATGAGATTATTGATTGATTTAACAGGACTTGAGTATAATCTATTGGAGTTGCCGAATGGCAAAATGCGACTGCAGGGGAGAATCCACCCGGAAATTTACCATGATTATAAACCGGGATTCATGCAAAGGGCAATAGAAGGCGGACTTCTCAAAGAAATACCATCACCCATAGAAACGGACTTGGAAATGGAAGAGGGAGGGTGATATGGGACAGGCAAAAAAGGAGGCTGTTTTACAGATTTTGAGCGACCAGTTAATAGAAATAATCAAGCAATTAAGCCAAATATTAAGGGATGATGATTCCCGGCTTAGCAAACTCTCGAAAACAGAGCTCGCGGTCGTCTCATTAATAAGGAGGGGCCTGACAACTGACCAAATCGCAATGCGGTTATTTGTCTCCCCTCTAACCACAAAGACCCACCGAAGAAATATCCGAAGAAAGTTGGAATTGCAGGACTCGGGGATAAATCTGCAAACATATCTCAGGTCAGAACTTTACTAAGCAAGGAGGGCACAGCAATGATGGGATTACCCGAAACAATGGAGACAGTGGAGAAAGTTAAATACATTTCGCCTGTACTGCTCATTCTTGCTATGCTGGCTTATTGCACATTGGCCGGATTGCTAGTATCCATAATCCTAACTTTAAAGCGATTTTATCACATGCATGGATGCATCCGAGTGAGGGGTATATAAGAGGGTACAGGAGGACCCTTGATTAATGGCCTGTGAGCAAGTGGAGTTATGGAGGTTTTAACCTTCTGCTTGCAGGCCACAAAATTGCTGAAAGTTTATATGTTTTAGTCAAATGCACGATTGTCGTACATTTGGCATTTTGAAATTAGGCACAATGTCTAATTTGATTTTTAACCTTGACAACTTTTCAGAAGTATTTTAGCTTTATTAAAACCCGAATCCAGATATGAAAAATAACAAACAAAAAATCCCTAGGAAAACTAAAACGCCTTTATAGGCGTCTGGGTTCGGGCCTAGGGATTTTTTTTATGGAGGTAAGCTATGTCTATTTTACCGACACAAATACGTAAAGAAATAACCCCTCAGGTACAGGCATTCGTGGACTTGATTCAAAAAGTCCGGTGTACATTAGACTTTTCTCCATCCTCAAGGGGATGGTGCTATATACTTGAGGGGTATGGGTTAGAGAAAAGCGATTTTGATAAAGGAGAGCAGAGCATAAACCTTTGTAGAAAGCACGGCCACCTACCTATAGATATTTGTGGTGTAGATGGTGCAAGGAAATTTGATGTTTTCGATTTAGCTTATGCCGATACTCCCGAGGAATATGCCAGAAAGGCAATTGATGAACTTATCGATGATTCTTGGAAAAAGTATAGCGACCACTACTTTTGGGAAGGCCAAAATTGCTATATCCAGATGGCTGTTGAAAAGGGCGACTTGAAATCTCTGTTTTATCCCATCTGCGAGAAATACAAAGTCCCTATTGCTACTTTTCGTGGCTGGGCAGACTTGAACCAGCGAGTTGATATGATGAAAAGATTTAAAACCTGGGAGGGAGCCGGAAAGAAAATTATCCTCTTATATTGTGGTGATTGCGACCCAGGAGGATATCGAATATCTGATGTGATTAAAAATAATCTACGTGACTTATCCAATGCTGCAGATTGGGAGCCGGATAATTTGATAATAGATAGATTTGGTCTGAATAAGGATTTTATAGAAGAGGCAGGATTAACATGGATTGATAATCTCATAACAAGCAGACCGGATAGACAGGGTAAAAAACAAGACCTATCCGACCCGAAACATCCGGATTATTATAAATCGTATGTACAGTGGTTTTTAAAAGAAATCGGGCCGAGGAAATGTGAGGCAAATGCTCTTGTAATTAACCCGAACAAAGGCATGGAGCTATGTCTGAAGGCGATTACAAACTACATATCAGAGGATAGTCCGGAGAAATATGAGAAGATTCTTGAACCTGGACAGACAAAAATGAAAAAGGAGATAAGAAGATTATTAGATGAGGGAGAATATTAATCTATAAACGGAGGGCACAGACCATGACAGAACCATACGCGACAATACCCATCTCAATACTTGAGGACCCAAATCTAACCCCAAACGACAAGATGGTGTACCTAACCATCCATAGCTTTATGAACCGCAAGAATAAGGCATGTTATCCGAGCCTCATGACGATAATCAAAAGGTCTGGATTAAACAAGCGAACAGTATTAAAGGGTAGGCGCAACCTTCAAAAATTAGGCCTTTTGACTTGGTTTAATCAGCCGGGATTCAAAAGGAGCGCTCATTATTGTTTTGAAAATTCTACCGATGGTGTAAAAATACCCCAACCGTTGGTGCAAAAATACACCAACTTTCAAGTTATCCAAGGTGGTGCAAAAATACCCCACAAACCATCTTTTAACCAAAGGAAGGAACCAGCATCCTCACCCATTATTGAGGATAAAAGACAAGAAAAGACAATATTCAATCCCAACGCACCTATGCATATAGGTAAAATTATTGCTCAACTTGCTTTATAAAAAAGAAAGGACTTGACAAACATAGATTAATAAATTATATTTAATTTAAACCTTCTTTTCTATTGTAAGGAGATTATCATGTCAGGTTTCGAGCGACTTGAGCGACTACATTCTTTACTTTTTCAAAAGCATTTAAGCCAAAAAGAATTTGCAGCACAGATAGATATTCTTCCACAAATTTTGTCGCTCCTGATTCTTGGCCGAATGATTCCCACACAACAGGAAAAAGAAAAAATAGCTCAAGGCCTGGGGACCACTGTTGAGGATATTTTCAACCGATAGCTGATGCTGTCGTAAGCAAAATGAGACCTTATTTAACCGCTATATAAAACCAATTCCAAAAGCTAAATACCGACCTTTTACCAACCGAATAACCGCTTAAAATCAACATAAATTAGGGCTATTCCCAGGTGTCGCGAACCTGGTTATAGGAGGGTGAAATGATGTCAGCTATCATTTCAGTTATTATTAACATTTTGCAGGGTGTGTTGGAGTCGTTAAAGGGGCCCACCCCCCTTCGGTTGGCTCCAACAACCCTGCGATCTAATCGAAAAGAGGTGTATTATGGACCAGGAAAAAGATGGAAATGGCAAGGGTAAAGAACTAACAACAGTCGATTGGTCAAAGACTTTACAGCTAAAGGATGATGATTACGAGACAGGAGATTTTAACTTTGAGGGATGCCTTGAGTATATCAAGCGCACCTATGAGCATTTACTCACTTCAAAGGGTATTGTGATGTCTGAATCGGCGAGAGTAAGCTTGAAAAGGGGATTAGTAAAATTTGAAATTTATGAGCCTACAGTGCTTATTATCCGGGAGCAAAAAGCGTATGCAGAAATTATCGACGCAGATAGTATCTATGCCAACTGGTTCCGCAAGGACCCAGATTTTGAGCTTATAGGTAAGAGGGGAGAACGGTTGCATTTTGAGACAGAGAAGAGGGATGCTCGGATAGTCAGAGCACTCGCGACAGTGTTAGGTGTGAAATGGCAGCTTTTTATTCAAATACTGTTATCTACTGGCCTTTTAGGTAGCCGGATTATACCACTTGTTTTTTATAGGGGAGTAGAGAAGAACGTCGCGAACTTTGTCAAATGGATAGAGGAAAAAAAAATAATGGGTGCTGAATATGTTTATCAGATTGATAAACATATATCAGTGTTCAAAACTGTGGAAAAGCGATTATCATTTGATGATATTTACAAAGGTAAAAAGCTAACAGATACGACTGAAGGGGATTTAAAGGAATAAGCCTGGTAGCTTGGTAGCTTGGTAGTCTGGTAGCTTGGTAGTTTGTACCTGGTAGCTTGGTAGGTACTACCTGTGAAGAGAAGATATGCACGCGGGACGCTACACTTATGGCTTATCCATTACCCATTAGCCATTAGCAATCAAGGCTCTAAGACTTGTCTGAGTGTGAACCGGACAGCGAGTTTGATGGTGCTCGTGTACACGGTCTTAGGGCCTGACACAAAATAGGAGGATTGATATGAAGTTAGAGATAGTGGCGATTTTAGAGTTACGAAATAGCTGGTTGAACCGCTCACAACGACCGCAATGGTTATTCTCTGATACTGGCCAAGTGTTTGCACTCATAGAGAATGAGGATATACCAGGCAGCATTACTCTACGTCCGGAGCCAAAGAAGCGGATAATTTACAGCATCACGGAGGGTTGATCAGATGGCAAGGCAAAGAGGGATAGTTAAAATGTTCAAAGACGAGTCCGGATATGGTTTTATCAAGCCGGATGCCAAGAATGAGAAGGATGTGTTTGTTTTCCATAAGGATATAGCCGTCGAGCTGTCACCGGGATTTCGGACTTTAGAGCTGGGCGACGTCGTGGATTATATATTAAAGGAGACCGAGACAGGACCTCATGCCGTTGATGTGAGGGTATTAGTGGAGGCTGAGTAACATGCACCTTGGCAAACCCATACTGGATAAGGACATGGCGGGTAGGTCTGATTCTTCACACCTGGCAAGAGTTTACCGAGCCTGCAAGCAAATACTTTACTGCGCTGACCCGGTTCAAATGGAAAAAATATGAAACGTGCTCCTATGCATCTGAAAAAATCAACTCGACAATGGGTTAATGGGATTTTGAAGGATTATGAATTTGAAACCCATCATATCCGACTGCTGATTCTTGCAGGCGAGGCCTTGGACAGATGCAACACGGCCAGGGACGTATTGAATGAGCATGGGCCAACATACCTGAACCGTTTTGGAGAGCCACGCGCCAGGCCGGAGGTTGTTATAGAAAGGGATAGCCGTCTGCAATTTGTCAGAATTGTCCGTGAACTAAATTTGGATGCGGATGTGCCGGATTCACGACCACCAGGTTTAAAATTTTAAGGAGGGATTATGCCCATAAAATCTATACGAAGGAAAAACAGGGACAACACAGATTTGTTATTGCAAGGGTACAAGAATTTTCTCAAGGCTGGGATTTATTTGGACGATGACGATCACCTTGAGGGACCAGAACATGAATTCCGAATTTGGAAAAGGTATCGAGAAACAATCATGGCCGAATATTCGCCAGGTGGTTTGGAGTATTCCACTCTATCACCTGGCTTGCGTCCACATGGTTATTGGTTATTCGAACTCAAAGAAACCCCTCCTGCCAATTATTATCAACAGACAAAGAGATTGCTCAAGCTTGGAAAATTGACCAGTAAGGAACTGGATACCCTTCGTCGCGACCCTTTTTTATCTGCTCGCATTGCTGGAAAAAGCAAGGAGTTGAGAAAGCTGTTGAGCATGAAAAATGTTCTGAATCTTGACCAAAAACGTCGGGACAAATCGGAGAAGGAGGAGGATGAATGGGATGGTTAAAACGATTGTTTACTCGACAACAGATCGAGCAAAAAACGGATAACCCGCGCTATATCCCAACTGGGAATCAGCAGGATAAAGAACCCTATCAGGAGGTCAGCGCGGAAGAAAAAGAAAATTTACTGCTGATTAGGCAATTAGAGGGATTGCGGTTTTCCATGCGAAACCAGCCACGATCAGACGAGGCAGAGCAAAATTTCGAGACGGAGATCGCAAGATTGAAGGCAGCAAATAAAGGTATGGGTAAAGGGGGCGGGCATGGCATTTAATGATATTTTTCCTGCTGGATGCAACGTCCAGGAGGCGCTTGCAATTATCAAAAAACGCCTCTTGGGAAGTATTCTTGGCAAGAATCCTTCACATGCAAAATTTATGAGGGATTGCTATTATGAAATGTTATTCAGAAAATTTAAAGTGCTTTTCCCAAATGGGAACCACGGATTCTCGGAGGGGAGTTTTGATATATTCGAGCAAACGATTCGCGATTTCACACCTGAAGTTATTTTAGAAGAACTCAAAAAATACCCTGATTTAATGGAGATTGCAAAGACATATACCCTGAAAATGCGTCAAAAAAAGGAGGTTAATTATGGAAAAATCGATTACTGAAAAAGAGCAAGTAATGCGAGAGTTGGAGACGGAATTTGTGGCAAAATACGGCGCTAAATTAAAGAAAGAAAGGGAGGAGCTAGTCAAAAAGGCAGCAGATAGCGCCATGAAACTCGCGAAAGGATTTGTTGAAGAAGAATACAAAAGGATAGATGCGCTCCGAGAGGAGGCCCTTGAGAAGATTTCTACTGCTCACAAAAAAGTCGAGCAAAAGGCAGGGATTATGGTTAAGAAGA
>JABUBK010000415.1_pt1 | contig 10411 bp, 8 predicted proteins | sample 7332671 | NCBI WGS metagenome assembly JABUBK01 (sample SAMN07256342, study PRJNA390944) | subsurface metagenome | isolation source: Methane hydrate marine sediment | place: Pacific Ocean: Eastern North Pacific, ODP site 1244 | collected 2002
TCAAATCTTGAAGAAGTGTTTGCGAAGGTGGTTGGTTTTGTTTAAAGATTTATTCAACATCATTGTGAAGGAAGTCAAGGAGTTAGTCAGAGACCCAACACTCATCTTAGGCATGATAATCGTCCCGTTAATACTGTTTCCACTAATGGGATTCGCAATGCAAACTTCAATGAAAACAGCAGAAGAAAGCATGAGAAACATTTCAATCGCAGTAATAGACCTTGATAAAGGCTCTGTTGCTGAAAACCTCACGAATTTCTTGATAACTCTGAATGTTAGAATTGTTGAGGTTGATGATTTGAATCTTACCGAAGCGGTTAACTACGTTCAGCAGTCAAACCTCACTGGGCTCATAGTTATACCTTCTGACTTCAGCAACAACATCACGGAGGGCTCAAAGGCAGAACTAGATGTTTACACCGTGTTTAGGGGTGGGGGCATAGCTGAGTCCACTAGTTCTTCAGCAATAAGTGCTCTGTTGGGGATGTTTGAAGAAGGTCTGGTTTTTCAAAAAATTGGTGAAAAATTTTCTGAAGAAAACCCAGAAACTGTTTTGGATCCTATAAAGATGTCTGAAAAATCAATAATTAAAGGGAAAAGCGTTGACGTTAATCCAGGTGTTCTTTTCGGGTTGATGATGTCGCAGTCCATAGGCATGCCGATAGGTATAATGATGTTGCTTATTTTTGCGATGCAGCTTGCAGCTACATCTGTTGCGTCGGAGAAGGAGGAAAAGACGTTGGAAACTTTGTTGACATTGCCTATCAACAGGTTTACAATTCTAGCTGGAAAATTGACGGGTTCCATGATCATTGCAGTTATAGGTGCGATAGCTTACATTGTAGGCTTCACTTATTATATGAGTTCTTTTATGGGGATGATGCCAGCCGAAATCGGTGTAGACCTTGCAGCGATAGGGTTGGCGCCAACACCGATATCATACTTACTTCTCGGGGTCTCACTTTTTGTGTCACTGATTTCAGCGTTAGCGTTAGCAGTTTCGATATCCATTTTCGCTGAAGATGTGAGAGGTGCCCAAGCCTTGGTGGGGCCTCTGACCATGTTATTGATCTTTCCAATGATTTTCATGATGTTCACTGATATCTACGCCTTGCCACTTCCTTCACAATGATGTTGAATAAATCTTTAAACAAAACCAACCACCTTCGCAAACACTTCTTCAAGATTTGATGCATTCGCGTTTTTCTTAAGCTCTGCTGGAGAGCCTTCAGCTACTATCTTGCCCTTATTTATGAGAGCCACTTTGTCGCATAGATGCTCCACTTCAAGCATGTTATGACTTGAAAGAAGCACGGTAACTCCTTCTTCTTCCACATATTGCTTTATGACCCCTCTAACATGAACGGAATGAAGAACATCCAATCCGCTCGTTGGTTCATCCAACACTGCAAGCTTAGGCTTTGTCATAAGAGCTCTTGCAACAAGAAGACGCCTTTTCATACCCTTGCTGTACGTCTTCACCTTATCCTTAAGACGTTCTTCTAGCCCAGAAATCTTTGCTGCAACCTCAACAGTTTCTCTAATAAGCTCTTTGTCTTCAATGGTAAACTTAGCCATAAACTCTAAGTACTCATACCCTGACAGATTTTTGTAAGCTCCCGCCTCTTCAGGAAGATAGCTTATAAGCCCACGGATCTCAGAAGCCTGATTGACGACATCACGACCAAGAACTTTTACAGAACCAGAAGTAGGCTTTAGCAACGTTGAGACAATCCTGAGTGCAGTTGTTTTCCCAGCCCCATTCGGACCAATGAGACCAAAAATTTCATGTGGCTTCACGCAAAAACTTAGACCATCCAGTGCGTGAATGCTGCCGAAAATCTTGACTACGCTTTCCGCTTCAATAGCAAGGTTCATATCAAAGACGACGAAGCCTAAAATCTAACATGCACAATTTAAAAGTTGCGTCTTTGACGACGTTTCCGCAGTATAAAGTCATTTTTGAACCTGCGCGCGCTACGCGTTTTCATGCTTATTTCACAGCAGCTTTTTCAAAACTTCTTGGGAGTCAAATTCTTCTCGGGAGCGCACTGAGGCTTCCTCTACGAAGAGTTGAATTGCATATCGAAGCGCCTCTTCACTTACTGGAATAAAGTCCAGATTTGAACGGAAATAGTTAAGAAGCGAGGCTGCGCAGGCAAATCTTATTGCGTGGTCTTCAAGGCGTGCGGAGAATCTTACAAACTCGTGGGGAATATGTTCCAGTATGGCTTCTCTGGCCTTCTCGACCATTTCCTGTGCTTTTGGGTTAAGCATTACAGGTTTGTGTTGGAACAAATCTTTCACAAGAGGATGCCTTGTTTCGATTGCATAAACGAGTGTAAGGTGATCGCGTATTTGTTGCGCGCCTTTTTCGATGTCGATCTTGCCGAACATAAGTCGCATCTGGCTTTGCGCAATCTCTAAGTAACGTTGCTTCGTTAACCGATGAAGTCGACACAGCATTCTGTCTTCAATAGCATTGAAGTTTGCATCTTGAACCGTGACTTCGTATCCTCTGCCAAAGGTTGTTACATTGTAGTTGACACTGAAGAAGGAATTGAAACGGTAGGGACCAATAACTTCGCGGTGCATCTCATATTTAATTTCACCTCTTTCCATAGCCAGCTTTAACGGTTCCACCATGCCTTTGTATCTAAACCAATCATTGAACTCTGGAACAATAAAGTTGAAAACTCTGTTAACATAGGCTTGTCCTATACGGATGAAACGTGCGGGGGTTATTCCGCCGGCGTAACGATTTCGCCCTGGGATTCCATGCGGCGGAACTTTAGCGTCAGGCTTTCCCAGCATCATGTCGCGTGTGGCAAAGCTTTTTCCAGTGCCTGGCTCTCCGAACAAGGAAAGGTTCCAGCCCGTTCTTTTTCCAGTCTTGCCACGTTGATGAACGATTTTCACGTCCGCCAGCCCATATTGTTGGATGATGCTGAGCAAGCTGTCGAAGTAGAGGATTTTACCGAAGAGTTCTTGAAGGTAACCTGCCAACGAGGCTGAGGAGAACTGTTTTCCAAACTCAATTGTTGCGTCCAGCCTATGCCTAAGTAACTCATTTAAATATTCGTCGAGTTCCCTATCCATTTTCTGAATTATTCTGCGTTCTTCTTCTGCGTAATCTAGCTCCCTCACTTTACCTCTCGCAGCCAGCGTTGGAGAAACAGCTGAAGGCCTCATTTTCAGCGGAGTTGGCGCCATTCCAAGCGCAGACCGAATCAAAGGTAAGGTCTCCTCTAGAATTTTCCATTCCTGATATTTGTCGCCTTTGTAGGAGGTAACTATCACCTTCAATTGTTCAAGCATTCCTAAAATGCGAAGTGGGTCAACACCTGGCTTTAAGTCATGTTTAATTTCCCTTAAGTTGCTACTTTTTCCAGTTTCAACTAAAACTTTTAAAACTGCGTCGCAGTTTTTTCCGTACTTCCTTCTTGTCTGATGCAATCCTTTTTGAATTTTTTTCCAGGAACTTTCAAGAAGCAGCACGTCGTCTTCAAAGGTGTAGTATTCTCCTCGGAAAAAAACCCATTCACGGGGACTGTAGGTTTCAAAAACTTCTTTGAGTTGCGTGTCATTTATGGCGGATGCGATTTCGAGAGCAGAGCCGTCTTCTTCAATGTCCCAAGCTGTTGTGAAACGTTGAAAATAGGGAATATTCAATTGTTTACCGATACTGAACAGTTTGGTTCTTGGAAAGGCACGTTTCAGGAGAAGTCTACGTTCAACAACTCTATCGTCAACCGTCATTTGGCATTTCACTCTTATGTAAAATAACACATGAAGATTAAAAGCATTTAAGAAGCAGAGTCGAAAGTCCTAACCATCTTTCACTTGGCGTAAGAGTCTAAAATCATGTCTTTCTCTTCAGATTTGATCCAGCCTTCTTTTCGTATTTTTTCCAAGCCCCTTCTCAGCTTTTCTTTAGACTCAGGCAGGTCTAAAAGATTGTTGGAGTATCCCATAATCTGCAATTTCATACGCAGCTTTTTGTCCTCCTTCATTTTTGAAATGAAGGTTGATGAAAACATCTTGTCGAGCGCCTTAGACGAGGAATGTAAAAGAAGATTTATTCGAGATTCAAGGTTATATTTTCTGAAAGCCTGTTGTATCTTAGTTAAGATACCGCGGTGATCCATTGCCACTACTGGCGGATAGGCATAGTAGCGGAGTTTCCTTTTTGATTCGTATCCAACTAGGTAGAAGGGCACATAGACTAGTGTTGCTTCTTCTGGTTTCCATGAGATTGTTACTGCCTTAAGATTTGATGCGTGTTGTTGCTTTTGCTCTTTAAGTTGCTTGATAAGAGTTACTATCGCCAGTGTGTCCGCCTGCAGTTCATCTATCTCATTCTTTTTCGCCTGGGTTTCACAGTCCGCCCTAGCTTCAAGCTCAATGACTCTCTTTTTTTCCCTGTCTATCAGATCTTGATAAGTATCGTTCAATTTCTTAATGGCAACTTCACATTCTCTATGTGCGCGATCAAGGGTTCTGGAAACTGTCTGAAGCTTTCTTCTAATTGATGATACTTCGTTTTCACAGTCTTTAAGTTTGTAAGCCCAACGAGCTACCCCTACTTTGTCTCCTCTGTTTTTGCGTATTTCTCTTCTCTTCTTATACTCAACGCTTCTCAATTCAAGCTTTCTAAGCTGCTTCTCAATCTTTTTCTTCTCCCGAAGTTTTCTCTGCGACCTGCTCTCTCCGGTTCGTAAAATCCACTTCAACTTGGTGTCTCGTTCTGAAAGTAATCTCTCAATTTGTTGACTTGCTTCAGGTCGTATATGCGACAATTCCGTTTCATAAGCTTCCCGTATTTGACCTATTTCTCGCAGAATCTTTTCCTCATGGAATCTTGTCTCCGCGTTTAAAACGTTAATAGCATATTGAAAACCTTTAATCTCCGATTGAATTCGCATCCAGTCTTGAACAAGTTTTTCGGCTGCCATCTCCGCTAACTCCTTATTAAGTGTGGACGGTATCGAAGCGGGTGACACAGTCTTGGTTTCACTTTCAGGAAGCTTTTGTTCTAAATAGGAAAGGATACCTGTGTCTGAGATTATTGCTTCCACGGGAACGTAACTCTCTACAATGATGCCTTCAAATGTCTTGGCAAAACTTTTGAGCGTATTCCGATAGAACTCTCGAACCGTCGTGCTTCTTTTGATTTGCTCAGTGAAAAATTCCATATCTGGGGGCTTCGTATAGATGGCGGTGTAAGAGAAGCTTCCTAAGCCATCTACAATCACACATTCGTCTTCCCACGGAACGACCCACAGAGGATAGTGAAGCTTTGAAATGAAAGAAAGCTTTTCAATCGACACGCCTAGGAATCCACCCTTCTTCCGGCGCGCCTCTGCAAAACAAAGAAGTGCAGCGATTTCCATATCATCTGTGAAGGGGTTAGCTCTGGAAACGCTTTTGACTACGTATGGCAGAATCAAACGTGGCAACGACATACACCCATAGCTAGGTTTCTACTTATTAGAGCACACGTGTTCAACTCTAATATTTTTTTCCAACTTCTGAACAAGGAAATGTTCTAGAAGGAATGACACAGGTTCTTGTCAAAGACATAAAAACTTCAAAGAACTTGAGACAAAAATGTCAAGCTTTTCCAAGTCTACTCATAGTTCTAAGATTTATTCATTAATTATGAAAACAAGTGAGGGGCTGCCTCTCATCTGGCCCATATCCTGTAACAGGAATCAAGTCTCTCTTCTCAAACATGAGAACGTTGGCCATAACGTCAGAGGTTTTCACACCTTCACCTTTCAAGCTTCCGTTATTTCCTTTGAAAACCACGCTTTATCCGCATGTTTTTTAATGAACCCAGAACAAACTGAGCCTTGCTTTAAACTCCGTCTCCCCGCACATCCAAAAACTTAATCAAAAACAAGTTCAAAGCAAAAAATAGGCAAAAATCTTGCTCAGAATAAGATATTATGGTAAGGCCGGCCGGATTTAAACTCAGGATTAGACCGGTTCGAACGCTCAGGAAGCTCTAGTCGAAACGCTAACGAGAAATCACGACGCATTTGAGTTTGAGAAGGCTTTAGCCAACTAGATTTTTCTAACTTTCTAATTAATGATTAGGTTAGAATGTTATGAACTTCTAAAAATTTCTCCACTTGAAAAAGTATAAACCTAGAAAGCTATTTAACATAACAATAGTGATGTTGAGATATGCCAAGTGAAGAGAGTAAAAAAGTAAGGAAGAGAAAATCAATAGCTAAACAAGCAAGAAAAAGAGGAAAACACTGATTTTCCTTTGGAAACGATTATTTTTCCGCTTTTCTTTCGATTCTTCCTTATTTAACTATTAATACAAGAAAAAATCGAAAAGAAAGGTTTACAAAGAGTTTGCTAGTTCTGTGACTTTGTCTTTGATCTGTTGATAAACCTCCTTAGCATTTTCACTGGACATAAAGTATGGATCTGCAACATTCCACATAATTATTTTGTTTTCACATTCCGGACACTTTGTCAACACCGCATCTTTGTGTCTTTGCTCCATAGCCACAATAACATCATATTCTTCAAGGTGCTTGCTGTCGAGACTTTCTGGAAATCTCTTAAGGTAATGTACAGCTTTTTCTCTTGAAAGGTATCTCTTTGCTTCTTGTGAAATTGGAATAGCAACATGCAATCCTGCAGAATCCACTTCTATATCTGGCCTTGACTTTTTCAGCAGAGCCTCTGCTAGTGGACTACGATGCGCATTTCCAGAGCAGACAAACAATACTCTCATGTAGGTTCCTCACCAGTTTCTAAATTTCCACTTTATGATTAAGTTTGAGATTTTATAAACTTCTATTTCTTTCTTTGCGTAGAATGTTATAAACTTAGAAAGCTAATTTATGCTGAGTTTGGTGACTGGACATGAAGTTTTGTGATAAGTGTGGCTCTCATATGAAGAAGACTAAGGTTGGTTTTGTTTGTCGAAAGTGTGGAACCGTGATTCATGCTAGCGCTGGAATTGAAACGGAGAACATGAAGAAGATAGAGCGTTCTAGTTCAATTTACGTAGTGGATAGTTCAGAAGATGAATACGTGAAGGTTTCTCAGGTTTGTCCGAAATGTGGAAACACTGAAGCATTCCGATGGTTCTCTGGAGTCTCTGGTGAACACGCGGGTATTAGAAGAGAAAGAGCGATAGAGCACTTTAAGTGCACAAAGTGTTCTCACTCGTGGAGTGAGGCATCTTAGAAGTAATGAAGCACGCGCAAGTTTTTAAGGGGAGTTTCTGTGGTGGGGCCGGCCGGATTTGAACCGACGACCTTTACCCGGAAACAGTGTTTAAACGCTGTTCCTACGGGTTTCTCTAACCGCTCCAGAACCTCTTCATCCCAAACCGTTCTGGTCCGTAAACCCGTCTGTTTTCTTCTGGAGCCCGTCGTCATTCCTGTCTAGACTACGGCCCCTTTCCGCATTAGATTAACTTGTATGGATAGAATATATGCGTTATTCTTTAAACACAAATGAGGTTTCGTAAAGCTTTCTAAGGGTGATTATGACATCTTTGAAACACGATAGAAGCGATTTTATATATTAATTTCATGCGTAAGATTTATAATGTGTTAGCGAGGATAACTAAACTTTGGTGGGTCTGAAATGGAAATGGAAGAAATAGCGCGATGGGCATATGTTATCTTTGTTGCTTTGGCAATTGTAATGGGACTAGCAATTGGATACATGGCATGGGATAAGCGCACTGGGTCAGTTCTCGGCGATGGATGGAACGACAGTGATGTTGGTAGCTATAACGGATACGTTATGCTGACCATGCTAATCTTAGGAGTCATCATTGGGATCACAAGCATAACAGCTAAGGAGGTCACCCCATTTCTTATAGCAACAATGGCTCTGATAGTAGCCACCGTTGCAAATGTCTGGGCTCCTCTAAGCAATATCCATGAACTGCTCTATTATTGGGCCACTGGAATCCTAAACTATATCGTAGCGTTCGCAGCTCCAGCCGCGGTCATAATTGCAGTTAAAGCCGTCTTTACTATGACGAAAGAGAAATAAAACAATCTCCCACTTTTTTTATGGTTCAAGTTGGCTCTAAGGCCGTTGGAAAAAATTATTGAGAAACACCAGCCTATCCTACGAGTTCATAGACACATACATAAGGCATAAGGAATTTGTGAAGAATTTCATGCATAAGATGTATAATGTGTTAACTTTGGAAGCAAATGTGCCGAAGGAATTTTGAGGGCGTTCTTCATAGAGTTCAAAGGCGACAAAATCATTAGACTTCAAAGAATAGAGGGGTGAGAATAGAAAATGGTTGGATGCTCGATAGGGAAGTCAAAAGAGAACTGCCTGAAGAGTGGAAAGGAATAGTTCCAACAGAAGTTTTCGTCAAAGAAGCTGAAAAACTGCGCAGCATAATAAACAGAAAACTGGCTGAACTTCTTCGAAAAAACAGGTACCGCATTGATTTCCAAGAAAGACTAGAAAAGATCATAGATGACTACAATATGGGAAGCATAAACATCGAACAATATTTCCAAAGACTAACCAAGCTAATCAATGATCTCCAAGAAGAAGAGAAACGTCACATCAAAGAACGATTAACAGAAGAGGAAATAGCAGTTTTCGATATACTAATCAAACCAAAATCAAAGCTAACTAAGAAAAAAGAACAACAAATCAAGACTATAGCCAAAGAACTGCTAGAGAAATTGAAAGAACAAAAGTTTGTCCTAGATTGGAAAAAAAACAAGAACCAGAGCAGACGTACAAGTTACAATAGAAGCCATATTATGGGAGAGACTGCCTGAACCCCCATACACACCAGAAATCAAGAAAGAAAAATGCATTCTTGCATATCAGCATGTATATGACTCGTACCAAGGGGCAGGTCAAAGCGTCTACACTTAAGTTCTATACTAAGTTATTTTGTCTCATTAGGGCACCCTTCAACGAAGTGTTCCAGCACTATCCAGCTCTGTTCCATGAAAGAGTCAAGTGATATCAGATAGTTCGTAATTACTTACTTTTAGGAATTGTATGACTCAGCTTACCCGTATGATGGTATGCCATAAAGGCCTTATCACATTTCTGGCAATCAACCTCTTCACATAAAAAGCCGAGCATGAGTTAGCTCTAGTGTCTTCTTGTCTTGAAGGCGCAGGAATAGCCAAATTAAAAAGTCCAGCAAAGATCCAAAACATGGTTGCCACAGCAGACCTCGGTTTTGAGCCAAAATTAGACTCCATCAAGCATATCGGAGGAGTTCATGTCATATACGAACCTGAACAGTTTCTGCTTGAGAGGTTAACGGAGGGCCAGAATTTTCATCCTCTTTCTTATCACTCATTCATACTTTCTCCTTTTTGAGGGGAGCCATACAACGTTTTATTCGCCAATTTTCCAGGTTCTCGGATTGTAGGTTTCACTGCTGCGTAGGGTGAGGAAACTGGATCGGATATGCCAAAAATAATTCTCCTCGAAAAGGCAAATGGTTGAACGAGTCATCTTATTCAGACATTTCTACAAGCGCGCGCTCAATGAGACGCGTCATTTTCATTCCTCCACATCTATCAATATGACAGCGTCTCTTTTGTGTTCATGTCCCGACCTTGGACACTGCACAGCGATGGTTTTTCCATCTTCACTTATCCAGATGATTTTAGCTCTTCTGTTACCACACGTTGGACAACGGTGATGCTCACCGACTTTATATTTCATTTTCTTACTCCACCTCCGAAGTGGTGCCCCCTCGCGCACACCTTGTCACTAGATTTCCCCCCACCTTTTTAATTGAATTGTTTATTAGTTCTAATCTTTATTCAGCACGCGCTTTTAATCCTTGGCTCAATGAGTTTTTCGATGAAATTTTTTAATCTTTCGACATCGTTCTTATGAACCTTAAATTCGTAACCGTAAGGACAGAGGGGATCCACACCCGCGCGCGATTGTGACGGGCGCCACTTCATAAACAAAAAATGTTTCGATAAATACGCGCACGTGAAAGATACACGGTAATGCGTCCCTGTCTTGGAAGCCACACACACACGTTAAATCTCAATCCCCAAAACCCAAACGATGCATGCACACATAGTTAGACTTGATACTTTCTTTTACAAAAATCTTAATTGAACAACTTACGATAACAGAATTTTAAATGTTTACAAACGATACATCTTAAGATATTTATCATATTTCAGCAATGTTACTACACCTAAAAGTATTGACAATGGGAGAAAAATACTGAAAAAGATACTGCTTCTATCCAGAGTGCTACATAGAGTAACAAAACCCGTACCCATTATTATACCTAAGATAGCAAACAATTTTCTTGGGTTAAACTTACCTAATTTCTGAACCGTGTTATTGATCCCCCCTTCTTTATCAGCATTAAAATCCCTCAATTCTTGAAAAATATCCGATGCAA
>JABUBK010000416.1_pt1 | contig 10409 bp, 7 predicted proteins | sample 7332671 | NCBI WGS metagenome assembly JABUBK01 (sample SAMN07256342, study PRJNA390944) | subsurface metagenome | isolation source: Methane hydrate marine sediment | place: Pacific Ocean: Eastern North Pacific, ODP site 1244 | collected 2002
CTTAAGCCCCCTGTTGACCGATTAACTCCCTTCCAATCAGAGATATTTGTACTTAATCTGATTAATAATGACAGAAGACTCACCAAAACCCTGTTAACAGAGGGCTCTTGTGACTTATCCTATCAGTTGGCCGGAAAGGCTCGCTTCAGGGTCAATGTGTTTTCCCAGAAAGGATGCTACTCTGTGGTAATGAGACAATTAGCAGCCAGGGTGCCCACAATTGAAGAAATGAAGCTGCCTCCTGCCTTTTTCAAAATGACAGAGGTATTGAATGGCATAATCCTTGTTACCGGTGCTACAGGAAGCGGAAAGACTACATCTCTTGCTGCATTCTTAAACGAGATCAATGAAAAAAGGCCAGTTCATGTGATTACCTTAGAGGATCCAGTTGAATTTGTCCATTCACAGAAAACCGCCACATTCAACCAAAGGGAAATGGGTGTAGATTTTGATGTATTCTACTCCGGCCTAAGAGCTGCCCTACGTCAGGCACCAAAGGTCATCCTGGTAGGTGAGATGAGGGACAGAGAGACATTAGAGATAGGTCTCTCTGCAGCCGAGACAGGGCATCTTGTCTTGAGCACCCTTCATACAGTGGATGCAGGGTCAACTGTAAACAGGATTATAGGCATCTTTGACAAGGAGGAGGAACACCAGATAAGGATTCGGCTGGCTGACACAATAAGGTGGATAGTATGCCAGAGACTGATGCCTAAAATCGGAGGCGGTCGGGTAGCCGCTTTTGAGATTTTAGGCTCAAACCTAATGGTAAAAGACCTCATCCTTAATGGGGAGACTGAGGAAAAGACATTTTATGATATTATGGAGCGTAGCCAAGCCTTTGGTATGATGACATTTGATCAATGCATTGCCGAACATTTCGAAAACGGAGTTATTACCGAAGAGACAGCTCTTGGCTATGCATCGCGCAGGGCAGTTGTAAGAAGGGCAATTGACTCGATAAAGTCAGCCAAGGGAGAAAAAACAACAGTTATAGAAGATCTGAAAATAGATGATGGTTATGGTAAATCAATTGATGAGTAAAGTTAGCCCCTATTAAGTGAGCTAAAGTGCCTAAAGTTCAAAGTGAACTAAAGTTATGGAAGGATTATCTTGAACTTTATAGATAATTGTTCACCAATATCAGGGGCCAGGGCTGTTTCCTAAATCCGATATCTAAAATTCTCTCCCTAAACTTTAGGCACTTAAATGGTTATGCATTGAACAGTCATAATTTGAACTTCTTGCAAATTATTTTATTCTCTGCTTACAGCGTGTATGGAAGTAAGAGGGTGTGTGTTATTTTTAAACTTTAGGCACTTTTATGGAGATAGACTTATGGACATTACATGTGATTCATGTGGGACAACATTAAAGATACCGGATGAAAAGTTGCCCCCTAATAAAGTGGTAAGTATTACCTGCCCTAAATGTAAGGACAAAATAAGGATAGATAAAAGGAAACCTGATAAGGATATAGTCTCAGAGAAAAAAGAGGCGGTTGAGGAACCTGGCATTGATGAATATGAGGAAGATACCAGCCCCCTGGCTCTCTTTGAGGAGGGAACCAGATTGGCTCTTGTTTTGGATGGGGATGACGGACATGTAAAGGAGATTAATTCTGTTCTTGAGGAATTATCCTATAAATCTATCGTATCTGCGTCAGTACAAGAGGCAATGGGTAAACTACGCCTTCATCACTTTGACCTGATTATACTTTCCGATGGTTTTGATGGACAGGATCTTGAAAATAGCCCTATAACTCACTATCTCAATCATATCTCTATAAGCATAAGGAGAAAAACCTTCCTAACTCTGTTAAGCGACAAATTCAAGACCATGGATAATATGATGGCTTTTGGAAAGAGCGCCAATCTTGTAGTAAACCCTGCTGATATTTCTAACCTGACCTTAATACTAAAAAAGGCCATCTCTGATAGCGAGAAGTTTTATAAGGTATATATGGATACACTCAAAGAGGTGGGAAAGGAGTAAAAAAAGATTTTAATCCTGCCTGTACGAAACTCTATTAACAATGCTGTAGACAATAGGGATAATAAATAAGGTCAGAAAGGTAGAAAACAGCAGTCCAGAGGCTACAGCCACAGCCATAGGTGACCTCATTTCCGCCCCTTCCGTATGACTCAACGCCATTGGAAGCATTCCAAGTATGGTGGTGATGGCAGTTACCAGTATTGGCCTTACCCTGACCGCTGCCCCTTCAACAATGGCCTCTCCAAATTCAATCCCTCTCTTTTTCAATCTATTTATGTAGTCTATCATAACAATAGCATTGTTAACTACTATGCCTGTTAAGATCAAAACCCCCATAAGTGCAGGCACAGACAGGGTCTTTCCAAATGCAAAGAGACCAAAGACAACACCTATAAATGCCAGGGGAACGGTAAACATGATTACAAAGGGTGTCAGTAGAGATTCAAACTGTGCTGCCATAATCATGTATACCAGCATAATAGCTATTAGTAATGCCCACGAAAGCGAAGAGAAGGCCTCTTGCATATCCTGATAACGCCCTCCGAATTTCACAAAATATCCCTCAGGAAGACTTATGTTTGCCACCCTCTCCTTGATATCCTTTACAATACTGCCCATGTCTCTTCCAAAGGTATTTCCCTTTACTGTGACCTTTCTCTCTTGATCCTCTCTGGTTATCTCAACCGGTCCCTTTCCGTATACGATCTCTGCTACCTGGTAGAGGGGAATCTGGGGGCCCAAGGGAGAGGAGATATTGATATTGCTTATATCGCTTACAGAGTTTCGGTCAAGATCTTGAAACCGTACCCTGAGATCGTATTCATCACCTCTTATTCTATATCTGCTGGCTACTATTCCACGGAATGCCTCCTTCACTGTCCTGCCAATTATGCCAACCGTTAAACCTAAACGTGCTGCCTTTTCTCTGTCCACCTTTATCTGGATTTCCGGCTTGACAGCCTTAAGGCTAATCTCAACATCCCGAAATCCAGGAACATCCCTGCACCTTTCTGCAATAGATCTGCTAATTCCCTCAAGTATCGAAAGATCCTTGCCAAAGACTTTTACCTCTATAGGCGCCTCCCCTCCACCGCCCATCAACATCTCGCCTATATCTATAAAATTGAATTCGGCATCCTTTACCCTTGGAAGCCTTTTTCGTATTGCATCTGTTATCTCATCCGATGACCTGATTCTGTCCTCCTTATCAACAAGCTTAACCATGATCTCGGCCTCATTCACATCTGCTGCCCCCATACCCCAGGCAAGATCCATCTTGGTCATCTCTGAGAGCCCAATGAATGGTGTGATGTACAGGGTCTCAGGTTGGTCAAGCACTATGTCTTCAATCTGCCTGATTACCCTGTCTGTTTCCTCAAGATTGGTACCTGCCGGCATCTTTGCTATCATGGACAATATTGGTATATCCTGCTTTGGCATAAACTCCATGCCTAAACGTGGAACCATATACATAGTTCCGGCAATGAGCAACGCGGTAGCACTGAGTACTGTCTTCCTGTGCATGAGGGAGAAGAGAAGACATCTCCTGTAAATGTTCCTGATAGGTTCAAACCTGCTCTTCCCAAGTGCCCGTCCTGATTCATCCCTTTTTCTTCCCCTCAAAACACTGGAGGCAATCATAGGTACTATGGTTAGAGAAACAAACAAGGATGCTAAAAGTGCCAGGCATACAGTTACGGCTAAGGGGCGTGAGAGTTTGCCTGCTATCCCTGATGTCAAAACCATGGGTAAAAACACGGCCATGGTTGTGAATGTTGATGCTGTTATGGCCATCCCAACCTCTGTTGCCCCAGCCTTTGCCGCCTTATTTCTGTCCTCTCCTAATTCATCTAAGTGCCTGAATGTATTCTCTATTACAACCACGGCATTATCAACAAGCATACCAATACCAAGGGCCAGACCGCCAAGTGTCATGATATTAAAGGTATACCCAAAGGCATAAATACCCATAAAGGTAGTTACTATAGACAGCGGAATGGCCAGGGAGATAATTAAGGTCGGTCTCCAACTTCCAAGGAAAAGGAGGATAACAATAATAGCCAGGATAGCCCCCTCAATTGCATTGAAATTCGTTCTCTTAACCACCTTCTTGATAATCCTGGAATGATCTATCACAGCATGAAATTTAATACCCTCAGGAATCTCTGCCCTCATCTCTTTTAGGACACTCTTTACCCTGTCAATGACCTTAACTGTATTTGCGCCTGATTGTTTAAGAATCATCATTACTAATGAATCTTTTTTATTGGTCCTGGAATAATTTCTAACCTCTTTATGTGTATCTTCTACTCTTGCTATATCTTTAATATATATGGGCGTGTCATTGCTGATACCAACAATAGTATTAGAGATGGGTTCAAGGGATTTGTATTCGCCCATGGTCCTTACTAAATACTCAATGTAGCCCCTTGTGACATGCCCTGCCGAGACATTTAGGTTTTCTCTTCTAATTGTCTCTATAACCTGGCTGATAGAAAGATTATAGGCCCTGAGTCTATCCCTATCAACAAAGACATTTATCTCTCTTTCCAGTCCCCCTGAAATCCAACAACTTGCAACCCCGTCCAATCTCTCAATCCTGGTTTTAATATTATCTTTGACGTACTCGCGAAGCTTGATCGTATCATCCATTCCGGTGATACCGTAAAAAAGGATAGGCATATCTGACAGGTTGAATTTAACCACACTCGGTGTATCTGCATCCTCTGGAAGGATGTCTGTCAGCCAGGATATCTTTTCCCGTATATCCTGGGCGGCAAAGTCAAGCAAGGTGCCCCACTCAAACTCTACCATTACAACAGATACACCCTCCTTGGACATTGATCTAACCTTGCTCACCTTTTTTACCGTGCTTACAGCCTCTTCTATGGGCCTGGTGATCAGATTTTCAATATCTTCACTGGCCACACCCTCATAGGTTGTAATGACAGATGCAAATGGGTATTCGAGGTCAGGCATCATATCTATACCAATCCTGACAAATGAAATGATGCCAAAAAGGCACACAATCAGTGTCAACATAAGTATAGTGATTTTTCTGTTAACAGAAAATTCCGGTATATTCATCAATCCCTCAACACCCTTACCTTTGTTTTATCCGCCATTCCATAGTGGCCCTCTATTACAACCTCCTCTCCCTCTCCCAAGCCATCAATCACCTCAATTTCCCTTTCATTGTTGATACCTGCTGTAACCGCCCTTAACCTAACCCTATCGCCTTCAACCACAAAGACAACTGTGTTGCCTTCCCTCTTCATTACCGATTTGAATGGCACAATGAGTGCATCTTTATGTATTTCAGGGTATATCTTTGCCCTGGCAAACATCCCGGGCTTTAATCTATGATCCTTATTGGGAATCTCGACCTTGATCTTAAATGCCCTGCTAACAGGGTCTACCATGGGATTTATCGTTGAGATCTTACCCGTGAAGGTGATGCCCGGGTAGGTATCAACCTTAACCTCCACAGGGTTGCCAATGTTTATGCGAGCTAAATGGACCTCGGGCAGGCCAATCTCTGTCTTTACCCTGTCTATATTCATGATTAAAAAAAGAGGGCTGGGGGGCATGGTGGATACAAATTCCCCCTGATTAATAAACCGTTTCACGATCAGCCCGGAAAATGGTGCAACAATTACAGTATCCTTCAGTTTTTGCTCGGCCATTGCCAGATTCTCCCTGCAACTCAAAATCTGGGCCCTGATTACCTCCACCCTAACCACAGCCATGGAATAGGCTGTATCAATATCGTCGTATCTCTGTTGCGAGATCACATTCTTTTTAAAAAGGTTGGCCAGTCTTTCCCTTTCTTTTCTCAAATTTCGTACCTTCACCTCTGCCTCTTTCAGCTGGGCCTCGGCCACCCTTACAGCCGCCTGACCCTGCCGTACAGCAATCAGCAGGTCTTTTTGATCCAACTGGGCCAAGGTCTGTCCTTTTCTAACCTGATTCCCTTCATCCACATGGACTATTTCTATGGTTCCGGAAATTTTCGGTCCAATCTTTGATTCATATTCGGGGAATATAGTCCCGGTGGCAGAGATAGGAACAGAGATATCGCCTCTTCTTACCTTGATAACCTTTACTGTTGCCGGCTCAGCTACTTTACTAACTTTAGGGGCAATCTTCTCCTCGGAACCGGAATTCTGACATCCACACATCAAGAGCGTTAATCCTATTACGACCCTAATAAAAAACAGAGCGTTTATAGATCATATATTTCTCCATGGCTGGAAGAAATCTTTAATTACCTTAGCCTCTTATGGTAAGAGTTTGTTATGGTAGCTGTCAAGGCTATTTAGAGACTCACAGTGTGCAATCCAAAAGACATTAAGTTTATAAATGGTTTTTTTGAAAAGTGTCATAGATAAGATCGTAAGGAGGAGATCAGGATAACAATGGTAGGAACAGTCAACGCTGGATTGAGAAGTAAAATGCAAGGCTTGATATAAGAAACATCACTAAACAATCCCTTTTTCAGCAAGTATTCTTATATATCCATCTCTTTCTATGGTGCAGTCCTTTATCCCGCTAAATTGGATTTCGTTTACTCTTAATTGTTGCCGGACATAATGCGGGAGTTTTCCTTTTAGCTTGCCGGATTTGTGTGGTACTTTAGTTCTGATTACAAGCTGCCCTTCATAATAGAGGGAAGCTATCGTGTCTCTTCCCTCCCTTATCTTCATACCTAACTTTTCAAATACTTTCCTGGCTTCTCGGACTTTCAATTTCTTCAACGATAGAGTTTAAATAATCCCAGATTTTCCTCAAAGAGGGAGCAAGTTTTTCTCCCTTAAGGTCAAAATAGAGTTCGACTATGGATTGTCGCAGGTCTTCTATGGCCTCATATTCAGTATCTCCCCAACCGTATATATCTAAATCTGGGGCATAAGCAATGAATTGATAACTATCATATTCAAGGGAGACAGTTATTGCCTTTTGGAGTTTCAATCGGGAACTATGAAGAGATGAAATAAATTTTGTTGGCTGCCATTCATCATAAGTAGTTTTTCCCCAGCTATAATAGCTATCAATAGGAATTTCATCTTCATCAATTTTAAGTACGTCTTCCTCAAAAATAGGGGCTTTTTTAATAGGTATGTTATAAGGCATTGGCTCAAGCTTATCATGTATTTTGCCTGCCACCCCTGCTGTTGTCTGTAGGCTCATACAATGTGCCCTCCCTTTATTCTTTAACTTCTTTCCACCCTTGAAAAGTAAAGTTTACCGAAATGCCTGCAACCCCTGGAGGTGCTCCAGGAGGAGGCTGCCCCTTGGTTATAGTCCCTTCCTGAAAGAAGGCATCCGTTCTCTTTGCACTTTCAATGTATGCTGTATGATATGAAAAATCTGCCTTATCTTTATCATCTAATAAAGCAGGTGGATTGAAAGGCTCACGTAATTTTAAATCTTCCTCGTAAATCTCATAAAGAGACCACATAAGGGATTCTAATTCAGCCTCAGGTTTTTTAATATTTAGTCCCAGCTCTTTCTCTGCCATTCTCCGAGAAATTTGAAAGTCATGCGAGAATAGTCTTTCAATTAAGTAGTTTACAATGTGGTCGATCTTTTCTTTTTCTTCTTTTGGGTTCATATGCAGACTGAGCAACTCTTCGCCTAACAAACGAATGACATTGTAAACCCGATAGATATTGCCAAGAGCCACAGGATGGATCTTATCTGCCAGGAAGCGATATACCTCGAGCATTTGGTTGCGTTCTTTCAAATCTGCTTTTTCTTTTGCTAAATTTATATATGAGGTAATATCCTCAACGCTTATGGGTATGCGCTTTTTAGGATTAGTCGGATCTTGGGGGTTAAAGGGATTAGCAGTAGTGGGGTCTACAGGACTGAGTTCTCCCATTTTCCCCATTATTATCTCATTGGCACCAAGACAAATCATAGTCGCACCACTATGAGCACAATAGGGGACCAAAACACCCAAAGTTTTGCAATATTCCCTGATTAAATGGACTAAGCGGAAAGGAGCCATAAGATGCCCTCCCATGCTATAGAGAAAGAAATCTATTCGCTCTCTCTCGCCAATATTCTCCAAGTGAGAGTAAAATGGTCTAACTGCATCACCAGCGATTTGGGTTGTAAGGTTCTTACGGTCGCTAGTAATATAGCAAATTACGGATGAATTTTGCTTTTCTTCTATCTTTCTAATGATTTCTAATCGCCTTTTCCTTGGCATTTTATATTCCTATTTTAAAATCTCGTTGAAGTATTACAAAAACATTCAGATTAGTCAAATATTTTATAATGTCCCCATATGATTGTAATTTTATCTTGCTTTATCCTTTCGATTATGATAATCTGGGTTTTAAAATACCCTTATATAATCGAAAGGATAGTCATGGATATATCTCAATGTTACTGTCCCAACAAAGAATGCAAAGATTACGGAAAGAAGGGACAAGGCAACATAGTCTGTTATGAAACTTATGGTAAACACAAAACTAAATTGCTTCGGTGCAGAACCTGTAAGAGCAGATTCTCTGAACGTCGCAATACAGTATTCTTCGGTCTCCATCTGGATGAAGAGAACATTGAAAGAGTAGTTAGATGTCTGGCAGAAGGTAACAGTATCCGTGCCACAGCCAGAATTATGGGTATAGACAAAGATACTGTTTATCGGATCTTTGAACGTGCGAGCAGCCATTGTCAAAAGGTACTAAATGATCTTCTTAAGGACCTTCACCTTGAGGAATGTCAACTCGATGAACTCTGGAGTTTTGTAAAAAAAAGGAAAAAAATCTCACGCCCTTAGAGAAGATACTTACTCACTATGGTGATGCCTGGGTCTGGTTGGCTTTTGACCCTGTATCTAAAATGTTGCCAGCTTTCGTTATTGGCAAGAGAACTAAGCCCAACGCCTATAGGCTTGTAGAAAAGGTACATCGTGTTACTGATGGAGTTATCCCGTTTTTTACAAGTGATGAGTTGAAACATTATAAAGAGGCATTACTTAGAGTTTATGGTATCCCAGAGGATATAGCAAAGGAACCACGGAAAAGGGAACGTCTTAGGAAACCTAAACTCAGGCCCCCTCCGGAACTCAGATATGCCCAGGTAGTAAAGCATCGCAGAAAGGGCCGTGTGGTCTCTATAACCACTAAGGTTATCTTTGGAAAAGAGGAGGAGGTGAGGGAGCTCTTGGAGGCATCCCCGGTGAGCAAAAGTGTCAACATCTCCTTCATAGAGCGGAACAACCTGACCCTGAGACAACAGTCAAGGAGATTGGGGCGAAAGACAAATGGATTCTCTAAAGACATCAGCAGACTTGAGGCCCAGTTGTACTTAGCCTTAGGATATTATCACTTTGTCAAAGAGCATTTTGGCCTTCGTAAAGAGTCCAAAGACAATCGTAAAAAGTGGTTCCAGAGAACCCCAGCTATGGCAGCTCGTATAACCGATCACATTTGGAGTACCAGAGAATTACTGATTTACCGTGTGCCATAACTATCTTTCAATAAAGTAGGGACATTACCAAATTTTTTGCTTTATTTAGAAATTCCCCTATCTTTGAAGATATGTGATTTACTGTAAAGGCATGGGTGTTTCCTGCTACCTGGTGGTAATAGATAAAGCTATGCGGGAGTAGATCTTTTCTGTATGATTTAAAACAACTGACTACTTACAACTTTCAACGGACATTACCTTAAATGGTGTCAAGCGGGCTGTGGACAGCTTTCCCTCCTTTAGCTGTCTCACTCCGGGCCTAAATGCCAACCTTTTGCGACCCCAAAGCGTCCAGTGGGCTGAGAACGGCTGATAAATCCTTTTCCATCACGTGTGTATAGATTTCAGTGGTCTTTACATCAGCGTGGCCCATAAGTTCCTGGACAACACGGATATTAACGCCATTTTCAAGCAGATGAGTCGCAAAACTATGCCGGAACGTGTGGCAACTAACCCGCTTGGTAATACCAGCCCGATCAACCGCTGCCTTCACTGCCTTCTGCAAACCAGACTCGAGAACATGATGCCGCCGCAAGGTTCCGCTTCTGGGGTCTTTTCTCAATTTCTTAGCCGGAAAAACATATTGCCACTGAAACTCTTTGGCGCTATGGCGATACTTTCTCTCCAGTGCGCCAGGTAAATACACCTCTCCGTATCCAAGCAATAAATCTTCGTCGTGAAGACGTTTCACCTTATCAAGGTGGCTCCGCATATCCGCCTGGATAGATGCAGGAAAGAGGCTCGTGCGGTCCTTTCCGCCTTTGGCAGCACGAACGTATACCGTGCTCCGTTCGAGATTCATGTCCTGGACTCGTAAGCGAATACATTCCATCAAACGCAATCCACTTCCGTATAGCATTTTGGCCATCAATAAATGCGTTCCCTGCATTTGAGAAAAAACACGTTGTATTTCATTTTTGCTCATCACA
>JABUBK010000417.1_pt1 | contig 10401 bp, 18 predicted proteins | sample 7332671 | NCBI WGS metagenome assembly JABUBK01 (sample SAMN07256342, study PRJNA390944) | subsurface metagenome | isolation source: Methane hydrate marine sediment | place: Pacific Ocean: Eastern North Pacific, ODP site 1244 | collected 2002
AGTGCCTGTATGAGCCTCTATGAGCGTCTTTTTTCATTCTGCTTTCTTCAACTCTCTATTGATCCGCCAGGCTTGGTCTTTAATTTCCTTTAAGCACTTCTCACCTTCCCGGCTCAAGGTCTCACGAGTTCTGATTATATCTGTGCCGAGGATAATGACAGTCAATGCCTGCTTGCATTGTTCTACTATTTCGCTATACTTCTTTCTGAGTGCCTTCATTGTGGCGCTCCTGGGGGACTCTTCTTATCCTAGCGGGTAGAGACCCCCGCTTTTATTTTATTTTTATAAATTCCTAGACAAGAAAACCCCCCACTTTAGTCGTGGGGAGGGTCAATCCTTTCACCCCTTAGCGTCACTCGGCTTATAGTTTTACTCTGCTCCCCTGGCGTGGCTGCCGGAAGCAGATTTAACTGTTTGTCTTTTTTACGTTCTTCCTGATGAGCCTTCAATTTTTGGCCTAAGTCGCTATTTGCTGCACCGTATGATTTTTCACTTCTTCCGACAAGCAGTTTTTTGCAGATAGGACATTTTTTCTGAGCGTAGAACACTCCTTGCCCTGGACTTATTTCGAGAGTTGAATTTCGCTTTTGTTTGTTTTTCATATCCTCACCTTTTTATCTAGCCTAAAAATCAGGATCCCCAAATTCTATTTTCTGAAAAATTTCGCTTACAGTAAGTAAAAACGAAATTTTTCTGCCGGCAAATTTGAAAATCTTTATACATCAACATCTTCAGAACCTTCAAACCAAGACAAAAGAGGAGAGAAAAACTTCCCTCTTTATTTCTATTCCATACCTATTTTTGCAGTGCGTTTTTGCACTGTTCAATGGTGCGTTTTTGCACTGCATATGCAGTGCGTTTTTCCACTGCATAATAGGACATAGTAAATTAGGCTTTAGGAATAGGTATAATCCGAACTACCTCTGTAGCTAATCCTTTAGACCCTTTAACTCTCTTTTGACCCGGTTTATATGTTATTAAGCCTATCTTCTCTAATGCTTCTAATCCTGGCTTAATTGTATGCCTATTAACTCCTGAGACTCTTTGAAGTTCATCCCAGGAGACATAAACTCTTGATCCTGCCTGGTATCCTCTTATCTTCTCAACTCTTTTAATAGCCAGATAAAGCATTGACTTTGCAGCCCCTAGTTTATCAGGCCAATAATAACGCCAAAAGTCCTGTTCTTTCCAGTCTTTTTGACTCTCCCTAGGTATCTTATCAAACCACCAGCAATCGAACCTTGACTCAAAAAGACAAAGCCCCTTTTCTTCTAATCCAGGACAGGCATAACCATATCTACCTGTGAGCGCACTTTTAACCGCACTTCTGACCTTAGAAGGCTTTATATTGACTTTACTCAGGAGAGATTTAATCTGTTCTTCATTTTTGCCTACTCTGTGAAGCTCGCAGGCAATTATAAAGGGATTTAAGGCAATCTTAGCGGCAGGGTTATGACCATCTAAAAGGGCTACAATACAGGGCTTAATATCAAGCGGTAGCCTGAGTTTTCCCCTAGTTTGTTCAAACTCCTGTTGTTTTTCTAAGTCTTGCAAGATAATTCCTTTAGTGCCGGGGAGGAAGGAATTACAAAACCCCCCCGGCCCGGTGGCTAGCCTTTATATCAAAAGACATACTTGACAATCACTGGACACTTATGCTATCTATATAGCAAAAGTGGCTAGAATAGGCTTAGATTAGCCTATTTTCCCGTGTCCAGGGCAGCCCTTTTTAGAGGCCAGCTTGCAACTGGCCTCTTCTCTCTTTCTCTTTAACTTTTTCATTTTTTCCTTGCCTCAACTGGTCATCTCTATTATTCTGTGGATAAGCCTCTTGTAGTTAGCCATACTCCCGTGGATAGTAAAGCTACCATACTTCCAATAACAGCTAGAAATTCCCAGTTCATCTTAATCCAAGCGAAAATATCAGTAATATTAACCATTTATTCTCACCTCCTTTGCTTTTCTTTTATGCCTTTATCCTATTCCCTTGTGTCTTTTGTTCTTTTGTGGATGCTTTTGCTCGTATTTTTTAACCTGTTCCATTCCAATTTTAGCAACACTATTTATCATAGGTTGATTATTTTCAAGACGTTTTATAGCGTCCTTAATGACTTTTTGAGCTTGTGGATCATCAGTTATTTTCTCCGGAGTAATTGCTTTCATTAATGCGGTTATCATACTCGAATTTAGAATCGTGGCGGCCTGGTTTATCAGCATTACCTGATTGATTCCTTCAATAGCAGTCTCTAAAGCAGTAAACTTGCTTTCTAATCGTTCAATTTTGATGTTCTCAATATAGATTTGAAGAGCCGAGCCGATAGAAGGTAACTCTTGTTCTTGCTTTAACTTTTTGAGTTCTTTCGCAATAGGTAACGGGACTCTAACACTCATACTTTCATAACTTTTTTCTTCCATTTGATTCACCTCATCCCATATTGTATCAGAAAAAAAAACTTTGTCAAGAGACTCCTGATCATCCCTTATATTTTTTTGCCTATTTAAGGCTCAAAATACAATTTTCTCAGATATAGCCTATATCCTGGACAAAAGGCTTCCATATAGGCACTTTCCTGGCCTCATCTCGGACCAAATGAATTATCCTACCAACCCCAGGAAGAAAATGAAGATCCTTTTAGTAATTTAATTGCTTTGGGCATATTTTGAAAGAACCTAAACGTCAAATTACTAGATTTTATCTGCAATCTTAATAATTAACCTATTAGCCTATAACCTTTTGCTATATTGCACGATTTGCTTTAATAGAGAGTTTCAGAGATTTGATTGAAAAATCTGTATAATTTTCTCTATAATTTATCGTAAAGAATCTGAAAAATTTTGTTTACAAATAACGTTTCTTGACATTTATTCACAATTTTATATACTTTCATTAAGAATCTCGTTTACAATGAGCGTTAACTGTTTACACCTGGCCGGTCTAATCGGCAAACACAGGCCAGGACTCTTGACATTTGTTTATAATGTTGTATAGTTCCATTAAGTATGTTGTTTAAGACGTATTTGAGCGTTTAGGGTTTTCGGGTCTAGCTGGAAAATGCAGCCCGGTTTTAAGTATAGAAACGTTTTGATTTTCTATGCTTAAAATCGGGCTTTTTTTTATGAAATAACGGAGTATTTAAGATGAAAATTGTATCAACCAGGGTGAATGATGAAATTAGCAACGCCCTAGAGGAATTTTGCACACAACGCAATATTAGCAAAAGTAAGGCGGTTGAGTCTGCTATCCAGAGTCTAGTCCAGGGCAAAGTTAAGATAAAAGCAATGGGGGGCAAAGATATATGTCCGGTCTGTGGTCATACTATTCATCTAGTCCAGGGTGACGACTCCGGTAAGTTATACTTCATCTGCCTGAGGTGTAATTGGGCGGCTTATATAGGAAAATATAAACTACCCGAGCAAATTGAAGATTATCAAAAAATTAAGGGGGTAAAGTGATGGGAATAGAAGAAACAGGGGGCGGAGGTATTAGCGGTATTTTAGCCGAACGAGAATTGCAAAGCAAGAAAGAACAAGAGTTGAACAAGAAGCTAGAAGAGATGGACAATAAAATTTCTCAAATCGGAAAGAATTTTGAGACGGTTTTTCTTGGTATAAAGGGCTTAGGACAAGCTGACGGAAAAAAGACGATCCTTGATTTTAACATTCAGCAGTGTTGGGACAGGATCAAGAGCGCTGAACACGGCTACGAAGATATGGACCAGATTTTTTCGGATAGATTTGCCGAAAATTCAGACTTTCGAGCAATGGCCCTAGAGAAACTCTCCACCGAGGATTTTGTTAATGATATCAAGGCCAAAAAAATTGAGGATAAACTTAAAGGGATGTGCACTGATGAGGCTTGTATCCTAGAGGTGGAAAGCAAAATAAAAGAAGCCAGGAAAGGCAAGGGAAAAAAGCTCTTTTAGAGGTGAGAGATGAGAAAGCAAAAAGAACAAAGAATTATTGATAAGCCTACGCCTGAACAGGTGAAGGCTCTGTTGGAGAAAGCGAAAAAGGGAGCTAAACAGCCAGGCCAGAAGAAGGAAAAACAAGCCCCAGATAAATTCGATTTAATCCTTAAGGCACTGGATAAATACCGCGCGAAGGTTGACAAAATAGAAGATATCCTTTCTCAAAAAGATAGCACCGAGCAAAAAACTCAAACACAAGAAAAGCCTACATCAAAAGAAATGCTAGCCGAGGCTGAAGCAGAGCAAGAGAAAGCAGAGAAGAAGAAAGGACAGCCAGGCGGATCTCCAGGGCAACCAGAGCAAAGACAAGTAAGCCGAGAGGAATATGAAAAACTTAGCGATTCAGAAAAGATTAAACTCCTGGAGGCACAAGTTCAGCAGCAACAGGGTGCAAAGCTCTCGGGCAGGGAATTACTATACGGGGCAGTTGAAGTTGCCAAAGTATTCGGTCCGGTTGCTCAAACTGCCATAGCTAAAGGTGGCAATAGTGATAACCCCCTAAAGGAATTTCTTGGCCAGATGCAAATATACGAAAAAATCCAGGAAGGCACTATAGGACGCTTTTTCAATTACATGAAAATGCTAACGTCTGGCCGGCAAAAAACGATTCTGGATAACATTGCTGCATCGTCATCTGGGAACGTGGAGAGTGCAAGAACCGATGATGGACACATTAAAAAATAGGAGCGAAACCTATGGCTAAAAGAAAAGCGAGTAATTTTGCGATTTGTATAGGAGACCAACTTAGAGGTAAGAAATGCAGGACTAGAGAGGAATGCACAAAGTTTTTTAAGGATGCCGTAAAATTCTGCAAAACAAGTAAAGTGAGGCGATAAATTATGATCATAGAACTGGACTCAAGTTTATGTAAAACATATTCACTGGATGACCTTAGAAAAAGTCACGGAATGAGTTTGGGAACAGAGCTTGACTTAGAAACTGGACATTTCTCAATTCCCGCAAACTATCCCAGGACACAAATAAGGCCAAGAGCAACTCCGAGTAGAATAATTCAAAGAAAAAGGTAGGTGATTAGTATGCCATATAAAATCAAACATTTTTACTCCTGGCAAGGCCGGGAAAGGGACGAAATTCAATATCAGCCGCTATTACCCTACCAAATAGCAGCAGGAATGAAAGAATCTGGTGAGCAGCCTGACCTAGAACCTTTGAGAAGAGAGGAGGACTTAGCTGAAGCGGGCAAGAAAGCCGCAGAACAAAGAGAAGAAGAAAGGGAGGGTATCATTGACATCGATGAGCTCAGAAAATATAGACGAGAAAGTTGGGAAAGGGGAGGTTATTTAGATCCCTCGATTCTTCAATAGTATTTTTTCCTGTTGCCTTTTTTTTCTTGGCTGTTCCTCCTTCTATTTCCTCCCTGGGTTTTTATTCTTTTTTCCCGGGGTTTTTCTCAACTCTTCATCCGTGAAGCTGTCCCTCATCCAAAAGAAAGATAATGGTTGAGGGACAGCGAGCAATAATTGGTTTGACCGGTACCTTTTTTCGTTTCCCCACAGGGGAAAGGAGAATAATATGGAAGAAACTATTACCAGACAGATCAACTTTCGGGAGGAAGTTGCCGCTCTTACCGGTTTAGAAGTTGATAAGGTCTGCCCTATAACCGGCACAATTAAAAGCGTTACTATGAGCTTTCCCCCGGGTTGCAATAATTTAGTTGAGGTTGCCTTTGGACACAGTGGACAGAAGGTGTGTCCTTCTACTGAATATATTGCCCTGGATAGTGCTACTCCTACTTTTGATGGGATTGAAGAGCCGGTTCAAAGAGAAGAGAGGCTCTGGGTAGAGATTTTGAATGGTGATGATACCTACCCTCATACCATTAGCGTTTTAGTAGTGATCACGGGCCAACCGGGAGGTATATAATGGGAAGAAGAGAGTTTGAAGTTCTGGGAAAGGGGATGGGAAAGCCTGACTTTTACAGCAAGTCAGCCCCCACTCAACCAACGGCGGGACTGGACCAAAGACAATGGTCAGGACTCTGGGCAGGTAGTATAGACGCTTTATCTCAGGGGATTGTCAACATCTATATCGGAACAACTGGATGGCGACTAAATTTTGCCGGAGGTTGGCTATTCTGCGATTCTACCGCTATCCAAACCGCCACGATTGAAATTGAGCGACCCCCCTTGCCTTTTCTACCAGTTATGATTTTTGGCTATCAAATTTGGGCCCATGCTGGCTGGCACCCGCCCGCGCTGGTTCTTGTCGGGGAAAAGCAGAATATGCGTTTTCTCGTCAATAATTTAGATACATCACCACATCTTTTTACCTTAACGTGCTTGGGAATGGAGGAGAGAGTCTAATGGCTGAGAAAGAATGGAAACAAATAATCACTCGAGGGAATGATGTTAAAGAAGAAAAAATCAAGGTCAAACAGAAACCGATAGAGAAACCAAGCCCACAACTAAAAGATAAGCTCGAGCTAGTTCTTGAAGAAATACAGGGCGTTAAAAAGAACCTCAACCGGTGCGAGGGAAAGATAGATAAGCTGAAAAAAGAAAAGTAAAGGCAGGCTAAAATGTTAGTCGATTTAGAAGAATACCAAAGAGAAAAAGAGAGAATTATTGCTGAGTTTGATATAAAAATCGCCAACCTTGAAGATGAAATTAGTAGGCTTGTGCAAGAAATTCTTGAAGCGGAAGAACAAATCTCCATTTGGACTGAGAAAGTAGAGGACTTACAAACTCAGGTTGCTACCTGGCAACAGCGCAAAGAATCCGCGGACTTCCTCTACGATAGCCTGGTCCGCAATTATAAATGGGAAATCAACAATGCCGTTCTGGCCTTCAATTCCGCCTGGGATGGTTATGCCAGGGTCAAAAGAGTCAATAAATGGTGGTTAGGGACAATAGGATTTTTACTGGATTACGTCCACATTTGGATGCCGCTTGATGAGCAGATAGCTGAGTATGCCAACCAGACCGTGGTAAGAAATCTATTAGTTAATCACGCTAATACAGAGCTTTCCTCTTCTCAAACTCAACTGTCCCATGCTCGAGCTTCTCTCTCTTCTTGGGAACATACACTGGAGTCAAAAACTCGACATTCCAGAGATCTCCAGTTAGCGAAAGAAGCAGCTGAAGAGGAAAAAAGAGGGGCTTTATCTCTCTGGGAAGCCGAATATCAAGCTGCTATAGAGCGAAAAAGAATTGAAATAGCCTCGATAGCCAGGGATATTGTCCTGGGCTACCCGACAATGGAAGCATATGAAGCTCAGCAAATAGCTGAAACAGCTTACGGTGACGCTTTGGCAAGAGGATTTACCAGACTGGCCGATGCTATAGAAATCGCCTCAACTTTAGCTCAAGAGTGGTGGGATAGACAAGTTACTCCTGGCCTTACTACTACGACCATAAGATGTCCTTCCTGCAATGTAGAGCTTAGACTGACCACATGCGACATTCCAGAGTATAATCGACCATTAACCTGTCCAAAATGCGCTAGCTCAATAGGACAGGGCTGGTCGGTGAGTTGGGTATATGTGCCTGAACCGCCTACTCCACCTACTCCACCTCTCCCCATCCCACCTATTGCCGGCGTCTGGGAGTGGGCTAAAAAGTATGCTCCTTGGATCGGAGTTGCAGGATTGGGGGGAATTACGATATACGCTGCTACTAAGAAAAAATAATCTGAAGCGACAGTTTGATATTGAGGATATCTATGTCCGTAGAGATTCTGAATTTCCTTAAAAGAGTGCAAGCGGGAATAAAAGGCTTGCAAAATATGGTATTATTTCACCATACCCGTCACGAGAAGGATAGTTCAGATGAGATAAATGTAGCTGGACTGTCAGGAGAACTTGCCGACCAGCAGAAACCAAAGGCTCATAAAACTACGCACCAGAAAGATGAAGCAGATGATTTGGAAAGTTTACTACGACTAGCTAACTTGCTTGAGAAACTACACAGCAGCTTAACCGGGGTAACTTCTAACCAGCACCATAACCGAGGAAACCTAATTCAGTCCTTTACCGCAGGAGAGGACTTAAATGCCAATGAAGGAGTATATCTCTCGGGTGCCAACACAGTAAGCAAGGCTACTAATGCTAACGCTACTAAGGCAATAGGGGTAACAATCGAGGCAGTGAGTTCAGGAGATCCAGTTGATGTCTGTATTGCTGGAAAAACTACTGGTATCGCTAATGAGGCCATTAGTGTAGGAGATATTTTGACTCCCAGTGCTGCAGCGGGTAGATTAGCGATTTTAACTACCAATACCGACTCGACAGGTGCACACACGCACACGCAAGGAGCTACTGAGTCCGGTGGCTCTCATACCCACGCTCAAGGGGTCACGGGATCCGGGGGAAGTCATTCTCATACCCAGGGAGCTACTGGCTCTAACGGAGACCACTATCATACCCAGGGGAATACTGGAAGTGCTGGCAGCCATTCTCATACCCAGGGAGCTACTGGCTCTAACGGAGACCACTATCATACCCAGGGGAATACTGGCAGTGCTAGTATAAATCATCGTCACAGCATAGGAACATCCTCAGTGGCTAGCGGGGCAGGGTCAGCACATTACCATTCGTATGACAGGGCTATCACGACAGGGATACCATCTGAAACAGAAGACGTAGTTTCAATGATAACATTTCAACAATGTGAGAACGGACATTATATGTGTAAGATGGATGAAAGGACTATACTCCCAGTTGCTCATTTTTACCATACCCACACGGTAACACTCTCTAATATGAATACTGGCTCTGAATCCTCTCATACTCATTCATACGACAAATCTTCCAGTCAAACAGGTTATACCGACCCCTCACACGCTCATAGTAACCCCAATACGAGCACCACTGGCTCTCATACTCACACCAACCCGAGCACTAGCGAAGCTGCCTCTCATACTCACACTAACCCAAATACGGAATCGGCGGGTTCTCATAGCCACAGCAACCCGGACACAAATTCGGCAGGCACACACGGTCATACGACCAATATAGGGAAGGTTTTGGCTAAGGCAGTAACATCAGCAGCTAGCCCAGGTGATACACTTACCATAATAGTCTGTCTAGGAGCTTGAAATGAAAAAAGTAAAATATTATAAAGGGACCAGAAGGGAAGATGGCAGTATTTTTTTGCTTAGTCAGCGCAAATGCCCCTTTCGACACTTTGAAAAATGTATAGGAGAGGAATGTGCTCTTTTTTCTATTACCGGATTCAGAGATGATGAGGGAATTGAAAAAGATTTTGGTGAATGTGCTCTGGTAAAGTTACCGGGTTTTCTCATCGATATCAAAAATACTCTAGGCGTTGTCAATTCAGAGGCTTTAAGAGGCAAACGTGAGAACTGAGAAGATAACAGGTGAATTCGACTTAATAGTCTAAAGTATTATTGACCAAATGAGTATGCAAACATAAGCATAACGCCTAATACTATCAGAAATCCAAACAACATTGATTTTCATCTCCTCTCAACTAAAATTATTATCCCATGAGTCACTTACCTATACGCTTTCAAAAAAAAAGTGTCAACTCACCAATTTTATATTTAATTGTTCGGCTCGGGACCGTGTGTGAGAAGGAATCTCTTTATTATTCGTAAGTGCATGCAAAAAACTCGAGACCTCGGCCAAAAGATAAAAACTGACAGTAGTATTGTTCCCCGGATTACTAACTCGCAAGTGCTCGTCAAGCTCCTCATGCAGAAATTCATCCACAGTGATAGACTCAAAAAGAAAATTCAGAGGGAGCTTATTGCCTTTGGATGGGCGACATTTCTGACAAGAAGCAATGAAATTATCAAAGGTGAGCTTCCCGCCCCGGCTTTCTGGAATAAGTGAACCTAGTCCTATTTTTTCTTTAGTCCCGCACCACAGACACCTATAACCATCCCGCTGTAAAACGTTTTTCCGGATCCTGTTGAAAAATCCTGTTTTGCTAATCCTCCGGCTGGCAGCCTTTCGATGCCAGAGCCTCTTCTTGGCCTGTTTTCGTTTCTCTTGACGTTTCAAAATACAGTCATGGCACAGCAAACAATACCCATCCTCTGTTAACCGACCTTTCTTTGGCCGAACCCGGGCCAGTCTGACCGGGACTGTCTTTCTATAACAATGAGCACAACGTCTGCCAGCCTTATCGAGCAGGACTTTCTTGATGAGATATGAGGACAGACATTGACTTTTGTTTTTGCTTCGGCTATCTTCCTTTGTGAGAGGACTTCGCTGCATAGCTTAACTCCTTTCCGGGAGCTTCTGTCTTAGTCGGTAGGAGCTCCCGTCATATTTTAATTTCAAAAATCCCTACAATATAGAACTAGCCTAGAACAAAATCATTTGGTATAGCAATGTTAGTTTTTCATAGGTCATATAGGTCGCCTATTCCTGTCAAAGTGCCTGTATGAGCTTCTATGAGCGTCTTTTTTCATTCTGCTTTCTTCAACTCTCTATTGATCCGCCAGG
>JABUBK010000418.1_pt1 | contig 10400 bp, 8 predicted proteins | sample 7332671 | NCBI WGS metagenome assembly JABUBK01 (sample SAMN07256342, study PRJNA390944) | subsurface metagenome | isolation source: Methane hydrate marine sediment | place: Pacific Ocean: Eastern North Pacific, ODP site 1244 | collected 2002
CAATACCTTCAGGTACATCTATCGAATATTATCTGTCAAATTCAAATGATGAAAACGGAAGCCCCACATGGGAGATAGTCACTCCTGGTGAGGAATATGTCTTTGAGAGTCCAGGTAATTTCCTCAGATGGAAAGCCGAATTTTCGACAGAGGATATATATGTAACCCCAAAAATTTATGATATAACAATTGATTATGAATTTATCGGCAAGAGAGAGTATTCTCGCACTTCTCACGCTTTTGCGTTGGCCGATGTTGACTCAGAAAGAGAGGGTGATGAGGAGGTGCTTTACTCTGCTTCTTTTGAATTTCCAGGATGGAGAGGTCATCTGCGATCTTGGGACGTGACCACCTTATCCTTAGCCTACACAGAAGAATCTAAACTTGATGATATTATAGATGTGGGGGCTGTGTTTGCTGCGGATGCCGGGACAGCTCTTGAAATGAGAAATTATGATACCAGAAATGTATTTACTGCCTATGATGCTGAAGGCGATGGAATAATGAATGATAGATTAGACTTTAAAGTTTCTGAAAAAGACAGGTTAGATGACTATCTCGGACTGGGTGAAGAAAGTCCAGAGGTAGAGCCATTGATTAAATTTGTCTTAGGTTACAATAGAGATTGGAAATTGGGAGATATAAATCATTCTTCTCCTCAGGTTTTAGAACCCCCCAGTCGAAACCCAGCTAAAATGGGACTAGGTTACGATACATTTAAATCAAACAATACAAATAGAAAGGAAGTTATTTTAGTCGGTGCTAATGATGGTATGCTCCATTGTTTCGACCCTGTGACTTTGGATGAATTATGGGCCTTCATCCCTCATAATCTGCTCTCTAAACTCAAAAAGATGAGAATTGTTGATCAAGAGTGTGGAGAGTACTTATCGCATCATTTCTTTGTTGATGGGACGCCAGCTATTGGTGATGTCTATTTTGGAAGTGCTTGGCATACAATTCTTATTTCTGGTCAGGGAATGGGCTGGGGAGAAGATCATAAAAATTATTATTTTGCCCTGGATATCACCGATCCACTTAATCCCGAGCCATTGTGGGAACTGACAGATGATACAATGGGCGAGACCTGGTCTGTGCCAGCTATAGGAAAGGTGGATTCCACTGGCAAATGGGTGGCCTTTTTCGGTTCTGGATATGATAATGATTTAGATGAAGAAATAGGAAATTATTTTTATGTGGTGGATGTTGAAAATGGAACGATAATAGAGTCTTTTGAAATTTCAGAAAACCCAGAACCTGATAGTCCTTTTGGGATACAGAATACCATTCCTGCATCCCCTGCTATAGGGGATTATGATGAAGATGGATATGTTGAATCCGTATATTTTGGAGATTTAAAAGGGAGATTATGGAAAATAGATGTGACTGGTAATATCAATCAATGGTCTTTGGATGTTATCTACCGTGATCCATATAATCATCCGATTATTTCAAAACCAGCCGTACACAGGAATTCAACAGATGGCTCCGTTTATCTTTATTTTGGAACAGGAGGAGATGATGAAGCAACTAGTGATGTAACTTATTCTTTTATTGCTCTCAAAGATGATGGTTCTCCTGCTGTAGAGTGGTATTTAGGCAGCGATGATTTGGCTTCAGAGCTTGGGATTAGTGAGGCTCTGAAAAAGGGAGAATTTGGAGAAGGAGAAAAAGTTTGGGCTGATCCGGTTATCTCCGATCGTATGATCTATATTGCCACCTTGTGGGGATCTGTAGAAAGCTTAAATCCATGTGAGACTTTAGAAGGGACTGGGAAAATATATGCGAGATATGCCTGGGGAGAAGGAGCTGGAGGCTCAGCCCTATTCGGTCCAGGTGGAGAACCTCTCTCATTCTTAGAGGCTCAACAAAAAGTAAGATCAGCAGTCACTGTAGGAAAAATTCAGGAAATTACCCAGGAAGAAGAGACAATTAAGAAAAGAAAGGTTTTTATCCAAAGCTTTACTCAACCCACTGATAGTGCTAATCAGGAACCTCCCAGCGAAGTATTGGCTCAACCAGTGGGTTGGCAAACGAGGCTGTTAATCAAATCATGGCGTGAGACATACAAGATAATCAAATAAACCCATCCCTTTTTCTTCGGTTCTTCTGACTCGGATGAAAATGTAAATTAAGGCGCCAAATCCTTATACAGGCTAAAATAAGCGTTGATGATTCTCTCTCCCCAGAGGAGAGATACAAAGGCTGCCGCTGCTAAAAAAGACCCGAAGGGAAGGGAGTATTGGAGATTTTTCTTTTTGAAAAGAATAAAGAAGCCACCGACCAAAGCTCCTGCAAATGAAGCCAAGATCAGGATGAAAATAGTCTGGAGCCAGCCTAAATAGGCCCCTATCATCAACATCATCGTAACATCTCCCATGCCCAGGCCTTCTTTTTTACGCATTAAATAGTAAGCACCGTAAACAAAAAGCAAGAATCCCGCCCCAACTACAGCTCCTGCCAGAGCCTGAGTCAGGCTTAGGTCTTGACGAAAAAGTGAATAGATCACGGCCAGCAGTAATCCAGGGAGGGTTATTTCATCAGGGAGAATTTGGTGATAAAAATCGATAAAGCCCAAAACGATCAAAGCGCTGACAAATAAAGAAGATACGAGGAAAAAAAAACTCAAAGAATGTTGAAAAAAAAGAAGAAGAAAGCTCAGCGGCGTTAAAAGCTCTACAAGAGGATAGTAGTAGGATATTTTTGCTTTGCAGTAGCGGCATTTTCCTCTAAGGAGAAAAAAGGAGACAAGGGGGATATTATCATAGAATTTTATTTTTTTCTGACACTGAGGGCAGGAAGAGTGAGGTTTGATGAGGCTCATTCCTCGAGGAAGGCGATAGATGACAACATTGAGGAAACTTCCCCAGGCAAGGCCGAAGACGCTAATAAGGATTATCTTTTCCATGGGATTGTTTGAGTCTTGACTTCACCCGTCTTGGAATCATAATGGTAGTCCTGACCGTCCAAGTCTTTGGGTAAAGAATCCAAGAGACCAGCCTTTACCAACTGAGATAAATCCACCGGGTTTTGGTCATATATTTCTCTGAATTTTTCTATCGCTTCAAAAATTGTTTTTATATCAATTGCTGCTTTTACCTGGAAGAGATGGTTAGAGGCGATTTTTTTTATTCGCTCCTCTTCTGTTGTCTGGTAGATTTCCTGCCAAGTTTCGAAAGCCGTTTTATAATCTGTGAGTTTGAACGAAGCATTGGCATAGAGACGTTTTGTAATGGGTGGTGCTCCTTTTATCTCCATTGCCTTCTTGTAGTATTTTTGGGCCAGTTTATAATCCTTTTTCGCCATTTGGGCATAGTGCCCCGCTTCAAGGGGAAAAATCCACTGGTCTGGATTTTTTTCAAGACCTCTGTCGAGGATTTTCAAGGCTAAATCCAGATCTCTGGCTTCATAGAGGGCGATTAATGCTCCAATCTGGTAGGGATCCAAATAGCGATGGTCTAACTCAGCGATGACCGAGAAGATATGGTCTAAATACTTGAATCTATCGACAACAGAATAATCACTGTAATACTGGATAGACCAAAGATAGATCAAATCTGCCAGAAGAGAGGAGTAGCCAAAAGTGGCAAACTTTAGATATTTCCCCGAAGGGATATATATGATGGAAGATCCAGGAATTTTTTTCCGTGAAATTTTGTCAATTTTAACCTTTAAACCCATGAATGCTCCTAAACTCAGGATGAGGATGAGGAGAACAACTTTTTTTTTCATTGCTCTTAGATAAAGTCTCTTTTCCTGAAGACAAGGATGGCTAAGAATAAAAGAAAAAGTGAGTAAAAGATTCCGTATAGGACAGAAAACAGGAAAATCTCGGATGGGATAGGTAAGTGGTGGACTACTTCGGTTTTGAAATTGAAATTCTCTAAGTCTGGTATAAAGGCATAAAGAATTTGAGTTAGCGTTTTTGCGATACCTGGGTTCATTTTGTTGATGGAATTTTCCAATCCCCAAGATAAATGGCCTATTAGATAGAAAGAGAGGGAAAAAATTAAGCTCAATATTGGAGTCGAAAAACAGGAAAAAAGCATTGCCACAGCAGTTAAAAGACAGACTTCGACAAAGATGTAGAAGATAGCAATCAGAAGTTCCCATTCAATCCTGAAAGTATGTAAAAATACTAAGGTGAGAAAGATAAAACTCATAAAAAAAAGCATTATAAACAGAGTTAAGATGAGGCCAAAATATTTGCCTAGCAAGAATTGATAACGATGGATAGGCTTGGAGAGAAGAGTATAAATTGTTTTTTTATCGATTTCTTTATAGACCAGGCCAGTGCCCATCAGGATGGCCATCATAGCTCCAAAAAGGGAAAGAGAAGCAAGGCCCACATCCATTATGATTTTGACTCTATCTCCCACAGTCAAAAGGGCCAGCAGTCGGGAAAAAATAATACAAGCTGCTGCAAAAAAGAGAAGAAGATAAAGGATTCTATCTCTTATGGCTTCTTTGAATGTATTAAAGGCTATTGCTCTTATTTTCATCCTTGTTTCACCATTCCTACAAAGAGATCCTCCAGGGTTTCAGTCCTGGGGATGAGAGAGTGGATTCTTCCGTTTCTTGATTGGACAATGCGAAGGACTGTTTCAATTTTTTCTTCCTCAATAACCTTGAGGAGAATCTTTCCTCCAAGAGCGGATACAGATTCTCCTACTCCTTCGAGTTCTTTGCTTTCCACTCCAGAGAGGATAATCTCGGTAAAATGGATTTTTTCTGAAATCAAATCTTGAAGCTGTCCTTGATTGATGATCTCCCCGTTGACAATGATGGCTACACGGTCGCATATCATTTCGATATCTTGAAGAATATGGGAACAGAGGAAAACAGTTTTCCCTTCTTCTTTGAGTCTGACAATGATATCTCTTATTTCTTTCCTTCCCAGAGGATCAAGGCCTCCAAGGGGCTCGTCCAGAAAAACGAGAGAGGGATCATGAATGAGAGCCTGAGCTAAGCCTATTCTCTGTAGCATCCCACGAGAAAATTTCCGAAGTTGAAGATTTGCTGACTCTTCTAATCCCACTAGACGGAGAAACCTGTGTATTTTTTCTTCTTTTTCTTTTTTCTTGATAAGCGATAATTGGCTATAAAAGTGGAGAAATTCCGAAGCTGTGAGATAATCGTAAAAATATGGATTTTCAGGGAGAAAGCCAACCCGCTCCTTAGCTCGAAGGGATAGGTAGGGATAGCCGAAAATCTCTATATTTCCTTTTTCGGGGAAAATCAAGCCTAAGATACACTTAAGCGTTGTTGTCTTTCCTGCTCCGTTTGGTCCTAGATAGCCGAAGATTTCACCTTCCTCAATAGTCATGGAGATGCCTCTGAGGATTTTCTTTGTCTTGGGAATAAAGCCAACTTTAAAAGATTTGTGTAAGTCCTCTATTTTTACTGCCGCAGCCATGATATTTTTTCTCTTTATATTTAAATGAAATTGGATTTTAATTCAAATTCTTTTCGCTCAGTTCAATCACCCCTTTTAGTCAGGAAAAACATGTTGAAGAGAGTCGGGGTTGATGGTTATATAGAAATCGTTTCCGAGATAGAGAAGAGGGCGAATTTTTCCTGGATTAAGCACTCCTTCTTCGCTAAAAGCCTTTTCTTCTTCATGGAGGGCAAGCACTTCTCCAACAAACAAATCATGATCTCCGTAAGCTCTGATATCGGTGACTTTGCATTCAAAGGAAACATAAGATTCTTCAACAACAGGAGAATTTATGATTTTTGAGGGAGAGAGCTTTACCTGGAATTCCTTGATTTTATCTGTGTCGTGTCCTGATTTTCTGCCCATTTGGGCCGATAGTTTGACTTTCTCAGCGCCGATAAAGTTCACTGTAAATTCTCTCGCTTCAGAGATGACCTGGTGGGTGAGTCTTTTCTTAGAGATGAGTATGCCGAAGAGGGGAGGATCGAAGGAAAGGGCGGTATGCCAGGCGCATGCCATATAATTGATGAGATTTTTTGACTGAGCTCCTACGATGGCCACAGTGTAGGGATAGAAATATTGAAACTTTTTGATCTGAGTTAAAATTCTTTTCATTACTGCCTCCTAATTGAGCTTATTATAAACTTGCTCGGTTGTCAGAGACGAGAATAACTCCTCCAAATGTTTTTTTTTGACTTTCCCGAATTATAATCATTTTTTGGTTAAAAGAAAAGCTATTTAGAGTCTTCCCTTCGTGGTTAATATCTAGAAAATCACCCCTAAAATCATCTTTAAGGGTGATTGACCTTGGAGACATCTTTTGCCATTATCATCAATAACACGCAGCCTCAAGGGCACATTAAGAGTGCCTCATCCAAGGCGTAAACGAGGTTGCGAAAAAGGAGAGATAAAGGATTCCTCTCCCGCCCTCCTTTTGATTGCCTCCTTGGGTCAGAAATGGCATCAGTCAAGGGGGTAGTCTTTTTAATCTTGGTTCCAAGAGTTCATCAATTATTAAGTTATCTTTGATGTGCCTGAGAAGAAATTTTAGATTCTTTTCGACCAAAATGAGCCTTTCAAAGCTTAGACGGTCCCATTTGATGAGCCGAATCGTGTTTTTTTCGATTTCGATACAGGTTATTCCGTTTGTGTAGCCACAGCAGCCATCATTAAAATAGCAAGGGATGGGCCATTCAGAATGCCTGGCAAAGGATTTGGGTGGTTTCCCTAATCTCTTTTTCAATATCTTATCAATCTGGCTTTTTTTTCTCTCTATCTCTTTGTTGATTTCTTTATTGTCTTTAGAGGGAGTGTTTTTCAGGGTTTCTTTTAGATGTTGTATTTCTATTTGAAGGCGGTCATAGTAAGTCAAAGAGCCGAATATGGCTAGATGGGTATGACCGCAGATCAACATCACTCTGTTATTCTTGGCCCAATCATAGTATTGCAATTCCAAGTCATCGCGGATCTCAAAATTTTCTGCTGGCCCATCAATACCGATATGAAAGAATTTTTGGGTCTTTTTCCAGACTGTTTTGACAGCCCAGCGGCTTACCCTCCAGGCTTTATCATCGAAGAATCGTCCTTGATGCCCATGAATGAGGAAAATATGTTCTCCAAGACAGATGCCTTCCCGATACTCAACATTATCTAAAATGTTTATATTCATAGTCCTGGAAAACCTTTTAAATCTTCTGAGGGAGACTTCTTTATCGTGATTTCCCCAGATCCGAATTTTCTTTTTTTTAGAGCTCTCTATTGATATTTCAATTTCTTTTTCGATGAGATTTTTGTAATAGGGGAGAATATGATTGTATCGATTCTCCCAAAGTTCTTCATTATCTCCGAGAACAATAAGCTTGAATCCTCCATCTTTGTAATAGGAAAGGGCCGTTTCATAAAGACGGGCATTTTTTTTAAAATCGTCTGCCGCACTTCCATCACCCTTGTGATGATCTGAAAAGAGGACTAAACAGTCTTTTTCAGAGTCAAAAGGAATGATATTTTCGGGCTTGCGTGCTTCTTCATAGATCCGGTTGAATTTTTTACTCATTCTTCTGCTGAGCATTTCTTGCCTTTAGTTAAAGAAGATTTTGAGAATGATATCAAATTATAAGTATTTTCTCCATAGAAAAGGGACAGGCTACTTTTTGATACAAAAAGTTGCATGTCCCCATTTTTCCTTATTGCTTTTTAAGTGAAAGAGTTGTAAAAAGTTTGGAAGGAGTGCTAGAGAGAGAAGCTGGAATGGAAGAGCAGATTCCCAAACTAAGAGAAGATATTGAAATCATACCCACATTTCACAAAAAGCAGAGAGCTATTATCGTTAGAGATTCACTCGGTTTGATAAAAGAGCCCCTTCTTTTATATGGCGAAGTTCTGTCCTTTATTGCTCTTATTGATGGGAAAAGAAATATCCGTGATATTCAGCTTGATCTTATAAGAGAGAGGAATGGGGTTTTTGTTACTTCTGAAGAAGTGGAGAAGATTCTATCTGAGCTTGATTCAATTTTTTTACTCGATAGTGAGCGTTATCGTCAAGAAAAAAAGAGAATCATTTCCTCCTATTCTCTTCTCCAACTCAGGACCGCTTTCCATGCAGGCCGTTCTTACCCGAAAGAGCCTGAGAAGCTTCGGGCTTTGCTAGATTCGTTTTTTTCCAACGAAGAAGAACTTCGCTTGCCTAAAAAAGGGAAAAAGATCGCAGCGTTGATTGCTCCTCATATCGATTTAGAAATAGCAAAAAAGGTTTATGCTAAGGCCTATCAAACGATAAAAAATTCTAACCCTGAAAGGGTTATCCTTCTTGGGACTGGACACAATATCTATGGGTCTTTTTTGTCTTTGACAGAAAAAGAATTTGAAACACCATTTGGGCGAGTAAGGACAGATAAAGATTGGGTGAGAAAGCTGAGAAGAGCTGGAGGAAAGATGGTCGCGGACGATGATCTTGCCCATCAGAGTGAGCATTCCCTTGAGTTTCAACTAATCTTCCTCCAGCATCTATTTGAGTCTGAATTTTTTCTTATTCCTATTCTTTGTGGGGCTTTTGATAAAATTCTTGAAAAAGTTTCGCGGCCTCGAGAAGTTCCTGAAATAAAGAAATTTTTAGAGGAATTACAGATCTGTTTTGAAGAGCTGAACTCGGGAAGTCTTATAGTGGCTGGAGTGGATTTTTCCCATATTGGACCAAAATTTGGTCATAATCAGAAAGCTTCTTCGATGCTCTTGGAAGCTAAGAATCATGATAAACTTTTGATTGATTCGATCTGCAATGGAGATATAGAAGGATTCTGGTCAGAGTTGAAGAGGGTTCACAACACATATAATGTCTGCGGATTATCTCCTTTAGCTTGTCTTCTGGAAATTCAACCGGGAGCAAAGGGCAGTCTTCTTGCCTATGACTTCTGGCAAGAAGACTCTACACAATCGGCAGTAAGCTTTGCGGCTGTGGCGATCGAAAGAAAAGAACATTTTTAAATTTATCGCTTTTTTCAGTATAATTTTTCTACATCGAATCCAGATTATTGAAAAAAATCTTAAGGAAGATTCCTTTGAGGAGGTAGAATGAGCGATTTTGGAGGAGCTCTAAAGAAGAGCCAGATGTATGATATTGCTATTATCGGGATTCCTTTTGATGAAAAATCTTGCTATCTGAAGGGAGCGGCTAAAGGTCCAGAGGCTATTCGGGCTGCTTCAACTGGGAAAGCCATCAATCCTTGGACTGAACTCGGGATGAATTTAGAAGAAGATGTGGTCATGGTGGATTTAGGAGATTTGGAAGTTTCAGGGGATTTTTTGAAAGTTTTTTCTCTTATTGAAAAGAAAGTTTTGACGATATTGGATAAAAAAGCAGTGCCGGTAATCTTAGGAGGAGATCATTCTATCAGTTATCCGGTTGTGAGAGCCTTTTCAAGAAGATTCAAGGCATTGGATGTCCTTCATTTTGACGCCCATCCGGACTTGTATGAGGAACTCTATGGAGACCGTCTCTCTCACGCCTGCCCTTTTGCCCGTATCATAGAGGAGGGATTGGTCGAAGAGCTGGTTCAGATAGGCATAAGAGCAGCTACTGGAGAGCAGAGAGATAAAGCCTTAAAGCATGGAGTGCGGATGATTGAAATGAAAGATATCAAAAATATTTTGCCTCTTGATTTTTCAAATCCTCTGTATATTTCCTTTGATATGGATGCCCTCGATCCTGCCTTTGCTCCCGGAGTCTCCCATCAGGAGCCTGGGGGGCTCACAACACGCCAAGTATTGGATATCTTCCATGCTTTGAAGGCAGAAATTGTGGGGCTGGATATTGTCGAGCTAAATCCTGAACGAGACCCATCAGGAATTACAGCAGCAGCTGCAGTGAAGATTTTTAAAGAAATTGCAGGTAAAATTGCGATTCTGAAAAAATCAAAGAATAAGGAGGTATTATGAATCGTTTCCTTATTTGTTTTTTTTTCGTGTTTGCGATTTCGGGATTGCTCCTGACGCAGGATCATGGATATTTTGAAAACTTTTTTATCGATAAAACCATGCGCATCGATTATTTTCATGTCGGAGATTCGAAAGAAGAATTTATCACTGTTGACAAAATCTACGAGCAGGGAATTTGGGCTGGAAGCAAACGCAATCTCCTCGACAACTTTGACAATGGCCGTTATTATCTAAAGATATATGACTCTTCTTCAGGAAAGCTTATTTATTCTAAAGGATTTGATAGCTATTTAGGAGAGTACAAGACAACAGATTTAGCACTCGAAGGAGTGAAAAGAACCTTTCATGAAACAGCTCTTTTTCCTTACCCAAAGAATAATATCGTGTTTACCTTGGAGGTAAGGGATAGGGAGAATGTCCTTCATCCTCTTTTAAGCCAAAAAATCGACCCGTCTTCGATAAACATCATAAAAGAACAACCAGAGAGAAGGATAAGAGTCTTCGAGATTCTAAAAAGTGGAGATCCACACAA
>JABUBK010000419.1_pt1 | contig 10341 bp, 9 predicted proteins | sample 7332671 | NCBI WGS metagenome assembly JABUBK01 (sample SAMN07256342, study PRJNA390944) | subsurface metagenome | isolation source: Methane hydrate marine sediment | place: Pacific Ocean: Eastern North Pacific, ODP site 1244 | collected 2002
GGCTGTGTGAAAAGGTAGCGGGAATAGCTTACACCTTGTGCAAAAAGGGGTATGGCGCATCAAGACGGTGTTGAGATTGGTGCGCCATACCGTGTGTGGTGGTGTTGTTGGTCAGTTTCATTATACCTGGTTGATAAAGAAACGGGCTGCTTAGGGCAGAGCTGTTGAAAAATAGAAGAAGGTCGTGCTCATGACGGCATATATCATTCGCCGATTGATACAGGCAGTGGTCATCCTCATCATAATCACCTTTCTCGTGTTTCTTGCAATGCGCCTGATGCCCGGGGACCCAATTCTGCTTTACCTGGCTGGGATGAACGTTAGACAACTCCCGCCCGAAAAAGTTGAAGAGCTTAGGCATGAGTTTGGGCTGGACAGGCCACTACTGGTACAGTACGTGGACTGGGCAGCTCGTATCTTCACTGGTGACTTGGGGAAATCGATATTCTACAGGACGGAGGTAAGACTCATCATAGGCAGGGCCCTGCCTATAACGGCCCATATGGGTATACTGGCCATTTTGATAAGCAGTGTCTTAGGCATAGCGCTTGGAATAGTCTCTGCGGTGAAGCGAGGCAAGTGGCTGGATACAGGGGCGGTCCTGCTCGCAAATGTGGGGATAACTGTCCCCGTTTTTTGGTTGGGTATAATGCTGATCTATCTCATCAGCTATAAGCTCGGGTTGCTTCCAGTCTTTGGCTACACCTCGCCATTCGAGGACTTCTGGTTGAGTACAAGACAGGTGATCTTGCCGGTCATGTGCTTAGTTCTTTTCCCTTTAGCGGCCACAGCGCGTCAAACCAGGTCAAGCATGCTTGAGGTTGTCCGGCAGGATTACGTCCGAACTGCCTGGGCCAAGGGTTTGAGAGAGCGGATTATAATACAGCGTCACGTGCTGAAAAATGGTCTCATCCCGGTTATTACCTTAATAGGCGTAGACGTCGGCGCTATCATTGGCGGTCAGGTGCTCATTGAGACCGTATTCAATATTCCCGGTATAGGCAGGATGCTGGTGACTGCTCTATTTGCCCACGATTACTCAATTGTTCAGGGCGGTATTTTGGTAATAGCCGTAGCAATAGTGTTGTCCAACCTTATTGTTGATCTTTCCTATGCCTGGCTTGACCCCAGGATCCGATATGAGTAAGAGGGTGTGAACTATGGCAGAAGAGAATGCTGCGGACTGCACCCCTATGTTTGGACAGGTAGGGTTAGGAGAGTCTGGCGGGGTAGCGCTGTATTTAGTTCAATGAGCAGAGACTCTTCAAAGTCATTCGGTGAGCGATAGCCCAATGCCGAATGAAGCCTCTTCTGATTATAGACCTCCTCAATGAAATAGGGAAGCCTATTGAGCCTAGACTTAATGGAAACTCTACCCCATTGACTGAAAAAGTATTGATAAGCTGTAGTAGGTCTGCTATGCTCAAAATCTAGGTAACTCTAATGAATGAGAAGCCTGGTAGAAAGCCACGTAATGATGGGCGGGTAAATAACGTCCGGAAAATGGCATAACAGGTAATTCCATGGACGTAGTAAACTTGTAAGGGAGGAGGTTTTGCATGAGTATCGCCAAGATAGCAAAGCTAGGGGTCATATACCATGATCCACTGAAGGCAGATAATGGTTACACCTTGTTCTGTCCTGCAGGCACTAAAGATGTGTGGCTAATTGATATGGAAGGTCATATCGTACATCATTGGCGAGTACCATACAATATATCAGGCAAAGTGTTGCTCCTGCCCCATGGTAACTTGCTCGTTGCTTGTCGGGCTAAAACTGCGGAAGAGCTAGGTCTACCACATGAGTTCAGTGGGCTTGGCGGCCTGTTTTTGGAGGTAGATTGGGATGGAAACTTGGTCTGGCAGGCTGAGGTCCCCTACCAATCCCATGATTTCCAATTTATGGACAATGGACATGTCATATTCAATTCCTTTCACCCGAGTGGTATTTTACCTGACGAGATTGCCGTCAGGGTGAAAGGGGGCCGTCCGGGGACCGAACTTGACGGCAAAATATGGGGTGATTCCCTCCCTGAAATTGACCGAGATGGTAAGACGGTATGGGAGTGGAAAGCGTATGAGCACCTTGACCCTGAGATAGACGCTATATGCATGTTGGAGAACCGCTCACAATGGCCCTACATAAATTCAGTTTGGTTCTGCCGGGACGGAAATATCTTGTTAAGCACACGCTATCTGAATCAAGTTACTAAGATTGAGTATCCAAGCGGGAGAGTAATAGGCAGGTATGGAAGAGGCAGGCTTGCCCACCAGCATGATTGCAGAGACCTTGATAACGGAAATATTCTTCTTTTTGATAATGGGTCTCATCGTCATAACTATGAGCCCAGCTATTCGCGTGCGGTTGAGATTGATCCCAATACAGACGAGATAGTATGGGAGTATAAGGCTGACCCTCCGTGTGACTTCTACTCCGCTTGCTGTAGCGGATGTGAGCGGTTGCCTAATGGTAATACTGTTATTTGTGACTCAGAGATTGGGAGGATATTTGAGGTGACCAAAAAGGGTGAGCTGGTCTGGGAATATATAAGCCCTTTCGTAGCCCCATTTATAATAGGAGGAGGGCTGAGCAGTATGATTTGGCGTGCTCAACGTTACTCTCGTGATTATTCTGGGCTTAAAGGAAAAGATTTAGACCCGGCGAGATATCCGTGGGAAAATCTAACTTTTGGACCTGGCGCCTTTAAGAAAGATTTTAAGCCAGCCGTCTTTTAGTTAGTTTGAATTATGGCGAGGTTTCTTGAAAAGAGGGGATTCAATGAGTATACCGTTTACAGGTATTAAAGGCTTAGCTTTTTATGACTCACGGAGAGCCTATAATGGTTTTACCTTATTTACCCCGGTCAATGGGAGAGGGGCGTGGTTAATTGATATGCGGGGTGGGTATGTTCATCGTTGGGAGATGGGATATGAGCCTGGGTGCTATGGAGAGCTATTGCCTAATGGAAACTTACTATATGCGGGTAAGGTTGCAGATGGTCCACTTAGCGATCTTGAAGGTGCCGGAGGGGTTCTGCTGGAAGTAGATTGGGACGGCAATGTGGTATGGGAGTACCGAGACCCGTATTTACACCATGCCTTTCATCGCATGAAAAACGGTAATACTTTAGTTCTCAGGTGGGTGAAAGTACCTGGCGAGATTGCGGCTAAGGTCAAAGGAGGTGACCCGGGAACTGAAAGAGAAGGAGTTATGTGGGGAGATGCCATCCAGGAGATCACACCTGACGGAAAAGTGGCTTGGGAGTGGATTAGTTATGAACATCTTGACCTAGAGGTGGATGTTACCTGCCCAATATGTCCCCGTAGCACGTGGACACATGCCAATGCTTGCGTTGAACTGCCTGATGGTAATATATTGACTAGCTTTATGAAAAACAACACTATAGCCGTCATTGACAAAGAGACTGGCAGTATTAAATGGCGGTGGGGGCCTGGTGACTTAGCGCATCAACATTCTCCTTCCGTTCTGGATAATGGTAATATTTTGGTGTTTGACAACGGCCTGCATCCGGATGGTTTTGCTAGGGGCATGTCCCGGGTTTTGGAAGTTAATCCGTCTACTAGTAGGGTAGTTTGGTCTTATGAAGGAGGAAAGGAGCTGTTGGCATCTTTCTATTCCTCTGCGATGTCTAGCTGTCAAAGGCTACCCAACGGAAACACCTTTATCTGTGAGGGAACATCGGGCAGGCTCTTTGAAGTAACTGCAAACGGTGGGCTAGTTTGGGAATATGTTACCGGTCTGCTTTCATGTGAGCCATTTAATACAAGAACCTGTATGGTTTACTCTGCTTATCGGTATGGAACGGATTACTCTGGATTGAAAAGACCTTTGCCAGTGCCCGTCGAGAGCCAGTCTGCACCGGGCATATCAGCCGCGGAAGAGGAAGAAGAAGCTCAGAGATTTAGACTTAAGAAACTAGGCTATTGAGTCTTGATAACTGATAGTTTGGCCTATAGTCTGTTCACCTTCAGTTATTTGCGGGAGTATTGTGTCAAAGCTGGTTCCCCCATATGGAGGAAGGCTACTGCCGTCACTAGTTCACGGAAGTGAGCGCGAGAAAGGCATCAAAGAGGCTGAGCCACTGCCCGAGGTTAGACTGAACTCAAGGGAAGTGTCCGACTTGATCATGCTGGCAATGGGGGCTTTCAGTCCGCTCCCGGGATTTATGGGGAAGGCAGACTACCAGAGAGTTGTCAGAGAGATGCGCCTAACCGATGGTTTGCTCTGGCCTATTCCCATCACCCTCTCCCTCTCTAAAGAAGAAGCCGACAAGATTAAGGAAGGTGAGAGAATCGCATTGCTCAATTCGGACAATAATGAGATCCTGGGCAGCATGCTCGTTGAAGAGAAATACTCCTACGACAAGAGGGTAGAAGCCCTTCAAGTCTTTGGTACAGATGACGAGCAACACCCAGGGGTCAAAAAGATATATGAGCAGGGCGAGGTTTACCTGGGAGGACCGGTCAAAGTATTCAGCGAGGGTAGCTACGCCGAGACTTTTCCTGAGTTTGCCCGACCTGCGGAAACAAGAGCCATATTTACTGATAAAGGTTGGACAACCATAGCTGCCTTTCAGACCCGGAATCCCATGCACCGCTCCCATGAGTATCTGACAAAAATCGCCTTAGAGGTGTGTGATGGCCTCCTCATCCATCCTATTGTCGGTAGGCTTAAAGCCGGGGATATTCCAGCTGAGGTCCGAATGGAATGCTATAGAGCGCTCCTAGATAACTATTATCCCAAGGATAGAGTAGTGTTAAAGGTCTATCCTATGGAGATGCGGTATGCCGGGCCCAGGGAGGCAATACTGCATGCTATCATTCGCCAGAATTTCGGCTGCAGTCATCTAATCGTCGGGCGAGACCATGCCGGTGTAGGCAGCTACTACGGTCCCTTTGATGCACAGAAGATTTTTGATGAGCTTAGCCCCGGGGACTTGTACATACAGCCTTTGAAGTTAGACTCGACCTTCTGGTGCATTAAATGTGGTTCAATGGCTTCACTGAAGACATGTCCCCATGCTGATGAAGACCGTTTGGCAATTAGCGGGACAAAACTTCGTGAGATGCTTGCCAAAGGGGAGAGACCACCTGAGGAGTTTAGCCGAAAAGAAGTGATAGATATTCTGGTTAAGTATTATCAAAGTGGGAGCATCAAGTGAAGAATGTTATTCTATTAACATTGGATGCAGCAAGAAAGGACGTCTTTGGGGTTTATGGCAGTAAAAGGGGATTAACTCCATTTATTGATTCTATACGAGATAAATGCATCATATTCACCAAAGGACAAACCAGTGGGCCATACACACAGGCGTCATTTCCAGGGCTACTCACCTCTTCCTACTACCTCGAGTATGGGAAACCAAAGGGGCTTTCACCCAAGAGGACCTTGATTTCTGAACCACTCAAGGAGGCGGGGATTGTAACTGCTGGATTCCATTCAAACCCATATATTTGTGGATTTCTCGGCTGGAACCGAGGCTGGGATGTTTTTTATGATTCCATGGATGACGAGGTTGAGCCCAGAATACCTTATATAAGGGGTAATATAATAAACGCCAAGGTGAGTAACTGGTTATCATGGTACGTTAAAGAGGGAGGTAGCAAACCATTTTTCCTGTGGCTTCACTATATGGATGTCCACGAGCCCTACATGCCAGAAAAGAAATACGTTGATATGGTAGACTCTTCCGTTACTATTAGCCAGGATGAAATGTACAGCCTGTTTGAGAATACACTCTTGAAGAGAGACGTCTCTGACCCAGGTAAAGCGGAGCTTTTAAAGAAGCTCTACGACATGCATGTCAGAGAAGTAGATACTTATGTTCAGGAGTTTTTTGGTATTCTGGAAAAGCTCAACATTTTAAGAAATTCGATAGTTATTATAACCAGTGACCACGGTGATGAGTTCAACGACCACAGCGGTCTTTCCCATGATGACAAGATGTATTCCGAGCTTATAGATATGCCACTCCTTATCTATGGAACCGGTAGGAGTGGGATTTGTAACACCTTAGTCAGTAATGTTGATATACCACCGACTGTAATATACCTCTTCGGTCTTGACCCAATAGAAAGCTTTGAAGGCCATTCCCTCCTTCCGTTTGAGAATTATCCCGAAAAGGGTGTTTTTGGTGAAGCCATTGACCAGAGAAGCCAGCGAGGCGGAGATATAGAAAGGGATGTGTATTTCTACCGCGAACAAGACCTCAAAGTAATACATCGGGCAAACCTTGATAGTTGGGAAATGTATGACCTCAAAACAGACCCGAAGGAATTGAGTAATATAGTTGATATATCACCTATGGCCGCAGAGCTAAAAAGCAAACTAAAACCCAGAGTCAGGAGATGGCTAAAGAAGTAACACTGAAAGGGGAACAAAATGACTGGGCAGGACAAAACAAAGAAAAGCGCTGAATTAGTCGCAAAATCAAAGGAAATTATCCGTGAAGCATTCCAAAAGTTTAACCCCGCCGATACGGCAATCACTTGGACGGGGGGAAAGGACAGCACCACCACTCTATGGATTATCCGCCAGGTATGCTTAGAGGATGGTATCAAGCTGCCCAAGGTTATGACCATTGATGAAGGTGATTCTTTTCCTGAAATACACGATTTTCTTAACAAGTGGGTAAAGGAATGGAACCTGGACCTTGAGTGGTGCATCAATCAAGATGTAATTGATGCTGCAGGTGGCAAATTAGGCGCTCCGGTTAAGGTCAAGGACTTAAATGAGCGTAACCAAGCTGAGATTAAACGTATTGGCTATGAAGAGGATACCTTCCCCTTTGAGGCTGAATCCTATGTAGGCAACCATTTGATGAAAACGGTGATGTTTAACGAGTTTATCGAGAGGCATGGCATAAAAGGTATTTTTCAGGGACTGCGCCGTGACGAGCAGCCAGCACGAGTACGGGATGAGTACTTCGAGCATCGAGAGGCAGCCCATTTGGTGCCCGAACACACCAGGATAAAGCCAATTTTACACTTTACCGAGAGGGATATTTGGGACAACATCATGGTGAACAAGATTCCCTACTGTATCCTGTATGAGCGGGGCTACCGCTCCCTGGGAGCGGCGAGCACCAGCAATATAGCTGTGGAGGATGTCTCTGCCTGGGAACAGGACCTGGAACATACTGTGGAAAGGGCTGGCAGAAGACAGGACAAAGAACAAGCGATGGAAAGACTACGTAAGTTAGGCTATATGTAATCATGTAAAGCGGACTCGGGTAGCTAGAAAGATGTTTAATATGAGCAAAAGAAAGAAAGGTGCTATTTATGTGGACCTCAGCCGTAATCGGGCAAGTGGCATTCCGCCTAATCAACAGATGAAATAAATATAAAATATCAACATCATCGGACATTAACAAAGTTGCCTACACGGGGTTGACGGTTTATTCCAATTTCCACAGTTTCTTTCTAGATTCTACGGTTGTAGAGAGTAGTCTTTCGTGGACTTCCCTTTCTGTGCCAATGCATCCCCTTCTCTTGGCAAGAATATCGTCCTTCTTGGCAAAGTAAACATTGGCTGGGGCAAAGTTAGACCCTGATGCAGGCAACCTCGTGGCCTCCACCGATATCGTGCAGTGGCGGGACCGCTTGGCTGCATTCCGGTATGGCTACAGGACAGCGCGGATGGAAATTACAGCCGGGTGGTGGGTTCAGTGGGCTGGGTACCTCACCCTTTATAAGGATTCGCTCACGCTTCTCTTCCACGAAGGGGTCGGCTACTGGCACTGCCGAAAGCAACACCTTGGTATAGGGGTGCAGAGGGTTCTCATAGAGTTCTTTCCAGCCGGTGATCTCCACTATGCGACCCAGATACATGACCGCTATCCGGTCGCTTATATGCCGCACCACTGCGAGGTCGTGGGCAATGAAGAGATAGGTCAGCCCTTCTAATTGCTCCTGCAGCTCCTCCAGCAGGTTGATTATCTGGGCCTGGATCGAAACATCCAGAGCCGAAACAGGCTCATCACAGACCATCAAGGATGGCTCGCAGGCCAGGGCACGTGCCACCCCGATACGCTGCCGCTGGCCACCACTGAACTCATGGGGGACACAGCTTGCCATGCTGGGGTCTAGTCTGACGGTGCGGAAGAGCTCCTCCACCCTCTCTTTGTATTCAGACTTATTATGGATCAGACGGTGGATTATTAGTGGCTCACCCACGATACTGCCGGCACTCTGGCGTGGATCGAGTGACCCGAAAGGGTCCTGAAAGATGAGTGACATTCTGCGGCGGAAGGGTTTTATCTTACGTCCTGGCAACCTAGAAATATCATGGCCTTCGAACAAAATCTGCCCCGCTGTGGGACGATACAGCCGCAAAATGCAGCGACCGGTTGTGGTCTTGCCAGAGCCGCTCTCACCGACCAGACCCAGCGTTTCACCCCTCCTTATCTTAAAGCTGATATCATCAACTGCCTTTACATCAGCAACCCTGCGGCGCAAAACTCCCCTAAGCACCGGAAAGTACATCTTCAGGTTTTTGACATCTATAAGTGTATCATTTATTGACGGGTTCATCTTGCTCCTCCTGAGTATTAACGTAGCAACGGACATAGTGCTGGCTATCTATGGGTCTGAGTTCAGGTCGGGGCTCCTGCTTGCATTTTTCAATATGGTATGGACACCTGGGTAGAAAAGCACAGGTGGCTGGCATGTTAATCAGGGGAGGCGGCATGCCGATGATAGGCACCAGTTTTTTCTCTCGCGCCTCATCCAGCCTTGGCACGCATTTGAGCAGGCCGATGGTATACGGATGGCGTGGGGTAGCAAATATCTCCTTAGAGGTGCCCGACTCAACGATGGAGCCGGCATACATAACATAGATCCTCTGGGCATACCGAGCAATAACACCTAGATTGTGTGTTACGATAATCAAGGACGTATTAAGGCGCATAACCATGTCCTTCATTAACTCTAGTAGCTGTGCCTGGGTGGTTACATCCACGGAGGTAGTTGGCTCATCGGCTATGAGTATCTTAGGGTTGCAAGAGAGCGCCATGGCAATCATCACCCTCTGGCGCATACCCCCGCTGAACTGGTGGGGATAATCGGCGGTACGCTCTGCTGCCTCCGGGATACCCACCATCTCGAGTAGCTCAACTGCCCGTTTCATGGCCGCTCCACTGCCCATGTGCAGGTGCAGCTCCAGCATTTCGGTCACCTGTTGGCCGATAGTCATCACCGGGTTGAGCGAGGTCATTGGCTCCTGGAATATCATGGCTATCTTCCCACCGCGAACTGAACACATTTTGGCCCCGTCAGCCTGGAACTTGAGTAAGTCCTGGCCCTCGAAGATAACCTCGCCATCAACTATCTCGCCCGGTGGGGTTGGTATTAACTGCAGCACCGAAAGCTGGCTTACCGTTTTGCCGCAACCGCTCTCTCCTACCAGGCCGACTATTTCGCGCTCGTTGATGTGGTAGGAAATACCGTCCACGGCTTTCACCAAGCCCCGGTCCATGTTGAACCACGTCTTGAGGTTCTCAACCTTCAATAGAACTGGCATACTACCTCCCTAAGTATATTTTATTGATGTTCTACATGGCTAGAGTGTGCCCCTAAGCCTGGGGTCGAGTGCGTCTCTCAAACCGTCTCCTACCATATTGAAGGCAAATACAGTAAGTATGATAGCGATGCCGGGCGCAAAAGAAAGTATAGGATGAGTGAGGAAATAGTTATAGCCCTCGCTAACCATGGCGCCCCAGGCACAACCAGGCGGCTCTATACCGATACCGAGAAAGCTAAGCCCGGCTTCGGCCAAGATAGTCATTCCCATCATCATAGTCATCAGCACTATGAGTGGAGGAAAACTATTCGGCAAAACATGGAGCACCATAATACGTAGGTTACTGGCTCCTATACCAGATGCTGCGGTAACATACTCGCTTTCCCTGATTGACATCACCTGACCGCACATTAACCTAGCGTATATAGGTAACAGGCCGATACCGAGGGCTATCATAACATTTTTGAGTCCCCCTCCGAGCAGAGCAGCGATGGCAAGGGCTAGCAATATCAAAGGGAAAGACATAAGTGCATCCATGAACCTCATGATAACCACGTACACGATGCCGCGAAAGAATCCGGCAATTAACCCCAATGTCATGCCGGCTGTAGCGGCAATGCCAAGCGCTACTACACCGACCATCAGCGATACCCGTGTGCCGTATATTATGCGGCTTAAGCTATCTCTTCCAAGAGCGTCAGTGCCTAAGAGATGCTCCGGGCTAGGTGGACTTAAGACTTGCTTCAGGTTAAGCTTATAAGGGTCATAAGGAGCTAGCAACGGAGCAAAAGCGGCTGTATC
>JABUBK010000420.1_pt1 | contig 10317 bp, 17 predicted proteins | sample 7332671 | NCBI WGS metagenome assembly JABUBK01 (sample SAMN07256342, study PRJNA390944) | subsurface metagenome | isolation source: Methane hydrate marine sediment | place: Pacific Ocean: Eastern North Pacific, ODP site 1244 | collected 2002
CTAATTAACCCTCATTGGGGTACTTGTGTGGTGAGCACGGTAGTCGAAAGGCTACAAAACCCTGGTGGGGGTTTTGTAGTTAGCTCGAAACCTCGGTTGGGGGTTTGAGGTTGATCCCGCTTTGTCGCTTTGGGTCATACGCCTCAAATCTCCTACCGAGATTTAGAAGCGTGGGTCGAACTTTATTAACAAATTATAAACAAAAAAATGAAAAACTTTATTTTAAATTACAGAGTACATTTCACCGCTGTAATTTTAGTGGGCGTTATCTGCTTCGCTTGGTATCTTTTGGCAAACCCCGGACTAATTGCAAATGCTACAAATGTTAATGTGTTTGCTAATAACATTGTAGTAAACGGCACTGCCGGCATCGGGACGGATGCACCGGGGGCGAAGTTGGAAATCTCTGGCAACACAAGGTTCTCTTATTCAGCAGAGCATGATGTTTATTACATGGATATTGTTCCTGTGGTGGACGGCGAAGGCAATGTTAGATATGAATTTAGGATGACAGATTACAACGGATTACAGGATCAAGCGGCGCTAACGATTAGAGGACAAGACGGCAACGTCGGCATCGGGACGACGGAGCCGGGGGCGAAGTTGCATGTTGCTGGAAGCTCTGAAGCAAATAGCCATTACACATCATTTGAGTCATGTGGGTACAATCCAGATAACAGTACGTGGACATATCGAGTGTTTATATGGGGCGGTGGAGTCTTTGGGAAGCAACGGTAAGAGTTGATTATGCAGCAGATGGAGGTAATCAGCGTTTTTATCGAGTTGAAATAGCTAACTTTAGATATGGTGATGAACACAAAATAACTGTAAGAGATTTAGGTGGTGCTTCGAATGTCTCCGCTACATTTGGTGTAGGTAGGTCTGAGGGATATCAAAAACATAGGCTTACTGTGACTGGTCATGTTATAGGTAGTGAATGGCGGGGTCAGGTTGCTTTAAGAAGATTATGTAGCTATGGTGGGATGTAACCTTCCCTGCATTCTGGGTTAGAGATTTAAGATTAAGGCTAAAGATTAATAATAGCTAAATCTTCTAATTTCAGCCAAAACTATAAAACCCGAAAAAAACAAAGCCCTAGAATTAATTCTAAGAGGCGATCTTAAAAAAGCCCGACTCAAACAGGATCCTAAAATAGCCAGGGCAAAATTAGAACAACATCATCATAAAACAGCATTAGTAAAAAAGCCTCTTTAAAGATAACATTTATTATGAAGGTCTTAGGCTGGAGATTTTTTTCATGGGGTTGGCTAGTCCCGGATAAGAAGTCCTCCAGCAGGTTGTATAGAACTTTTTTTTAACTTCTTATCCTTTCTAGCCTAAGGCCCTCATAAAACAAACAACATCATCATCAAGAATCATCACCTCTCTAAACAACATCAATAAAAGTATTTGTCAACCACCAAAACAACATTGGACAATCTTAAAAGATTCTGAAAATATTATTAAAGCATTATTTAAAGAATAGGATCCGGCGACGACGCCGACGCGGTGCTCGGTCGCTCCGCTGCCACGGTTGTTGTGTGTAAGAAGGATTAGGGGGTTTGGTGCGTGTGGGTGGGCTTTTAAGGGGGTTGTAGCGGGGTTTTGGTGGGTTGATGAGTAGCTTGAGAAGGTTGAAGACCTAGCTTGACAAATTGGTGGAAGTGTGGTGTGGTTTTGCATCACCCTTCATCAAAATGTAATTGGCGTCTCAATCGCTCAATCATCTCCAGCGATTTGCCGGGGTCCCTGGGTTAGGTCACCATAGTCATGAAAGAAGTCTATCCCGTTATCTAAGCCCGTTAGCTTTCTCCAGATGACATAATCGCGGGCAAAAATAGCCTCCTTTTCTTTATCATAGGTAGACTCCTTCTCTAGGTGAGCTATAAGGTTTTTCAATCTTTTCTGATCTAATTCCTCTTCAACCTTTTGCGGTTCTTTTGTGCGCTTTAAATCGTCTTTGAGTTTAGCTAAGAGTTGCTTCTGTTTGGCCAGACCGTCACGATATCCGAAAGTATAGAATTTCAAGACCAAGTCGACTGCTAGGACTGTAGATATTATTAAGAAGGATTCCTTCACTCCACGGCTGATATGTTGTTCAAGGAGAGCTTTGATTTTAGGAATGGTTGGTCTATCCTTTAGAAAGTGGTATATAGGCATGTCTTGTGGGGGTTTTGACAAGAAATGTTGCTTTATTTCCTCGGTTGAAGAATTAAAGGTCAGCCATTCTTTTGGGAGTTCCAGTTTTTCTTTACCCCCTAAAAAACTATAGATATAGTGAATTGGAGTTTCTTTGTGCTCGAGCTCTCCTATTACGTCCAGTAATTCGTTAATTGTTTTTATCATGTAGCTCTCCTGTTTCTGGCTGTATTTCCTCATATATTAAATAAAGATCAGATTATGTCAAAAATAGCCCTGTTGTGAGGGGTTTTTTGGTGGGTATTTTTTGTTAAGGCGTGGAAAGTGTTTGGTGATGAGGGTTTTGCCTGCGGAAACTGTATCGGGCTTATGCTGCTGTATGTCAATAGTAGAGATATCCAATTTTGAGTATATGAATACTTATTTCCTAACACTTGACTTACTCAAAAATTATGCTAATAATTACTTAGTTTTGGGAAAAAGTAGAAGACTAAAGTGAGAGGAGGTGAAGAAGCTCTTTTAAATTGCCTAAAACCCTCTAAAGGGTGAAAGGTGAAAAAAGGAGGAAGTGGAAATGAGCATTAAAAACGATGCCGGCAGAAAGAGGGTGCAGATAGTTTTTACCGAGGACTGGGTGAAACTTCTTGATGAGCTTGCTGAAAAGACAGGAGCTACTTCTCGGGCAGAGGTCATAAGGTATGCTGTCTCACTGCTCGACTGGGTGAGTATGTACTTAGACAAAGGATATGATGTTGTTGCCGTGAAAGAAGAAGAATCTGATGAAGGAAAAGTAAAAAGGATAAGTAATATTGGAGCGTTAGGGGGCCGTTTTCGGCTAACCCGAAAAGATTTGGAAAAGGTTACCAGCTAAAGGAGGAAGAATTTGATGATTATAAAACCCCTGGAAGACTATCTGGAGTTGAAAGAGAGCCGCTTAATGCTTATATCCTGGAAGCAATTTACCGCGCAGGTCTCTCTTTTGACAAAAGGAGTCTTCTACTGGATGGAATGGCGGCCATGGTCTCAAGTGAGGGGCCCGTGAGACAGGATGAGGAGGTGTAAACTCAGTGTTAAGGGAAAAAGTAAGGATAAAGGTGAGAAGAGTACTGCTTCTTGGCCACAAAAAGCCCAAACAGAAATACAGAGAGATACTGGAGTTCGTTCGGACAACCAAGATAAAGAACGGGCAAGGCTATGAGAAAAGAAGTATCTGGGAGATTGCGCTTAACTTGGCAAGCAGTCTGATTGCTTCCTTTTTGGGATGGCTTCTGAAGAGGTGAGGTAGCGAGATACCAACCCTTCTTCAGAGGATCTATCAGGCGGTAGTCAGTTTATATGTCTGCGGTTACTGCGTCATTGTCCGTATATGCCGGGGTATTTTGTGGAGCAGAAGGGCGTAGAATATCGATAGAGTCGAAATTACTTATTCTTTGCTCTTTAATAAAATAACTTTTAGAAGAACTTCCTTCTTGGAGGTTCTAAACTTTCCGCACTAAAGGAGGTGAAGAACCATGGCAGAATATCGCAAAAGAAAGGGTAGGGACACATGGCATTGGTGTAGGAACTGCTCAAATTGGCCTACAAAAGATTATGACGTAAGATATAGTAAACCGACATCTGGTGAGTTGGATAACGAATGTAGAGCGAAGGAAAGAGCGGGTAGTTGCAGGAAATAATGATACTGTAATGAGCAAAAGAACAGTTGAGAGAATAGTAAAAAAGTAGGTGTAAAGCTGGAATCTCAGAGCCAGTCTTTTCCCATATTTTAAGACATATGTTCTCGGTCAACTGCATCAAAAAAGGAGTCTCTAGCAGAGTTCAGGCCTTTTAGAGTGTGGATAGGTTGAGAACTGCCGAATTTTTTAGATTTATGACCAGAGGATGTTATGAGGGAGTTTTTAAGTAGGTGGAAAGTTCGTAATATAACCAGTTAGCGAAAATGAAATACCTTAAAAGCTAGGCAAAATTTATGATGGGAGTGATTTTGTTTGCACTGGGTGCTTTCGTCACGTGGCTTGTTACCTACTTATATTACAAATCTTCTAAAAAGGTCACGAAGGAGGACATGGACGATATTAGACGTCAGCTAAAGGCCCTTCGTGAATTAGTATTAGAAGTCGCTCGAATAGTAGAGGATGCATCGCTGAAAAGGCAATTCAAAGTGCTTGAAGAGCTAATTCATGAATTTGGAAAACCTATTGATCCTAAAAAGGCTAAGAAAATATGGGTAAAACTGATTAAAAAGACGAGGGAAGAAATATCGAACATTACTGGATAATTTGGCATTTCAGTTCGCTTGCAGAGGACACTATTCAGGGAGTTTTGGATAAGTGGTAGGTATATGATCTAGTTATTGGGAGGTGAGTATTTCAAATGGTGGTAAACAAAAATAGACATCCGTTGCACAAGGTCATTGGAGATATGATTCAGGAGAGTGATTTTCCAAATTGCACTGTAATAAAAGATCCTGCGTGTGGTGGAAATCAGAATATACCGTTGTTTTGTTCTCTTGTAAAGTCAAATCAAACAGAATACTGTAATGTGGATTTGTTAATACTAAAGGATAATGAAATTCGAGTGATTGTTGAAATCGAGGAGGCAAATATTACACCAACAAAGATATTCGGTAAATTCCTTACTTCAGCTTTATCATCTTACTATATTCATAGAACCCAAAATGACGTGCCTATTGGGATGGGTAATTGGGTATCGTTCATCCAAATATTGGATATGTCTAAATTGGAAGTGGATAAAACAGCCAAATTCAATCAGTGGGAATATATAGAAAATTCAATACAAAGTATAGTACCAATTAAGAATAGCAAAATTGGTGATTACAAAATCTTCTTTGGGGATATCTCTAACTTTGGAGAAGAGGATAAAAGACAGGAGGTAATTCAGTACATCAGAGGAGTGTTGAAATAAACACGGTTTGGATGTCCCGTTATATTTCCATTCCAAGCACCCACCAGGGGGATTAGTTCGGAAAATGAGCTTGACATTGATGGGTTGTGTTGGTGGACTTGGTGTTTAGCTTGACAAATTGGTGGGAGTGTGGTGTGGGTTTGCGTGGCGATTCCCACTTACAAAATCTGCCAGGTCATTTCTTCCCTAAACCAGCTTGATTTCTAGCCAAGAAAGTGGTAACTTGGAGATAGCATGGACAATCCACAATATAATTTCTACGAATTCCTATCCTATATCCTGCCCGGTTGCACTTTACTGGGAGTCATCACCTACTCATTATCGAAACTCAATGTGGGTATCTCTCAGTACTTAGGGTTATTGACGAGTTGGTGGGGAATATTCACGTTCGTGGCTATAGCTTTTGCCATAGGGCATTTACTTCAAGGAATCTCGAATCCCGTAGAGACAATAATCTATAAGCTGAAATGGAAGGGTTATCCTTCAGAAAAGCTATTAAGAGAGGATGACAGCCATTTTTCAAGAGAATACAAGGAACTACTTCTTCGAAAGATCTCAGGCGTCTTCAAACTATCCGAAAAAGCTAGACCTCAAGAACTGTTTTATTCTTGCTATCTCTTTCTAATCCAAAAAGGGGTTGGTCGAAGGATAGAGAGATTCCTTGCTATGCATGGATTTTATAGAGGAATGATGGTTGCGTGCGGAATATCTACGGTCTTGTTTTTTGTGCTGTTCTTAGGAAGGAAGGAGATCCATTGGGTAATAGCTACAATTGTCTTTCTGTTTTGTGCTATTATCTTCTATAGAAGGTTTTTGAGATTTAGTATTCGATTTGCTGACGCCGTCTATAGAGAATTCTTTGTCTATAATCTATGAAGTACCCATTGAAAGTAATCATATTCAACGTAGAACATGGTTTCTGTGGTTTCATCAAATGTCCTAATGGCCATACCGTACTAATTGATTGCGGGAAGGCTGAAAGTTTTTCTCCCGTCAAATATATCTTGGATAGCGAATTAGCTGACACTGTGCTCCACAATGGCTATAAGCTGACCGAATTCATCTTGACCCACCCACACGATGACCATTTGGAAGATATAGCTAGACTAAGATCTGACTTCCCACCGGCGATACTGAGAAGAGAAAGTCGTTATAATTGGGAATCATTAAAAGTGAGCAATAGAGAAGAGTATGAGAATCTGGACATATACAGCGAGTGGCAAGCTGGTTATCAGTATCCGGTGACTGACCCACCAGATTGGGGGATAGAGATAATTGATAACTTCAAGTTGTCTCCACAAGAGGCTTATGAAATCAACAAAGACAATTATGTAAACAACTCTTCTATTCCCGTCATTATCAGATTCAAGGGCACCCAATATGAGGAAAAGATATTGTTTGGTGGTGATTTAATGAAAGAGGGCTGGGCTGAGTTATTAAGAAACGAAGCTTTTGCAGATAATCTGAGGGACATTAATTTCTTTATAGCTTCTCATCATGGGCACTCATCGGGATACTGCAAAGAAGTCTTTGATGCAATGGGAAGTCCTCCGATTCTTAACATAATCTCTGCTCATCGGAGAGATGAAAGTGTGGAGTCGGCTTATTCGTCTTTGTCATTGGGTACGAATGTGAATGGACAGGAACGCCACATGCTTTCAACGAGGAATGACGGTAGTATCATCCTAGAGATAGACTCGGAGGGTAAATATTCAGTTACTACGGGGAACTTTCCAGATAATATCGGGAGTTTAGGGTATTGGCCAAGATATTAGGACTACGACCGGCTCCGTCAAAAATCCTTGAATGCCGCAACTGGCTTGAACAAAATCTCTTGATATGGACACTCTGAATTTACCCGGGTCAATAAGTCAAGCCTGGTGCTCAACTTACCGATTTGCCCCCTCTATGAAAGCGTTTTTTTCTTGTCAATGAGCATAAAATCTTGTTTATCTCCATTTCGCTTATTATCTGGTCGAGTCACCAGAGCAAACTATAAACACGCCAGTATCCGAAGTTATCTAAAGTATACCAAGTATCTCCTTTGGTTTTGTCAACACAGTCATCCCAGTTTCTTTGGAGATAATATCTTTTGCTCTCGCGAAATCTGAATCAAAACTAGCAAAATATTTACACCCCAAATGTTGGGCAAAAAGGATGTGCATTATATCAACAGCACCCAGTTGTAAATAGGCGTAGACAGAGGGTTCCTGCCATGCTTTATTAGTTGTCAAATTGAAATTGACGATGTCAACTTGCCAAAGACCCTTTAATCCATGAGCATATGCAAATGACTCATTCAGCCATGTTTCACTCATCAATATTTCTAAACCGGTCGATTGAGATGGTTTTCTTCTCTTCTTCTTTTGCCTCTTAACCTCATTTCGTCTCATTTCCAAAGCTTTTTTGAGATAATCACCGATTTGTTTTTTGCCCTTTTTCTGGATGAATATTGTCCCTGATGATTCAGAAGCTATTTGTTTAAATGCGGATTCTGCCTGCCATTCCATCAATTCCAACAAAGAGATCGGACTCACGACGGGGGCAACCTTAACTTCATTAAAAATCAATTTCTTTCTAATCTCAGCTACCTCATTAATTCTAATTTCCGACCGAACTATGTCTCTTGTAACCTCCAAGTGAGGAGGCTCATTCTCCTTAATTATGTCATCCATTTCGGTTTCAGGCATTTCCATGCCCTCAGTCACCCAATAATCTATAAGAACGGCTGAATCGAAATACACTGCTGGTAAGAATCTATCTTGCAATTTACCAGTTCTTGTTAATCTACCCCACCTCATCGACTTTCCTCCAAGACAATTTCTGATACCTTATTTATACCCGAAGCAGCACGGGTACGCCTTCAATTGAAGTTTTTAAGGCTTCTAAGTTATCGCCGCAGATAAGTTCATTTCTCATTGACCGTTCCCTTTTTCTCTCCTCCTCCCTAAACTATACTCTTCACTTTACTCAATCCCCTTGAGTTCTGAAAATATGTTATATCCTGCGTGTGAGGTTTATCTATTTGTCTAGCTGCTCTCTGGGACGTGCTCCCCCCCCCCAGGGTATCAATCTATCTCCTGATAAGCCTTATCTACCTCATTAATAAGCCTCTTAAACTCAGTCCAATTATTATCAGATAGATAAAACCTTACTCCCCTTTTTGTCGCCCCTGTATAGCTATCGGTCTTAACAAATATTCTTAGGTCTAACTTCTCATCATCTACGATAGAAGCAACAAGGTCTTGAGTATCACTTAACTTAACTCTTCCTATTTCTTTTTGTTCAGTTTGTTTTGTTTTATTCATTATATTTCCCTCTTGATGTATTCATAAATTAGTGCCTCAGAGGCTAATAAAAACTCAGGAAAGAGACCAAAACCTATTAATGTATTATTTCCCTCATTGAAGAGACACAAGTCTCTTATTTTGGCTAATCTACCGTCTAATATTATTCCTACTTTCTTCACCACGAAAAGATACGTTATATTAACTCAAAGATAATTTGTTGCACTATTGCAAAAAAGGTATTAAATCCTATTATTGATTTAAGTTCGGTATTATTAGTTTGATGGGAAAGTAAAGTGATATGTTCTAGCCTGGAAGGAATTAAGGTTTCACATTGATTGCCCATAGGCTACTCCATTGTAGCATACTGCCAATCTAAGAAAACCTTTCTAGCATTGTATGTATAGCATAAATAAAGAGTTTGTCAAACTTAGAGATTCTTTTGGTCTTGATGATTGCCTCTGGCGTATATATTCTTTTGACCATTCAAATCCGCCTTTCCCCGATCCATATTCTAACATAATAACTGGACCGATTCTAGGGGGGCAGGTCATAATTGACCTGCCCCTATTGATAGTACCACTTGTTAAGTTAGAGTCAATGGAGTAGTAGCCTGGGGAGCAGGTGGTCGGTAATTTAAAGCACAATGCGGCCGTACCCTCCTAGACCGAACTTGTAACTCCTTATATTGATTTCCTAGCATAACACTGTAGTAACATTACTCTCCGAGTTTTGAAAATATGTCATATAGTGTAAGTGAGGTTATTTGGATTGTCTCATGGTGGCTCGGGTACTGCTCCCCCCGAGGGGTCCGCAGTCTGCAGAGAATGCAACTTTAAACGGTTTTGTCGGTTCGATAGGACGGCTGATTTTGGTGTCCAAATAGTGTCCATCTGAGGTACAAAATCACATAAATTGGTACAAATTGGTGAGGAAAGAAAAACTTTGAAACCAAGATAATGAGACGGTTTTAGCTATTTCAAGCAGGTCTTAGAAATGGCCTGCATGGGTTTAGGAAACCGCTGCTCTATCCTCCTGAGCTACAGGCGCATTAAAGCAATAATCTTTAGCCTTTCGCCCGACTGTAATGGAATGAATGCAGGATTTTATGAGATGTAGCTACGTATTAACTTATTTCTCCAGTCCTTGCCACCAGGTATAATTTATTTACAAGCTCTTCCAATGATACATCTTTCTTTTCAAATTCTCCCACAGTCCTTCCCCTATCCAAAACAACAAATCTATCTGCAGCCGGGTATACATGATATATATTATGAGTTATGAAAATACAGGATTTTCCTTGCTCTTTTACCTCTTTCACAAAATTCAGTACTTTTTTTGTCTCTGAAAGCGATAAAGCCATGGTAGGTTCGTCCAAGATAATCAACTCTGCCTTAAAATGCAAAGCCCTGGCTATTGCCACGCCTTGTTTTTCTCCCCCGGATAATCTTTCCACAATTGAATCAGGTGTAAGTCCTGCTGCGGTGAATCCTATCACCTCTTTTAATATTTTCTCGGTCTCCTTTTTCGCCTTTTTTACCTGGAGAAAACCTAAGCGATCGGTCATTTCTCTACCCATGAAAATATTTCTCCATAATGCTTGCTGCTCTCCTAAGGCTCTTTCCTGATAGACAGTTTCAATACCCAATTCACGAGCTCTCTCCACGGAATGGTATGTTATTTCCTCTCCTTTAAAGTATATTCTTATCAATGTTGATTTACCGGCGCCGTTATCACCTATCAATCCAACAACTTCATTATACCCAACCTCAAAATTTTCTTCTTTTATGGCAGCAACTTCTCCAAAATATTTAGAGATATTTACCATCCGTACTAATTTGTCGTTTTTTACCTCCATTAAATTCCTCCTCATTATTAGCGGATAGGATAAACGCTATACGCTACCCGCTAAACGCTATTTATAATTTAGGCTTTTCTTCTCAAAATCGAATGAATTGAGACAGAA
>JABUBK010000421.1_pt1 | contig 10315 bp, 23 predicted proteins | sample 7332671 | NCBI WGS metagenome assembly JABUBK01 (sample SAMN07256342, study PRJNA390944) | subsurface metagenome | isolation source: Methane hydrate marine sediment | place: Pacific Ocean: Eastern North Pacific, ODP site 1244 | collected 2002
AATCCCCCCATATTTTAAAGAAAATACTGATAGACAAGGAGAATATGTCAGAGTTTGTTATCGAAGCGATAGAGGACAAACTGAGAGCTGAAAGAAATCCAGAATATCGACAAGCTAGGATCAAGGAATTAAAGGACGAAATCAAGAAGCTACAGGGAAGCAAAAACATCGATGCGGATATCAATAACATAATCGGAGGCCTTCATTCTCTATATCGGGAGCGTATGTATTCAGGAGCAACACCGCAAATGATTAATTTCTGGATCAGAGATCGAGTTAAACCTTCATTAACAAAAATAGGGTATCATGGATCAATAGAGGAGATACTAAAACTATTTAAAGACTATAAGTCATAAGGATTATTGGGATATTATGGAATTACCAGAAGAAAGAAAATTAAATGTTGCGATCTATTGCAGAGTATCAACTGAGGATCAAGCGAAAGAGGGTTTTTCAATCGATGCACAGAAAGATCGTTTAGAGGGTTATGTAAAAAACAAAAATTGGACGATCCAAGATTATTATATTGACGCTGGATATTCTGGACGGAATGAAAAACGTCCCGCTTATCAAAAGATGTTCGCAAATATCGGAAGCTGGGACGGTCTTCTGATTTTAAAAATGGATCGTATTCATAGAAATCAAAAGAATTTTACTAAAATGATGGATTTATTGAAAAAACAGGATAAGGAATTTATCAGCTCTACTGAGAATTTCGATACCACTACAGCAATGGGACGTTTTGTTATGTTTATTGTTCAGGCAATAGCCCAGCTTGAGAGTGAACAGATCGGAGAGCGTGTTTTCTCTGGAATGAGACAAAAAGCTAAAACTCCAGAAGCGGGTTTTCAGGGACATAATGTTTGTTTTGGCTATAAATGGGATTCTGTAACCAAAAAAATGCATCCGATAAAAGAGGAGCTGGAGATCGTTAAGAAATGCTATGCGTTATATGACTCTGGATTGAGCTACAAGGGAATTAAAGCGGAGCTGGGTATCTCAGATACCAATGCACGTTATTACCTTAAAAACCCTATCTATGCGGGTTTTGAGCGATGGGAGTTATTTATTAAAAGAGCGGATTATATTAAACCTATTATCACAGTTGAATTATTTAACCGAGTCCAGAGGACGATTCATAAAAGGAATAGGAAAAATAAGGACGTTGCAGTATTACAGTTAACAGGGAAGGACGTTCAAGAAATTCCGAGAGTAAAAGCTCGGTTGATCCCACTAGTTAACCGTCCTAAACAGGGAGAGTGAGATATTTGAGTTATATAGGTCAAGAAGCTAGGCAAGAATAGCAAAGAAATAATAGAAAATCTTGGAATAAATCGGGAAAATATAAAGATCAAAAACTCAGGAGAAAATATAAATGAAAATTAAATGTTCTACTTGTATCTATAAACTTAAATGTTTAGCAAAACATCATATTCCAGAAAACTATGGAAATGATTGTAAAAAATATAAGGAGAAAACATGAAAGGAAAAAAAGATGAAAAAATGAAGTATCTCTGCTCAAACTGTAACGGAGTAGTAGAAGGGACTCCTGAAATCTGTCCCCATTGCGGAGCATATTTCGATCCAGTAGATAATTAGATGGGGATCAAAGAGTTAAATTTTGGAATGCATCACATCCTTAAATCTCTTTATCCCCCTTCTTCATTTCACTTATGGAGGGGAGAGATTTAAATTTGATCCTAAACTCAATTCCTTCTTTTTAGATGGGATCAGCTCGCTCTCCTCTCCCCCCCCTATCACAACATTTTTAAATATTTGAAATATTAGGTTTATACATGGGACTCGGTAAGTGGTTGGGGATTGAGGACGATAACAGCGAAGCTAGGATCAACTCTCTCATAGGGAGTAACCATAAATTAACCGATATGGTCTCTATGTTGATGACAAGTCATCAAGAAACTCTTAACAGGGTTGTAGAGCAATATAACCGATTAAATACTGAGGTTGAAAATATTAAGAAATATTTAAAGGAGAGAGAACAGAATGAGTGAAACTGAGGAATTTTTATGTCCTTATTGTAATGATGGTAAGGATTGGAAAATGAAGCATTTATTAGTTAATCACATAAGGCAAAGCTCGGGGGATCATGGAGAAAAATATCATTTTCCCGCTGATTACAAAGAGAGAATGGGAGAGGTAACAGGTGAGGAGAATACCCATAGTGAGGAGGGGGAGCAATCCCCCGATCCTCACATCGAAAAACCAACAGAAAAACCAAATATTCCAACAGAGACAAAAATAACAAAAGTTGATCCTCCAGAAATTCCAGTTGTCAAGGATCATAAATGTCCCGATTGCGGGACTCCTAAAACAGATTGGATCAATACAAAAGAAGCATTTAAACATGAGATCAATTTATCTTATGATGAAATAGCGGAATTTGATTATGTGTGTCCCGAATGTTACGAGTTAATCAAGGTCAAATAGTTCAAAAAGCAAAAATGATTAATTATTGCGAAACTTGCATAATTAAAAATTCAAGTTTAGCATGGTTATATTGCAAAGGTTGTATAAATGGATCAAAACGAAGATAAAAAAAATAATTTTCTTGAAGCTATAGACTCAGTTGAAAAAAAGCATAAACCTAAAAGCAAACAAAAAGAACAAAAAGAGAAACTTATAACTGTTAAACCCATCGGTGAATACAAAAATAACGAGATTGCAGTCAATGTTAATAATTTCTTGAGTAAAAATATAGATGAGGACGCTGGAAAGGTTTTATTTGGAGAGAATCTTGCAAGAGCTGGGGAATATTACGGATTAAAAGCAACTCCATTATGGGGACTGATTATCTCCAGTATCGGACTTGCTGTAATAATATTTCGAGTAGCGATTAAAAAGAAAAAACAAGGGGATGGAAATACAGGGAGCGAACTCAAAAATGTACTTTAATGAGCTTAACGATTTACTCGGAGGATTGGAGAAACATATCTCAATAATCGGGACTACAAACAGCGGGAAGACAACAGTTGCTAAAATGCTTCATACAAACACGAAATACAGGTCAATCTTTTTTAACTCTCAGGATGAAGCTGTAGATGGTTTTAGAACTTACAAGTGGGATATTTCGCTTTTGAAGGATCATAAGAAACTAAATTTCATTCCAGATTGGAAGGGGGATCGGGCAACAAGTCAGCTACAGGTTATAACCAATGATTTAAGAGAAATAGCTTTAAGGACAGGGGATCGATCAAGGAAAACAGAAATTATCGTGTTTGTCGATGAATCCCATAATATCGCTCTACAGGGACAGAAAGATACTCCTTTGCATTGGATTTTTAAACAGGGACATAGACATAATGTTACTGGAGTAAGTATCACTCAGTCCCCCGCTGACTTGGATAAAGGGATTGTTAGACAAGCGGATTTTCATATTATCTTTCGAGTAAATGATTTTGAGTCTCAATATTTCAAAGCTAAAAATATCCCTATAGATCAAGTCAAGGATCAGCTCAAGGATCATAAATTTACGATCTATGATAATGAGAAGTTTTTAGGAATATTCGAGCTTAATCTTTAATATTTGAAATATTTGATTCAAACCTAAAGTTTATAAAACAAATTTCTTTAATATTATTAAAAAGGAGTATTTTATTATGCCGAAAGTAGAAAATCCATTGACAGGGAGAAAAACCGAGCTTACCAACTGGAAGGCAATTTTAGGCCTGATAGGAGGGGGAATTTTAATACTCGGTATTTTTCTTGTTGCACGCTGGGGACTATCAAGAATAACTGGAGTCTTTGGAGCTCCACAGAGCGGAAGCACTCTCAATGATGTTTTAGGAGGTATCTAATGGCATGGACAGAAGCGGTAGCTGGATTTACAGGTTTTAGACTCTTAATCCAGAGAGGAGATACACGACAAGAACAAGTCGTTAAGGATATCCCCGCTATAGCATTTCAAGCAACTTTCGCAGACGGACTCGATCAACAAAAAGCGATCAGAATCGGAGCTTTAGCTTCTGTTCTTGGTTGCAGAGGAGACAAACTCCATATTTTGTCAACTCACACAGGTAAAGTTGATCTGGATGAAGCAGACGCAATAAACGCTCTAGCAATGGAACTCGCAGATATTCAAAATGTCCCTCAAAACGTCCAGCTTAACTTATTCGGGAAAATCTCTCCGTTTGTCAGTCCAGCGGGAATTATCACGAAAAACGCTCTAGCTGGAATTTCAGCGGAAAGAAAACTTGTAGGTAACGGAGCAATCGGATCAGCGACAACGATCAATATGCTAGGGGACTCTCGTTTCGTTATGAATGATGACGATTCGGCAACAGCTAATTTTGACATCAACAGTCCATTAGTGACATTGACTCCCAATGCTTCCGATGTATTGGTAGTAAAACCAGCATACATCATTAACATCGACATAGACACATTCGGATCGTAAACAGCGATCCATTTCTTTATTTATTCTGGAGGTTGGTAGGATGGATAAATTTATTCAAGAAAGATTCGATAGATTAGAAAGAAAATTCCAAACACCTTTTATTTATAATGTAGATTCAGATTTTATACTCCAGCAAACAGGAGGGGATGGGCTTTATTATTTATTTGAGATCGATCTTTCAACAGCTCGGATAAATAAAAAATTTACTTGGAGAGGAGATCGACTTCTTATTCTTGATTGTGAAGCTTCCGCAAGTATGCGATTAAACAATACAAATAATAGTTTGATTGATCTTACAAAAATACGAAAAATCAAAGCTCCAATGAGAGAATTTTATATCACAAACTCCGCTAGTGCTGGGAATTATTTACGAATACTTGCGGGATCAAAGGGAATGTTTGAAATCGATTACGATCTTGAAACAGCTCTTGATACACTAGAAACAACGCTTGAGACAATTTATGCAAGACAAAATGAAACAATTATAGATAAAATAACTCCTGTTCCGAATGATTTTCAGTCAGCGGATCAGTCAGGATCAGCGGGTGTTATCTGGAATCCAACAGCGGGTAAAAAATGGGTTTTATCTGATATTATTATCTCCTCCGATACAGCTTTAACTTTAGAATTTGACGATGGGACTGCATTATTCTTAAAATTGTATCTATCGGCAAATGGGGGAGCTGTAAGCAATTTCAGAGTCCCGATAGTATCGGCAACAGCGGATAACGATCTTACAGTCCAAACAAGCGGAGCGGGAAATATAAGCATTACCACTTCAGGATGGGAGATTTAATTGCTAATTGAATACCCATCAACCTGTGTAACTTCTAGTGAGAGGACTGCTTATCTGTATCGACTTTTTGAGTTGTTACGTCTACGACATAATGAACAGGGAGCGAAATATCGAGCTGGTAAACTGAGTAAACAAAAATGGGATGAATTTCTACGATGGTTTAATCCACGACATGATCTTTTCGTTACAGACGTTTTAAAAGCTCGTAAGCAGTTGAAAGAAGACAAAGACATTGTTATAGACATTGATGCTGTCTTTGTGGAGTAAAATATGGCGTATGAGAATTTCACGACATATACTGAGGTTGATCCTTCTGGATATATCTCAGTCGCAGAAAACGTTATCACAGCGACAGATATAGATCGAGATGTTGATACATATGTCAGGAAAGATTTTACCGCTAGTCATTTCGGGGACATCGAGCATCTACTGAAAGGAAGCTGTAGTAGTATAGCCGCCAATGCTATGACATCGATCTGGATGCTGACTGCTGATGAAGCAACTCATTCAATAGCTGATGCTGATAGTGGTACTGATGGTATCGCTATATCTATTAATTGGACAGCCGCTAATGAGCGGATTTATTTCCAGAACTTCGAAGCAGATACAAGCGACTTTATGGAGTTTGATGCTCCTCCTGTGACGTATTATTTTACTGTGAAACGAGCTGGTACTACTGGATCATGTAAGATATATAATGATTCGGGAAGGACTGATCTTCGAGATACCCTTAATTTAACGTTGCCTAATACACAATATCGATATATGTTACCTATGGTCGGTTATGGAGCTGGTGGATCAGCGACTATGAGTTGCACAAGCGAATATCTGGATTTACAGGAAGCTCCTCCTCCAAGCGGGGGAAGTATGCAACCGATTAAATACTGGGGGACATAATGTATAATATTGGAGATATTATCGAAGCAATAAAAGGATATTTCTCATGGGATCGTGTAAGCTCTATTTTTCCGGAGGGAAGGGGAATTTATGACTCTTTTGAAATTGATCTCTCAGTTGCTCATGCAAATAAACAACTTAGTTTTTATGGAGATCAAATAATAATTACAGATTGCGAGAGTCAAGCATATTTGAGGTTAAATGATCCAGTGAATGATCTTATCGATTTAACAGTAGTTAAACAGATAAATTCTCCTTATAAGAATTTTTATGTCACGAATCCCGCTGGAGGATCGGGAAGTTTAAAAATATTGGTAGGGAGGGACGGAATGTTTAAATCGTCCTCTATCGTCCCTGTTGATATTCTAAAAAGCAATATCGGTAACATTCCGATTGACATCAAAGCTCTTACTGTAGGGAATATTGATGTTGATCTTAACGCTCAAAGTATCGGAGATATCGATATTAATCTCAATGCTCAGAATGTAGATCGTATAATTATACGAGATCACGATGGGGGAATTGAATCAAGCTCAATAACTGGATCAACGATAGCAATTAGCGGAGAAACGATAATGCATGATTTTAATGGATCGGGATCAATAAGAACAATTATGTTTAGAGCTACCAATGCGGGTAGTCACTCATTATGGCCAAGACTTTATATCGATGGGACACGATATTATCCTACACATCAATATTCATCATGGTCACTAGATGGTTTCGATAAAACAACTTACCCATTTATTTTATCAAAATATACAGTAGATGGTCTCTGTGTTTTTACGTATGTATTTGAGAAAGGACTGGTATTTGATACAAGTTTAAGCATCCGCTTCTTTAATCCAAGTGGGACAGATACACCGATAGCTGATGTAATGTATTTCTATCAATCATTACCATAAGGAGAAAAATATGTATTGGAAATCATGGATAAAAAAACATTGGTGGAAAATCCTAATACCCTTCATTGTAGCAATAGTTTTATATGCACGATGGTATATGAAGATTCATAACGAGTACAAAAAATTATATAATTATGTAGGAGAGAAATAAAAATGACGAGAAAAGAAGAAGAATTTGAAGAAGGAAAAAAAGCTTGTGAAGTCGACAAAATAAATAAATTGCCAATGAGAAACCTTAATCCATATACTGAACCCTACAGAAGCGGGTATATGTCAGTTTACACCGAGAAAACAGATAAGGACATGGACAAAAAAATCGAAAAAAAAGACAAAGATAAGGAAAAAGCATGAATGATGAATTAACACATACAATTTTACCAGTAGGTAAACCAATACGATTTACCACTGGTCGCTGGATTCCTCCAGCGGAGAGAGAGCAAGAGCGACAAGCTCGTATAGGTGAACTTGAGGATATTTCTCTTATAATTTCAAAAGATGGAAACGCTCTCAAAGTGGAAGCTGACGATTCAACAAACGAAACTATAAAATCAACTTCAATGGAAAACTTAAATGTCGCTGGAAACATAGGACAACATACTGCAACTCCTGATCTAATCAGTAATGTTATAGGGAATATTGTAGGGATTTTCAAAGGAGTAATTGATACAATAGGAGGTTTAATATGAACTGGAAACCAATTATAACATTTCTAGCAATCATAACAGGAATATATTTTCTCTGGACTTGGTTAAGTCAAAAAGAAGCAAATCCTACAACTCAAGAAGCTTTTGAGCAAAATCCCGCATTAATAACTGATCCAAGCTTAGATTTACAATATATCCCTCTTGCTCCTGATGAATATATCCCTGTAGGAATTGCAAATGAAATTCCTGAAACTGTCCCTGAGAAATCAATAACATATGACACAGTTTATAATATTGTTGTCGAAGCTCCAGTAATTCCAGAAATAGACTCAGGGCAAACAATAGAGGAGATCATTAAAAACATTGAAGTTATCGCAAATGATCCGATACCTCAAGCAACAGGAAGTCCAGCAAGAGCAACACCTAGTAGAATAGCGGAAGTAAGAGAAAGAACAAAAGTATCAGAATTAATAGAGAGATTTGAACCACCTACCGCTAAAAAAGAAGTTGTAATACCTGTAGTATCTGAGAGTAGAATAGCGGAAGTAAGAGGAAGGACAGGAATAACAGGATTAAGAGAGAGATTTAAACCCATTTAGAGGTTAAAAAAGGAGGTAAATAAATATGGTAGTAGGATTGTTATTCGGAGCAGAAACATACGTTACAACTGAGGTCAGCGAAACAACTGAGATCGCTAACGAGTATATGTATAATATCCAAGAAACAAAGGTTATCGCTCCAACGATAGCTCCCACTTATACGATTACTCATAACCCGATATTGCAATTCAATAGCCCTAGTGGATCAATCGGAGGGAGTCCTACAACGGTCACTCCCGCTGTCACAGGGACAGAGGTATCTCCCCAGCTTATACCTTCTCAAGTGGTCGCACAGTCCGCTGAAACCTTACAGTCAGCGGAAGCTGGAGGAGGGGGAATGATGGACTATATTCTTGTTATCGCTGTTGTCGTAATCGGAGCAATTTTTATTTTACCTATGCTGTTAAAAAAGAAGGGTAAGAAAAAAATAAAAATGCCACTGGCCAGTTAGCAGATCTCAAAATTGGAGATCCTCCGTTCTACGAGAGCGAAAATCAAAGATTGAAAACAGCGAAAACAGAGCTTAAAACTATAAAAAGGAGTAGATAAATATAGAAATCTCAATTATCTTAAATGAAAGCGAAGTGGTTATTACCTCTATCTTTACATTTATGAGCGTAGCTTGGGTTATGACAATGAAATTATTATCAATCTATTATAAACAGGAGAAATAATGGACGGAGGGACTACAGCTTTAATCATAGCAAACATGACGATTATCGCTGGATCAATCATTTCTCATTCAGCTTTATGGTATAAGATTGGAAAAATTGAGCAAAAACTGGAGAAATTGTAATGTATAAAACATATATAGTTGGAGCGATAATGATCCTCTTTGGAGTATCGGGAATATTAGTCGATCTGATTGAGGGACGATCCCCCAATTTCGAGGTCTATACTGGATATATTCTATTGGGAGCTGGAATGTTAGGACTCCGACAAGCAATTAAAAAAAAATAACGATGGATTGGAGATTAAAACTCAAAACTCATCCAATGTGCCAATGATAGATAATGATTTTAATTTAAGCGATCTTGAAGTTTCTCTTATTAGTATTGTTATTATTTGTATATTACTCTACTTATTAATTAAAATAAGCTAAATTTTTTTTTTTTTTTGCTTCGCAAAATTTCGTTTTCAATGAGGTCTCTAGTCTTTAAAGGAGAGAGTAGGATCAAAACGCTCCTTAAACAACAGATAAAACAAGGTTATAAGCTGGAAGGTAGTCCTTCCTACTCATGTTTTTACTAGGAGAGAAGGCGATATATGCTTGTAATCAAGATCAATCATTGAGAGGGGGGACTATATAAAAAGCTCTCCTGTCCGTATGTGGATAGACAACTGCTAGACAGCTTGTTTTTCTTGGTTTTTGTGTTATTTTTTCAAATTATGATTATTCAGATAGATATATATATGATATACATCATGTCATAATCCAAATTGAGTTTAGGAGCTGGAAAAATGAGCAATAGAATAAGTATAAGACTCTCTGAGAAGCTAGATAAGCATATCAGAGAGAAGGCAGATGAGAGAGGGACACACCGCTCTAACTATGTAAGAATGTTGATAATAGAGGACTTGGAGTATCATAGGAAGTTGAATCCATGAAAGATTGCTTAACCTGTAGATATGAAGCTGACTCCCTAGATAAAGAAAATAAACGCTGTAATGATTGTTTAACCCATTATGGTTATAACAATTGGAGGAAAAAAGCATGAAAATAGAAATAACAGATATAGCGGAAATTGATGAAAAAATGGTTGTAGAATTGGTAAAATCAACAGTAGATCATTTTAAACTGTTATATGTAACTATGGGAGTTAAACAACTATGAATCAAATATTACTGAGGGTTACTGATTCTCAAAAAAAGAAGCTGGAGAGAACAAGACTGTTAACTGGAGCTTCAATCTCCGCAACAGTCCGCAAAGCTATAGATGAATTTTATGATCGGGAACAAACAAAGCTGGGGGATCAAGATGCACATCATAGTTAACAGACTACGATCTGGATGGAAATTTGTAAGCGTAACTGATGAATACTTTAAAACGCTGGGATTGA
>JABUBK010000422.1_pt1 | contig 10314 bp, 12 predicted proteins | sample 7332671 | NCBI WGS metagenome assembly JABUBK01 (sample SAMN07256342, study PRJNA390944) | subsurface metagenome | isolation source: Methane hydrate marine sediment | place: Pacific Ocean: Eastern North Pacific, ODP site 1244 | collected 2002
GAATACCGGCAAATTCTTTTTAACCATCATATCAGCAATAGCCCAAATGGAACGGGACGTAATATCCGAAAGAACCATAGACGCCCTGAACTATAAGAAGTCTAAAAAGGAATGGATGGGACGTATCCCGTACGGTTTTAAGATAGAGGACAATTTTCTTGTTGAGGATCCCGAACAGATCAAAGCTATCCAGAAGGCCAAAAGGTTGAGACGAGCTGGAAAGTCCATAAGAGACATAGGAGAAAGCCTGGATATATCGAAATCCGTTGTCCATAGATTAGTGAATGTCAATCTAAAGACCGTCAAAGCCAAGTACGTCAACGGTTTAGCTGTTTAAGGGCGTCCCACAAACGCACGTTTAAGGGACAAAAAAGAAAGAGAGATTTGATTGGGGAGCGGAGATGGTAGAAGAACCGAGAGAGTCAGAAACTCCAACAAAAAAAGAATATGTTGTCGAAAGATGGTGGCATAGACTCTTAAAGACAATCAAGTATATCACTACTTTGATTATTGTTTTTGGCGCTTTACTCGTTGTAATTCCCAAGGCCCAATATTACACCTATTCATATAGCTTTGAACCGGATTATGCTGGATCAAAAGGCAAAGAATTTAATTGCAACGCATATGATTATATAGACTCGATTGGTTGCGGTGATTTGAATACCGGGGAAGAATTTATGGCTAAATATGTAGAAAGCAAACCAACTGCTAAAGTTTATTATGAGCCAAAAGAGATTGCTGACTTAAAATTCCAGGTACAAAGATTGATAGATGCTGGTGTTCCTGAACATGAAATAGGGGCATTTATCAGAAGGAACACAAAAACTCAACCATTGGATCCTAGAGAAGATTTGACATCGGTTCGGGAAAAATCCTCACCGATACAGAAACAATCCTCACCGTCACAGGAAGAGTTGCAAGCGCTTTGGGAAAAATCCACACCGATACAGGATCGGAATAACCATCCTTTTTCCGATTTTGAAATAGCAAGGTTTATTATTAAAAACCACCAAATTAAATATAAGAGAAGGCTCAACTTTAATACAATCATATTAGGATTAGGAGTTATATTACTTATAGCTATAACTTGGTATATCGTAGCATTGGTGTTGTATAAGATAGTTTTGTACATTGTGCATGGGCATACCAGAGTGCGTAAGCTCACACCAAATTCTTAGCCTAAAAAGGTAAGACCCGTAAGTGCCTGATTACAGGTAAAGGCCTTACCCTTCGGCAAGGGGAGAACGTTGTATATACAGGCTCTCGGCGAGTCGATTTTTCGTGAAGCCAACAGATACAAGGCTTGAGAGGGAATATGAAAAAATTATTATGTCTTTTTATTGTATTTTCGTTATTCGCCTGTTCAGATTACAAAACTCCCTTCACAGACAAAAAAAGCAGGCCTCCTGGGGAGCTGGGGCGTTTTCAAATGGTTGCTGGTGGTCCTCAATTGGGACCTTTTGTTATTGATACTAAAGAAGGATATGTATGGAGACTTAAACTTGGTGGTGATGCTCATCTTAAGTTGCTTAATTTCGATAAGAAGTACCAAAGTGCCTTAGAAGCTGTTCGGGCATATTCTTCTCGTCCTACAACAAAAAAAGAAAATGATCCACTTGGAATTAGATAATGAATATTTCAGAAATTAGGAAAAAATATCCTCTCGAGGCTAAATACGGATACAGGCCGGAGAGTTTCTAATGCCTAACACACACGTTTTTAAAAAGGAGTCTCTTGACGGTTAGGGGCCGGGGGGTGGAAGGCGAGGGGGGTGCTTGTGTATATATCATAAACCACCTCACATTTTTTTAGAAAAAAACAGTCCCCATGATTTTTATCAATAATTTCGGTATACTATATCGGGCTATTCCTAAAAGAATACAACAGCAAGAAATTGTCTAAAAAGGGATAAAAAGCATGAAAAAAGGATGAATGCATCCAGTAAATTTATAAGACATTTTTAATAAGAGAAATTTGCCCCCATACACTTAAATCAAGGGTTTGCGTTAAATAAGCATGGGTTGAAACCATGCCGAAAGCTGATAGAAAAAGGTTGCTATTTTACATAAACCGGCACACACACAATAAAATAGACTTTAATCGAGGGAATATGGCTGAAAAAAAGAAACTAACACCGATCCAGGCCAAAATGATAAAGATAGGCGAAAAATTCAAGGAAAAGGGCTTGTTTCCATCGGATGCCGAAATCGAGACCTGGAAAAAGGAAAGGGAGGAGCTTGCCGGAAAACGGATGATAAAAGACTCCGTTGACCAGGCAAAGAAACACATCGGCAAACCGCCACCACATGAGCAGATGCTTTTATCGTTCATGCCAACAACCATGACTCGGACAACCCCGTTCTTCCCTATGTCCAAAAAAGATATGAAAGACCGCCCTTATGATGAGCTGACATGGGAAACACCATGGGGTCGTATCACGGTATCCGGTAAGCGTCTAGCCGTCCATGATGAGGGTATTCTTTTACTCATGCTAGCGCTTGTGAGAAAACACAAATCTGATACATTTCTGACAACACAATATCAACTTTGTAAACTTGCCAATATTAAACCTGCCACAAATACCTATAGCGCCATCTGGAACAGCATCGATAGACTAGCCGGTACAAAAATCAATATCGAAATATTCAAAGGTAAGGGTCGCAATCGTAAATTAGTTCAAGAAATGACCGGAGCTATTGTTAGTTGGGCTGGCAGGGATCATACAACCGGAAAGCTGAAAATTGTATTAAACCCATATTTCAATGAAATGTTTGGTGAAGGATTTTTGACAAATATTGATTTGCGGTTTCGCTCTCAACTCAAGGGCGATATCAGTAAAGCATTGTATCGTTTTCTGCAGGGCCAGAAACCATTTTATGAAGAAGGTAAATATGAGATTCAATTGTTAAAGCTTTGTGTTGCTATCAATGTCCAGGTCGAGGGTGTCGAAACACACAGGTTGAGGTCATTAATACGAACAGGGTTGAAAGAACTCCGCAACCAAAACTATTTATCTCGCTGGCGATTAAACAAACAAGACTATGTTATCGTGTGGAAATCCACCCCTAAAAAGAAACTATTAAACAATTGACGGGGGAACACAATACAACCTTTTGAATTTAAAGAATATAAGACACGATTTAAACAATTGGCGGGGAACTATTAAACAATTGACGGGATTTTATTAAACAATTGACGGGATTTTATTAAACAATTGACGGGATTTTTTCCCGCCAGCCTTAGAGCGGTAAGGGGTTTTGATCCCTGAAGGTTTTAAAGGTTTTAAAGGTTAAAAGGAATAAGGCTTTTTTATAATTTTAAAAAAAGGAGATACCATGAGGTTTTTCACTACTAAGATAGCTTCCAAGATCACAGGGGCTACCCTTAGACAACTACAATATTGGGATGAAACAGACCTGGTTACTCCAAGTGTGGTTAGACCTACAGACTGTTCGGGAAGGGTAAGGATACAGGGACAACCTATCAAGCCATAAAGGGAGCATGAAAACCGTGTCGGAAGAAAACAACAACGAGAAGACACCTTTTGTGATTATTACAAACGAGTGGATAGACAAGTGGTTATCCTATTTAAATGAGACCGAGCTTAAAGTTTATATGAGGCTAGCTTATCACTATAACCGTAAAAATCGCATAGCGTTTCCAGGGCAACAGACAATAAGGGAAAACATAGGGATTCAGTCAAACAAGCCGGTAATTAACGCCCTATCGAAATTGGAAGAGCTGGGCCTCATAGAAACACTTAAAAAGCCTCCAGGGAGAAGCAGGAAGGGTTGGCCTTCAAATCAATACAGGATGCTTCATGTTGATGATAATGGATACCATCGGGTAGAGAGGCAACAATCATCCCTGAAAGAAGCGATAGCCGAACAGAAAGCCCAAGGGGAGTTTATTGCAGACATGACTTATAAGTATAACGATGATAACGATGCCTTGCCGGAGGCTTTTAAAAGATTCCCCGATTTTAAAGAGGCATATTATTCACGGGGATGGGATAAGGAAGAAGGCATCTGGCTATTCGAAGCCCTCTCTATTTTTCTTATAACCTCATTTCGTGACAAATATGAGGACTTGGAGCCGTTTAGAAATTATATAGATTCAATAGCCCATTTTCAGGAAAAATGGGCGGTGTGGCAAGAACGGTTAGAAACGGTAAAGAAAGATATGAAAGCCCAATGGGACAGGGCAATGGAGGATTATGTATATTGTTGTGAGTATGTGGCTAATAATTATCCCGAATATATTCCGGTGTTAAAGGAAAGTATAGAGTTGAAAAGTAAGCGTGTAAAAGGATGGAACGAGGGGTTTAAGAAGGTAGTCGAAAAGCACCCAGATATTGAAGAAATCACGTTGTTCTTTAATTACGGAATATTTAAAGAGCTGGCAGAGAAACACAGCATGGCTACCCGTGAGATCGGTCGTCTTGCAGGTCGCATTGGATTAGAAGATGACGGTATGGTGGGGTTGGCATTTGACATGGACGGTTATGTTAATAAAGTCTACCTTCCGGATGAGGAAACCCTTGTCACAGAGGAAGAGAATCGTCTTTTGGAGCTAGAGCCAGAGGATGGAGTTTATAAGGATGAGGAAACGGGCGAAATTGTTGTTATGTCTAAAGGCTTCACTAAAGCCGAAAAAAGAGACTTTAAAGGAACCCTGAAAAAGATTGAAAAGGCCAAGCGCAAGGTGGTTGACGCTCTGGTGGAAGGGGTTGCGAGAGTTTTGGCTGAAGTGTACGTCGATGGCAAGGTTAGAGAGACCGAGGGAGGATATAGGCCGATCAAACGGTATTGGAAGGACGCAGGAGACGGCTATAGAACCCAAGAGACTGAATGGGGCTATCATCCGGCAAATATGGGACTCGATGACCTTTTGAAACACGCTACCGATGCGGTTAATGACCATACCAATTATATTCGAGGAGAAAGAGACGCACACGAAGACGATCCGCTTGTCTCCATACCACCCGTAACCCTTGAGGAAGTCCGAGCCAAATTTGAGGCTGAAAAAGAAAGGTTGTTGGCAGAAAAAAGGGAGGCTGAAAAAGCAACAGGATAAAAACAAGCTCCTGCTAACACTAAAACAAGTTTTTTTAATAGGTGTTCCTATGTACACATATTAGGTGTCTTTAGGTATACATACTAGGTGTCTTTAGGTATACACACTAGGTGTATCCAGGTACACACTAACTAGAAGAACTTAACCAAATGAATTTAACAAAAAGAAATATAACGCTCTAGTCGCTCTAGCGAGCGATCTTTTATTTATTTTTAAAAGGATGATTCTATGATTATCTTTCTTGTTAATCAAAAAGGCGGGGTATGAATTTTTTGACGAAGTTTAATCAACTATCGGGGAAAATGAGACTCGCTGTATTAATCTCTGTTGTTTGGTTTGTGCTTTGCTTTTTCGGCAGTTTGATGGAACGAGAACCAGCACAAGGAATCTTGTTGGGCGTTTTACCCCTTCTTGTGGCCTGGGGAGGATGGTGGGTAAGGCTGGGATTTAAAAAAGATAAGGGTGAATAAACGGAGGCCGTATGAAAGAAAGGCTTTTAGATGTTATTAAGTGGGGTTTGATACTGATAATAGCAGGGGCGGTCTTTTATGTAGTGTATCCTAAATACTATTTCAATAACTATAAGGGCTTGTGGACAAGAGGCAACAAGATGACCGGCAAAATAGAGGTTTGTTCTGGATTTAGGGGTTTGTGGCAGGAGTTGGGCAAGCATCAAGATGAAATGGGAATTATATGGGATAAGTCTACACCGATAGAGCCAAAACCATAAGGGCTACAAAAGAGACGGGGGATATATGATTATTAGTCTGGTCAATCAAAAGGGCGGAGTGGGGAAAACAACGATAGCCATTAACCTGGCATACTGTTTGTCTGATTTAGGCCACAAGGTCTTGCTCATTGACGGGGATCCCCAGGGGAGCGTTCTGCAATGGCAGAGCATAGCCGGCAACGATGCCTTTGACGTTTTACATCATCCAGAGGCTATTTTTCACAATGACATAGGAGAGCTGGCAAAGGGTTATAAGCACGTTGTAATTGACGCTCCACCGGCTATAGGCAACATCACCCAATCAATTCTTTTAGCATCAAACCTGGCAATCGTACCCATAGGCCCAAGCCCTCTTGATATATGGTCGAGCAAGGAAACTATCAACTTGATTAAATTAGCAAGAAAACATAATAGAAAGCTAACTAGCAAGCTGTTGGTGTGCAAGCGGATTGTAGGCACGAGGGTAGGTGGACAGGCAAGAGATGCTTTGAAAGCGTACAAAAGGGTTATATTTAATACAGAGATAGGTTTAAGGATCGCCTTTGTCGAGGCTATGATTTCCGGTCTATCGGTCATTCAATACAGGCCGAATAGTTCAGCATCGAGCGAGGTAAAGAGCCTTTGTAGAGAGATAGTCAAATAGTAAGGGGAAGGAAAAGTATGAGAAAGACACTTTGTATTTTTATATTAATCTTCAGTTTTTTGATACCCACAATCGGTCTGGGAAAAGAGGGGATACCGAACCCAATTCCTTATAAGAAAACCGACCATAGGTATTACTCGACGAAAGGAGACATGGGACAGTTTCTAACTCTTGAAGAATTTAATATCTTAATGGAACAGATAGAAGATGCAATAAAAGCATTTAAGAAAGCATTTTCTAAAATAAGAATAGAAGATGCAAACTTTTCTTATACAACTGGAAAAAAGTGGGAAACAAAGCTGGATCGTGACAAAGGGAAGTTGTTGATGACATTGATGTTGATGACGTCAAACGTTGTAAAGAAGCGTCCGAATTTGATCGAATATTCTTTAAAACTTTATGTTAAGTTGTTGGATGTTGTTGAATTAGCAGAGAGCTATGCCCATATTCCAGTATTTAAAAAAACTCTGAACGATACCGATCTTGACCTATATCTGTGGAACAAGACATTTTTGAAAGCACACCTAACCCCCTTGGCCGGTGCAAAAGATACAGGCGAAGAATTATATCGAGACATCAAATAGAGACTATTAGGAGGCAAGCATGGCAAGAGCTAGGACATTGAAAGACGCATCAAATGACAAGCTGGCAAAACTGCAAAGGGACGTTAAAAAGACCGCACCTAAAAAACCGGTCCTGGTCGAGACCGAAACCAAAATGCTAAACACCAGGATACCGAAAGACCTGATTAAGAGGATAAAGCTGTATTGTGTTGAAAACGAGATGACCATGCAGGATTTTATCATCGAGGCTTCACAGGAAAAACTTAAATAGGTTGTTATCAATCTATAAAGCTAACAAGCAAGAATAATATTTTATCCATGCTCAGGTATTCGGCAAGGCAAGAAGTCCCGAATATGAGGCTCTCAGGAAGCCGTGGGGGGCAATAATGCCTAGAGAAGGGGCAAGGTTTATGGTTGAACATATTAAAAGGCTCTTATTGCCTTTAACCGTTATTAGTTGTGTGTTCTCATTCCAACAATTAAACATCTGCTATGCACAACAACAGTCGATTAGTTTGGGGGCTGTTTCAATAAGTATGGGTGAGGAACAACAAGGTGTCATTAATAACCTTAAAAAGCATTTCGACCTTCAATGCGTTGGTGATGATGGATCGTGCAACTCTATCTTTATTAGCGACGGCACTCATCCAGTTGGGAATATTGCCTTTGCGGATGGAAAAGTTAGTTATATACGAGCATATTGGGGCAGAGGGTATGAAGGAACCAATCCGGTTCCGTTTTTCCGCACTTTATACTCTTTAATTAAAAATTATGAGGAAAATGGATATCGCATTGTTGATCTGCAGACAGCGGAAAACCGCCAGCCAAATGGGGTTTCTAAGAAGATTTTTATTGTTTTTAAAGGAAAGTCTGGAATGAAAATGATTGATATCGGCTATGATGAATATCAAGGAACCCAGACCTCTGTGAACATAGATGAAATTTTAGAATCCGCAGGAAGAAAGTGAGTTTGATATTATGACAAACGAAACACCCATTATGTCCCCGAACCTAACCTCATGGCTTTTTTGGGCTCTGATAGCTAACAAAATAGTATAATATTATCTTACCAAACTATCAATCTTTAAAAAAATGATAGATAGCATATATCGTGGGCGAAAACTTGCGACATTAAAAAAAGTTTGTGGCAGGCAATGACAGAAATTATCAATATTGTGTGTTTCCCAGTACCGTAATGGGGTGATTACACTCTGGCAGATAGTATAGTAAAATATCTATATAGTAAAAGAATGACAGAGCTTTATAGTAATAGAACAGGTGTCATAGAAAGCCTTTTAATTTAAATATAGTATAATCTAAAACCTATTAGAAAGTGCCGTTAAGTACCGTTAAAGTCCTATTAAAATCGTATCATGGTCGAACCGGTTATTTGATTCTAATTATGTGTAAGCGGAACCCCATAGCCCGTATCGAGGACGATAAGAGCCTGATGGTTATAGGGGTATACCCTGTTGTTGTCGAAACAAGCCTATTAGGAAGGGGTGTTTTTGATTATCTCTTATAGACGCATACCGTTCTATGCCTTTATGTGAATGAGTGGTATATATAGCCCTATATGGACATTACAAGGACAATTTTACCCGCCGGCGGTCCGGCAGATCGTCAGCATCGAAAAATCCCATCCACCACTATCACAATGTGATATAATTGTTTAAGATAGTTATAATTTATTGACATTATTAAGGTTTTAATCTATCTTTACAATTTCTGACCTCGATTCCTATTGTAAAATACCCCCTTCTCTTCTGGCTACATTGCTCAATATATAAACGGGATACAAAGCAAAAACCCATTTTGGGGAAATAATGCAAACTGTCTTAACATAACTATCCGAGTTGCCTACTATAAGGTAGCTTGGCTTGTTAATGGAGGAAAGGAGGAAAATTATGAAAAAGATTTTGACAACCGCAGTAATGGTGCTAATTTTTATTGTTCCAGCCTTTGCTGGAAAACCAGGGCCTAATCAAACGGAAATCATTAATACCTCAGATAATCCAGTACCAATTACTACCAATGACCAAATAGAGGTAATTGTTGTAGATGAACCCACTACAACGAGAGATGTAAATATTGTAAATCCAGACCCAATTCCAGTTTCAATAACAGATGAATCTGCCAAAAAGACTGTAATAAGTGAATATAGGGAATTGGTTTCCACAGGCACCGATTATATTATAATGGCCGTTCCCACAGATAAAAAGTTTATTCTTACAGACATAATTGCAAAGTCCTCAAAGTACTACCCCGATAACTTCAATGTCTATCTCTCTGTTAAGGAAGGTTCAGTTATGAAAATTCGTTCTCTTTTTGTTGAAACCGATGAGCCTGGAGTATTTAATTTAACTTCTGGAATCCCCTTCTCTCCTGGGGCTGATGTAGTATTTAATGCAGAGTTTTCTGGTTCTGGCGTTGGTTCTGGCGTATATCTTACAATTACAGGATACCTATCAGACCCTTAATATACAACTCATCTTAATCAATAAGTTTCGGTAGGCAGGGTCAGCAATGGCTCTGCCTTTTTAGGTTGGAACAGCCCAACCGTTAACCAAGCCCAGAATGAGCTTAAAAGGCTTGTCCTTGGCTTTCTTGCCTGGGGGCGGGAGTTTTTTTCCTCTATCCCGTTTTTATTTGAAGCCATTGCCCGAACTCACTTATGGAACACGACCATCATTAAAAGATGAACCTGAAAGACCGTGGACCCCCACAAACCGAACCAATACACACGGCTACATAATAATAACTAAAAAAATATCATATAGGGACTTGACACATACAAAATAAATTGTTATTTGTATATCATGCTAGCAAGAAATCAACCCAGAACCCTAATTAGCAAGGGGGCTACCATGAAAGCGATAGGCTATATAAGGGTGTCGACAGAGGACCAGGCCAGGGAAGGTGTGAGCCTGGACAACCAGGAATCCAAGATTAAAAGCTATGCCTCTTTGAATGACCTGGACCTAATAGAGACTATCAGGGATGAGGGCGTATCCGGTAAGAGCCTTAACCGTGAAGGCATGACCAGGCTGTTAGATATGGTTGATGCCGGCAAGGTGGGAGCTGTCATTGTCTATAAACTCGACCGGCTGTCCCGTAAGACCATCGACACCCTGAACCTGATAGAGACTTTTGAGACTAAAGGCATAGCCTTTCACAGCATATCTGAAAAGATCGACACCAAATCCGCTACCGGCAAATTCTTTTTAACCATCATATCAGCAATAGCCCAAATGGAACGGGACGTAATATCCGAAAGAACCATAGACGCCCTGAACTATAAG
>JABUBK010000423.1_pt1 | contig 10306 bp, 7 predicted proteins | sample 7332671 | NCBI WGS metagenome assembly JABUBK01 (sample SAMN07256342, study PRJNA390944) | subsurface metagenome | isolation source: Methane hydrate marine sediment | place: Pacific Ocean: Eastern North Pacific, ODP site 1244 | collected 2002
AGATTAACCCCAGCGTAATAAATATTCTAACCAACAAGCTATACTTCAAAGTGGTATTAAAAACATAAGGCAAAATAAATTGATAAAGTATTAAGAGGCCACACAAGGTAAAGATAATAATTTTCAGAGCGTTAACATAATTTCTCTCTATTCTTCTTGAATAGAAGCTCCCCAGACCAGAGAAGAATAAAAAAGAAAAGATAATAATCGAAGTAGAGTAGCTGGGATTAGTTAAATAGAGGATAAATTTCTGGATAAAAGATATTTCTAAAAGCATATATCCTAAACCTAAAGAGGCAAAGTAGAGTAAAAAAGGAATCTTTACCCTTCTTTTAGTTACAGGGAATCTTTTTAAAATTAAAGGTAAAAATATGAAAATGATACTAAATATTATTCCCTGAAGGAAAGTGGCAAATATAATTAAATTTCCCCACTCTATTAAAGCCTGCCAATTGCCTGTACTTTTGATTATCTTAGGGATATTTTGCCATTTTAGAGTATAAAAGAAGTAAGGTTGATTATCGGTGACCACCGAAACATTAAAGAAATAACTATCATAAAAATCCTTTAACTCATCCTCCCTAAAACTATTTACCAATTGGTCTATCTCCTGATAATAATAACTCTGCTCCAGGATATGATTTGTATTGGCCTCCTCCTCCCTAATCCCCGGGAAATAGACTACATCAAAATTCCTTTTATCACAGAAATCTTTAATCGCCCTCATTTCTTCTTCTCCTATTTCTTTTTTACTTAAGATAAGGGTAGAAGTAGCCCAACTACGGATTACCGCCAGATGATTTTCCGGTTTTTCTATCCCCATTCGGCCAAGAGCCTCTAAACTGATACTGCAAAGACGTACAATTTCTCGAGGAGGGAATTTTAGCCAGCGGGTGATACTCAATTTTCCTCCATCAGAAAGATGCTGCCAAAAATCTATAAACGCCTCCACTGTATAAAGATAATTTTCGGAAATACTATAAAATCCTCCGGAGGCAGTATTGGATGAACCAATTAAAGAAATTTGAATCAAATCAAACTTTTGCTCTAATCCTTTTAATACGCTTCTCCCTTCACCGGTTAAGATTTTAATTCCCTCACGGTTATAAATATTTCCTGAATAATCAGCATAATTACCCTGTAGCAAGATTTTAACATCGGGATTCATCTCAATCCCCCAGATCTCTTCTGCTTCATTATAAATTCCTCCCAAGACATCTAATCCTCCTCCCGGTCCAATGATCAAAACTTTTCTTTTATCACCGATAAGATGAAATCCTAAAGCAGAAGAGATGTAATCTGAAAACTCTATTTTCCCCAATGCTTCTAAATCATTCTCCCCCTCCAATCTGGTAATCGCACTCAATCCATCACCATCAGTGACCAGACCTAATTGTTCAGGAATCTCTCCCGAGAAGTTCAAACTTAACCCGGGGGCGTATTTTACCCCCTCACTTTCTACCACCTCCAATCTGGCGAAACTATTCTCCTGCCTATCAATTATTCGGGAATTAGAGTAGCGCAATAAAGTGAATAAACTTTTATAAGGATTTATCGGGAAAGAATAAAAACTCTCTGCTCCACTAAATAAAATAATAAAAACAAATATCCCCACAATATAAATTATTGATCTTTTATCTTTCAGTTTTAAAGAAAATAAAAAAGAAGCCAGAAAAGAGAGCAGGGGAGGGATAATCAATAAATGGCTCAAACTTATATAATTTGCTAAAACCAAGAAAGAGATACAGCCTATAGCTGCACCACTTAAGTCACAGAAATATATTTTATTTACTTTTTCGGGTAGTTTGGATATAGCTAAAGAGATGCAGATTCCGGCAAAGAAAAAGGGTATAGCAATGGCCAAATAATAAATTACCAAGTATAGCAATTGATATCTATCCGTTATTATTCGGTAAAGGTCAAAGGGGACTTTAGAGATGACAAATATAGAGAGTAAAGAACCCAAAGAAAATAGCAAGGAAAAGAAGAGGAGATATTTATATAAATTTTTACTTTCAGCCCTTTTCAGAATCGAAGAAAAGACCGATAAAAAAGTTCCACTCGCTCCATATCCTAAAAAGGCAATACTAATAATCATAAAAGCCAGATAATTCCATTGGAGAATAGAAAATACTCGCATAAGAGAGAGTTCAAAGAGTAAGACCGAAGTTGAAAAGAAGAATATTCCTATATATAAAGAAAAATCACTATCTTTTTTAGCTATCATAATCTTTATCTTTCTTTTAGCACAGCATTTGCTACATTAACCCCATTAATCATATAATAAGTATCTCTCTAAATAACAGATTTGGGGTCTTGTTTATTTCAAATTATATTATTTAATTATTCCCCCTATCCGTAGGACAGGCGTTCCCCGTTTTCACAAGAGAGGACAGGCTCGCCTGTCCAAATGTCATTGTAAGCGACCACAGGGAGCGCGGCAATCTCAACCTCCACATCTCCTCCCCCTTGAGGGGGGAGGATTAAGGTGGGGGTGATATCTTCAATGTAAGACAAGTGTCTCCTTTGTCTATTAAATATTTCTTAACTCTATATAACTATATTTCGCCATTTAAATTAAAAAACCCTTTTTTATTGAAAATATTTTAGTACAGATTTATCAAAATATATTTCACTCTCTTCTAACTAATAACTTTTTCTTCAAAAAAGAAGGATTTTCCAAAACTTTTGTCGAATATAAAATTATGATTGTAACCCAAAAAGTACACAAAATAGTAATATAGGAGCACGATGTATCGTGCCCATAGGAGAAATTAGGCAATAATATGGCGAGGGTACAATTCATTGTGTCCCCGCAACAGAATAAAATGTGATGTGCTCCTAATTAAATTAATATTTTGTGAACTTGTAAAGCCTGAACCCAATATAGAGCGAGTTCACAAAATCTAAAACGTACAAATGTAAATTTGTGAAGCTCGACCCCGCATCTCCGTATCCGTTATAAAGAAAAAAAAGTCAAGAATAAGGAATTGGCTTTAATATAAAAATATTTAGAGCAGATTATTCTTGAAAATATTGAAGAGAAAGATGCTAATACGATATGCTAAACAGGACCGAAGAAAGAATCGAATATTTCTTCAATGCAATCAAAAAAATTAAAGAAAATACTGATAAAATAAACCCCACCATTCTGCGTTACCCAATATATTTTATATTGTTAGATATTTTATCTAAATATGCTTTTCCTAACGAAAAAGGAGTTGGAAAGCGCTATATTAATTTTATTGATATCTATTCAAATTGGGAATATAAAGATTACGTAAGCATTTTGTTATTAAAAGATCTTCTTAAAGTAGAGAGAGGTAAGGAGTGTTTTAAAGAAAATAAAGAATATGAGGCACTAGAACAAAAAGTTAATGAAGCACGATATAAATGGGGACAAGAATGGGATCACAAAATTTATAGTCCAAAAGAAGCCGATTTAACCATAGATGAGTTTAAACTTTTTAAAAGGAATAGATATTGGAAATTAATAAAAAAATGTCAATATTCTTCGTGTATCTACCAAATGCGAAATAGCATTATTTATAATTTTGCATTTCCCGGGTTGCCTAATTTGTTTCATGATATGGATAAACAAACGCCGTATTATTGTACTTTAGAAAATTCTTATAAACTTTGTATTCCTGCAAATTTAATTTCTATACTTGTTGAAAAGTGTTCTAGTAATTTAAAGGATAGTATTATACAAAAAATCAATAAAACCGACCCTTATAAAATTTTCGAGGATATGCCAGACTGGTTTCCTAGATTAACGAAAAATAAAAAGTGCTTTTAATTAAAAGATTATAAATATAAGTAGGATAAAAATCTTTTATTTGAAAGACGAATTGGGTTCAAGTTTCACGAGTTCACAAAATTTAAAACGTGGAAATGTAAATTCGAAAATGTCAAGGGGACGGTTGTTCATGCCATTTTATCTAAAACGAAAGTGGTACAGAGAAAAAGCCGTCTCCTGTACCAGACACTCACTGCAGTTTACACTTACGAAATTGGATGCAAGTGTAAACTCCGGCGGAAATTTAAAAAATTAGAAAGGAGAATAAAAAAAATGGGAAAGCAAGAAGAATCACTTTCAATATTTTTGGCAGCTCAATTTATTTCAAAAGAAGCAACATTAAATACCAAATTATTAATAAAGCAATTCCCCAACTACTTTCAAGATATAAGAATAGCAAGACAATTCTATGTGGATATATTGTGTTTGTATGTTAATATTTATCACCGTTTAGGTGAAGATATGACAAAGGACAAGAAGACTATTCCATCAATTGTAACTCTAGATGAACGTACCGGTTTCTTTATAGGTACATGCTGTCGAATAATTGAAGAGCATTCCAATGAGTTCCCCTTTTTACAGTCTATTAGTCTTCAATTCCTGATGGATACTTATAAAGAATTTCACAATTGGTCTCGACAATATGAAATAATTTACGACGCTAAAAATGAACTTTCAGTCAAGTTTGATTCAGACCAGATAGTTGGATTCTCTTTTATAGGGCAAAATACGCTTGTAATTAATTTTATTGCGAAAGAGATTGCAGCCATATCCATAAAAGAGAATGACTTAGGTAAGTATATTTTTCGGCTTTCTGACTTGATTACTCGGTATCTAAGCGATTCTGTTCTGAAGGTTTTTCTTGTTGACTATTTGAATTGCGAACCTGCTCTGAGGAGATTTATAGATGAAGAAATAGAATACAATACGAAAATACAAAGGTAAAGCAAAAGAGAAGGTGAAATCAGGCGTTCCACCTGACTCCATCATCAACATTCAGATTAAAGAAAATAAAAAATTCTTGAAGAGCTTTTTGGAATTAACAATTAATAAGGAGTAATAAAATGGGAGAAATCGAAAAAAGTACTTATAAAGAATTGCTTAAAGATATGAATAAAGTACAAAAATGGTTAAAATCAATTGGTATAGAAACAGAGGATACGAGATTTGAAAAATCCAAAAATAATTGTATGGTTATTAAGAATTATTATGAAAATAATAATATAAACAATATTAATAAAGAAATGAAATATGAAGAAATTAATGAAACTTTTTCTACCTGTATGGATTATATTTCTATATACCGAAATTTAAGTAAATTTGACAAAAATCATTTACCAAAAAGAAAAATTAAATACTCATTACTGGGACCATTTCTAAAAAAAGATGAAGTTGGTAACAAAGGAGATAATCATGCAAGAAATATATTATTTGAACTTGAAATGGCAAGTTTATTATTAGGAAGTAAAATAAAAGTAGAAGGATTTGACGATGTAAAGTTTAAGTTTAATTCTTATAAATTCTATATTGAATGCAAAAGACCTTTATCCAATAACAGTGTTAAGGATAATATGGATAAGGCATATAATCAATTAAAAAATAAATTAAAAGATGAGAAAGATAGAGGGATTATTGCGGTTTCTTTAAATAAGGTTATTGGAAAAGAAGAAAATATTATAGGTAAAATATTACTCGCAGAGAATAAACCTGCTTTACTTTATCAAGAAGCCAATTTAATAGATAATTTTGTAATAGAACACCAAAATATATGGCATAGTTACAGTCATCCAAATATTATTGGAATTTTCTTTAGATTTAATTTTATGAGTTTTTTAAAAGAAGAAAATATTTTAACAGAGAGGCATGGGATACATGTTCAAGGATTATATAGAACTTCTAACGATGAATTTATATTACAAAAATTAGTCAAACAATTGGATAAATATAGTTAGATAAAATGGATATATGTAGAATAATGGGGCGGATCTCAGTTTGACATAAAGTTATGTTAGGTAGAATAATATATAAAACATGGGAGTTGTTCGTTGTAGCAAATTATAAAGAAAAATTATTTCCGCTTATTTATCAATTAAAAAATAGTAGTAGAAAACCCCTTCAAGAGCGTCCTAAAAACGAAGAGGAAGTGGATTTTCAAGGCCTCATTTTTTAGTATTGAGCATATTTCGTAACGACAAGGGGACGTTTCGTTTGACATAATCAATTAAATTTCCTGCAATAAACAGAAGTGATTTTATACCAAGAAGAAAGCAAGAAGAAAGGGGGTCAGGCTTCACAGCTTCACAAAATAATAAAATAGGAAAAATAGTCGATGATTTTTATATACAACTAAATACAAGTTAAATTTCTTGCGTATTCATAGCTGATAATTTCTTTATTTTTTGATTTTGTCCAGGCTTCTTCTTTATGGGAATGTTGGGTCATTTCTTCTGAAGTAAGATGTTTAAAAGCATTCAATACTTCTTCCATGCTATTTATCTCTTCTTGAGAAAAAATGTCCATGGATGGTTTTTCAAGAGGTTTTATAAATTCGTATTCTTCAACATCATCTTTAGAAGTTTTAACATATTCAATCTGATAGGTTATATATTTTTCGAATAATTCTCCAAGTAGGAGTTCGTACTTTATAGGGGTAGGACCATAATGATTTTTAATGTATTTTAATCCAGTAATAGACAATGTATTGTTACGAAAATTAACGAAGTCTGAATAGAAAAGTAATTTCATTAGTTTTGTTTTAAATAATCTTTTTATATTGATAGCAAAGAATAAAATTATATTAACAAATTTTTCGTAATTAAATTGAGAATAGCCACAATATTCGTCTAAAACTTCATTAAAATATTTTTTTGTGATAGTTTCTTCTAGTGCATTATCTACATCATTAACCAAAAAATTATCTAAGTTTTCTTTTATTTTTTTATAATCCCTTTGGTTAATTTTATCTTTATTTCTTTCAACTAATATTTTCATATTCTCAGGATTTTTTAATAGAACTAAAGTATCATTATGGGATTGATCTTGTAATGCACCAGTTTCGTACCTATGGGTAGTTATTTCTCCCCAGCCTAATATTCGGGAGAAAGCCCTTTGACTTACCCCATATTTTTCTCTTGTTTCTTTAATTCTATTGGGTGTTAATAAAGAGTGTTTTTTTCTATATTGATTATAAATTTTTTCTAAGTTTCTATCTTCCAATTCCTCATCAAAAATTTCTTCATTATTTTTGAGATTAACTCGGACCATTTCTAATATTTCTATAGGTTCACCTTTTATACGATAAGTAGCTTTACGTTTTATTATCTTTGAATTTTGGGAATTATTATCGGTTATCATAGTATTTACCTCCTCGCGGGTAAGGTTATTTTAAATTAAATTATTATTTTAAGGGGAATTTCATTTGATATTCTGCAATATGAAAAGAAATGCAAATAGCTTCTTCATGATCATTAGTTTTTCTTATTTTTAATTTGATGTATATTAATTTATTTTGTATATTTTTCCCAAATATCCAGAAGTATTCATTTTTATAATTAGTTTGATCTTTGTCTAACAAAGGGCCTTGTGAGTATTCTTTTGGGGTTAAGCTTAAAATTTCTTGCTTTACATGACTATACTTTAAGCCTAATTCTAATAATGTTTCGAAATTTTCCTTTCGATTGTCGAGAAATGTATAATTTCCTTTTGCAACTAAACTTTTTATTTTGATTAAAATATTTCTTACTATTTCCCTTTGTAATTGAATGCTAACTCCCCCTAAATAATATTGTTATCATATGATAACAATATTATAACATAAAATTATTATTATGCAATATAAAAATAAAATTATTACGGTAGAGAATTGCAAGGGAGGGATTGGCCATTTATTTAATATATTACATTTCAAGTCTCTGAACCAGATTCTGTTTGATCCATTTCAAGCTTTCTTCCATGAACAATCTGTCCTTTTCCTCTTTTTCTTTCTGTTCAAGACTTATTTTCTCTAATTTTGCTATTTTATTTTTTTGTTCCTCTTCTTCTATCCCATCATTTTCTTCTTTAGATGATTCAGGATTAAGATAATTAGCTTTTAGGGCGGCAATCAGCCAGCCAGCGGGATTTATTACATTCCTCTTAATTTCGAGCAGGTCTAATTTCTCCTCAATATCCTCTAAGGAATAATTTAAGATTGTTTTATCGATAGATTTTTTATCCAGATTTAATTTTTTCAATTCTTCTTTCATCTTTTCTATCTTTAGAGATTTTTTATTATCAATAATTAATTTCTTGGGATTATCTTGATTGGAGGAAGGAGATTCTTTCGCTATTCCGGAGATTATTTCTTCTTTTTCTTCCGGTAGTTTTTCTGCAGGAGGATAAAGAATATTTTCTTTATCTAATAGGACTATCTGATAAAGATTGTGGTCATATCCTCCGGAGGAAGATCTTTGTTTTACTACTTTTTTGATTAGACCATATTCTAACAGAGTATTGCGGTATTTAATTAAGGTTTTGGTGGTAGTACCCATCCTCTTGTTTAGAGTCTTAATGGAAGGCCAGGCAATATCTTTTCCTTTATGACAGTAACTTAAGAGCTGAAGATAGAGCACAGTTGGGCCAAGGCCGATTATGTTTACCCAGTGAGCTAAGAAGTAGTCCTGGATAGTAGTATAAGAATTAGTTTTTTTAACTGGTATTTTTATTTCCATAGTTTTTACCTTCCTTTGAATAGTTTTTTAATTACAGGTTTCGGGTTGCAAGTTGCGAGTTGAGATTGCCACGCCCTGATAAATCAGGGCAATGACCCTGGTAAAGCAAGGCTTTACAGGGCAGGCAGAAAATATTCCCCCCTCACCCCAACCCTCTCCCTCCGAGGGGAGAGGGAGTAAGAAGGGAAATATTTACCCCTCTATTTATAAAGAGCAAAAAAGAGGTCATTTTACAGGGTAGTTGATAAAAAAATAATAAAAAATATTTCTCTCTCTACTTATATAGAAAAGAAAAAGAGGTTATTTTGCTACACTCTGACGAAAATAATTTAAAAAAATTACCCTTCTATTTATAAAGAGCAAAAAAGAGGTGAGAACGCAGGGTACTAATGAAAAAAATTTGAAAAATTTTAGAAGCAGCAACAGCAGCAGGGGAAAAATTACACCCTAATGTTGTTGCTGTTCTATTTGTTACTGTTCTTACTTGTTGCTGTTAGTGTGGAAAAATTCCACTAGGGGGTGTGGAGAATTTCCAGTAGGGTAGTGGAAAAATTCCAAGTAGGGGGTAGGAGAATATTTACCTCATCATACGGAGATTGATGAAGAATTGGAGGGAAATAATTTTATTTTAAAAAAAGAAGGATTTTCAGAAGATAGTATAGAATATAGAAATTAATAAATAGTAAAAAAATATATCATAATTGCAGTTTTAAGACAAAGTGGCTGGCTAAAATTTAAATTTACGGTAAAAATCCAAAGTGCTAAGAGAGAGTACAAATCTGGTGAAAAAATATAGGAGAAGATATGATGAATATAATTGAAGTGAAAGAGCTTACTAAAGTCTATAGTGGGAGAAAGGCAGTAGATAGTATAAGCTTTGAGATCAAAGAAGGTGAAGCTTTTGGCCTTTTGGGTCCCAATGGTGCAGGTAAGACTACTACCATATCTATGCTTTCCTGCTTGATTCCTCCTACTTCAGGTGATGCTCATATCGAGGGAAAATCCATAATCAAAGAACCTATTGAGGTGAAGAAAAGAATTGGGGTCGTTCCTCAGGACATTGCCCTCTATCCCACCCTATCAGCCAAGGAAAATCTCTTCTTCTGGGGAGAGATGTATGGATTAAGCGGGAGGAGACTGAAGGAAAAAGTAGATGAGGTCCTGCAGGTAGTGGGGCTGACCGAGAGAAGTAAAGATAGAATTAATAAATATTCTGGTGGGATGAAGAGAAGGATAAATATTGCCGTGGGACTTCTTCCTTCCCCGAAACTTCTCATTCTGGATGAACCAACCGTAGGGGTTGACCCTCAATCCAGAACTAATATTTTGGAATCATTAAAAAAATTAAATAAAGATGGTCTTACCATTCTCTATACCAGTCATTATATGGAGGAAGTAGAATTTTTATGCGATAGGGTGGCGGTTATGGACCTGGGAAAGATTATTGCCCAGGGAACGCAAAATGAATTAAGGCTTTTAGCGGGGAAGATGGATTCTTTAAAGATATCTACCATTGATGAAGTGAAGGAGAGTCTGGGAGAAACTATTAAAAAAGTTTCGGAGACAGATGAAGTGAAAATCGCGGATAGAGCTATTGAAATATTAACTCTGCAGGGAAGAAAGGTTCTACCTAAAATAATAGAATTATTAGGCAATAATGGTATCAGGATTAAATCAGTGGAAGTGGAAGAGCCAAACCTGGAAAGTCTCTTCTTACATCTGACTGGAAAGGAATTGAGGGATTGATATGAGAAAGATTTTTCTCATCGGAATTAAAGATGTGAAAATAAGAGCCAGA
>JABUBK010000424.1_pt1 | contig 10304 bp, 10 predicted proteins | sample 7332671 | NCBI WGS metagenome assembly JABUBK01 (sample SAMN07256342, study PRJNA390944) | subsurface metagenome | isolation source: Methane hydrate marine sediment | place: Pacific Ocean: Eastern North Pacific, ODP site 1244 | collected 2002
GCTGATAAGATCTCACTTATTTTTGTCTCCCTGGCTCTTTTTTAGAAATCCTTCCCTTAAGAATATTAATTTTTTCTCCCATAAAGTCAAGGGGTGCCTCGAAGCCCGAGAAATCGAGGGATTGACAAAGTTTAAATATACCGTATAATAGTACACGTGCACGAAAGTTAGAAGAGTTGATGGAAGCAGGCTAAGAAAGGGTGATGTTAAAAAATAAGAGCAAATGCACAGACCTTCACCATAGGAAAAATCCAGACCGAACACCAAAATTGAAGAGGTAAAAAGATTAAAGTGAGAGTAACAGTGCATGATATTGCCAGAGCAGCCAATATTTCACGGGGCACTGTCCACAGAGCTCTGCATAACCTCCCTGGAGTCAGCCAAGCCACCAGAGAAAAGGTTCTTTCCATAGCGAAACATCTTGACTATAAGCCTTATGTTCCCGCCAGAGTCTTAGCTACTCAAAGAAAACTGTTGATTCCCATTGTGGTTCCTATAGATGAAAATGAAGATCCCTTTTGGTATGGAGTTAAAGCGGGAGTCTACGCTATTACTCGTGAGATACAGGAAGTGGGAATGGAAACCCAGTGGGTTGTGCCAGGTCATTGGGACCCTGGTGACCAAATTGCCCTAATGGAAGAACTTATTGATAAAAGAGTTGATGGGATTGCTATAGCCCCAGTTGATCCGGATGATTTAAGGGAAGTAATTGACAGAGCTGTAGATAGTGGAATTCCTGTGGTGACTTTCAATACGGATGCTCCGAAAAGTAAAAGAATCTGTTTTGTCGGACAGGACTCATTGACGGCTGGGAGAGTAGCAGGAGAGCTAATGAATGAGATTTTGGGTGGAGAAGGAGAGGTGCTTATTATAACTGGCTTTCATAAAACTCTGGGACACCAGCAGCGGCTTCAGGGTTTTAAAGAGCAAATCCAAAAGTATTCCCCCGGGGTGGACATAATAGGAGTGTATGAGAATCACAACAAACCCGAGAAGGCTTATGAGATAAGCCAAAGGGTATTGAGATCCTGTCCTGAGCTTGGAGGTATCTATATTACTGCTGGTGGTGCCTTTGGAGCAGGACAGGCTGTAAAGGATGTTGGAAAAGATGGAGTAGTGAAACTCATATGTTTTGATTTATTCAAGGAAACCATTCAGCTCATTCGAGAAGGAATAGTGCAGATAAGCATACAGCAGGATCCTTTTTTTCAGGGTTATGAGTCGATAAGGATACTGTATAAATACCTTTTAATAAATCATCATCCTCCTGAGGAGTATGCTTTTACCAACCTCACCGTTGCATGTCGGGGAAACATCGAAGTGTTGGCAAGACAGTATGGCAAGAACCTGCGTATGGTAGACAGTCACCTTCTAGAAAAAGTATCCTATTCTGAAAGAGGGAAAAGTCCCAGTGTTAGCGGCCGACCACAAAAATATTCAGAGGAATATAATGAAATTCCTGACTCTATCAAAAGACGAGATAAAATGAGAGTTCAGGAAAATACGCCCATCATTTAGCCGGTATTAAAGAAGACCTGCTGGCTCATGGAGTAAGTGAGAGGATGAAAATTTTCTAAAAATGGCCGAGCATGAAAGATGAAGCTCCAGTTTAGTTCAATAATTTCCTTAGTCTGGATATTTCTCTTGAAAGAGGCAGATGAGCTAAAAACAAGGCCAGGAGGAGGTGATGAGGAGGGAGGCTTTCACGGAAAAATGAATTATGTGGGTAAAAAGATTATCTAGAAACCAACAAAAGGAGGCAGTAGTATGAAAACTTGGTTAAGGATGTTAGTGGTTTCAATCCTGGTAGCAGGATTGGTAATTGGTATTGGAGGAAGTTCCCTAGCGCAGGCACGAAAGTACACAGTTTATGTGATAGTGCACGGCGGCATTGCGGATCCGTTCTGGAAGGTTTGTGAAAAAGGCGCAAAAGATGCAGCTGCCCTATATCCCGATCTAGATGTAACCTATGTTGGACCAGCAGTATATAAGTTTGAAGAGTTCATGACCTATATAGAGTCAGCCATAGCATATGATCCGGATGCCCTGGTTTGCACCTTGACCGATCCTCCGGCCATGGATGAGTCCCTTCGCGCGGCTATTGCCGCGGGATTACCAGTAGTAGCGATCAATGCTCCGGACCTAAGAGAGCCTGTTGGAGCGAGGATACCTGTAATAACTTATGTCGGCGAAGACAGCTATGTGATCGGGGTGACTGCAGCAAAAGAAACGTTAGAGCGATTCACCCCCAAACGGGCAGTGTTCGCTAACCACCACCCCGGAGCCGTTAACATTGAGGCAAGAGGAAGAGGCTGGATAGATACCATGAAAGCAAAAGGTATACCGGCAGAGCAGCTTGATATCACCGAGGATGCAGTTAAAGGAGCTGAGATAACAGCAGCCTATCTGAGGACACACCCTGATACTGATGTCATCTTTGTTTCAAATACACTTCGCACAGAAACGATCGTACCGCGTCTGGAAGCAGACGGCATTAAGGTAGGGGTAGACGTAAAGATTGCTCAAATGGATATATCCCCGAAGATCCTCGAATACATCGGAGCTGGCAAGCTAATGTTCACCATGGACCAGCAGCAGTATCTGCAAGGTTACCTGGGGGTACTGTTCGCGTACTTGCACGTGAAATATGGATTTACACCTCCACCAGCACCAGTCTCGACAGGGCCGGGAGTGGTAACCAAAGCGGAGATTCCTGCGCTAGCAACATTATCCAAGGAAGGGTATAGATAAGACGGTAACGTTAGATGCGGAAATCCTTGGTAGTGCAGGTTTAGACGGCGTCCGTACCGGGCGCCGTCTATCACCCTGATACCTCGGTTACATTTAATCACAGACAAGGATTGATGATGGACAACGTAGATACAGGTATAGGAAGGGTAAAGCAAAGTTTATCTCTGTCTCTTTCTCGAATACGCCGGTGGCCTGAATTTGGCGTGATACTTGCTTTTTCAACCATATTCATAGTTTTCTCTGTCCTTGCCCCTAAGTTTGTTACTTTGCGTAACCTCACCGGGGTATTCACCATAGTATCGGAGTTAGGGATCATAACCATCGGTGTGGCTTTCCTCATGATCGCGGGAGAGTTCGATCTTTCAGTAAGCAGCGTCTACGCATTATCAGGTTTCCTCTTTGTGACATTAGCCAATAGCTTTAATTCGCTTTTAGCCCTTATCATCACCCTGATGGCTGCCGCCTGCATTGGTTTCCTCAATGGAACGATAACTCTACGAGCTGGCATCCCCTCATTCATAACGACCTTGGGCACGATGATGTTTTTAAGGGGGATCATGCTGGCAGTAACCGGGGGACGTTCCGTTGTCTATAATGGTGACCTCATTGTTCCAACCATGCTAACCCGATTTATAGGCCGTGGGTTTCGCCCTTCGCATATTTGGTTCCTCGCCCTGGCCCTGTTCTTCTCGCTCATACTTACCCGAACACGTTACGGGAATTGGGTATTTGCCACCGGGGGAAAGAAGGAAGTGGCAAGGGCAATGGGGGTAAATGTAAACAGGGTGAAGGTAGTAAACTTTATGATATCATCGGTGATGGCAGGACTTGCAGGTTGTATTGTCATCAATAGATTTGGGGTAGCAAACGCATCATTTGGAATGGGGATGGAGTTAGAGGCCATCGCCTCGGCCGTTATCGGGGGAACCTTCTTGATGGGAGGCTATGGCACCATCATTGGGGCATTCTTTGGGGCATTCCTCATGGGCATGATGAGGACTGGGCTGGTAATGGTTGGAGCACCCGCCTATTGGTACCAGGCATTCGTGGGAGCAATCTTAGTCATAGCAGCAACGATCAATATTAAGCTGAGGCGCCTGGAGATGTAGAAGGAGGTTATAGGGCGATGCAGCAGGATTTACCGTTAGTAAGAATGGTAAACATAAATAAGAGATTTGGCGCGGTCGAGGCATTGAACAATGTGAGTATCGAAGTCCGGCAGAAGGAGGTTTTGGGACTTCTAGGAGATAACGGGGCGGGTAAATCCACTCTGATAAAGATCCTGGCAGGTGTGTTTCCTCCGGACGGGGGCGAGATCTATTTCAATGAAGAACCGTTAAAATTTTCATGCCCAAAAGAGGCCAGGGCAAGGGGGATTGAGACGGTCCACCAGGAGTTATCATTAGTAGATATGATGACTATCTCGCGGAATTTCTTCCTGGGAAGGGAGCCAACCAAGGGGATAGGCTCAATCGCCCTGCTTGATAAGAAAAAGATGGACAAAGAGTGCAGGAGGGTTATAGCAGAGATTGGCATAAGGGTAAGGTCACCGAACGAATATGTATCGATCCTATCGGGAGGGGAGAGACAAGCGATATCAATAGGAAGAGCGATGTATTTTGGGGCCAAGCTCCTCATCCTGGATGAGCCTATGAACGCCCTGTCGGTGAAGGAGACAAGGATAGTGATAGGGCATATAGAAAAGGCGAGAGAGTTAGGAACTTCGATCATATTCATAACGCACAACGTATACCACGTGTATCCAGTGGCTGACAGATTCGTGATATTGGACAAAGGGCTCAAGATAGGAGAGTTTGACAAAAAAGAGGTTGAAGCTAAGGATGTTATAGAAATGATAGCCAGGGGTAGGGTATAAGACTATGACTTCGTTAGAGGAATGACTCTAGGAGCTATCAAATAAAAATGACGATGTTATCTATATTATACCAGCATTTAGAAGATTTATACGCGTATCGAGGGGAAGAGTCCCGAGATACTTCTTGAAGAAATTTAGTAGATCGAAAGGAGGTGGTGAATGGGAGAAAGATCAAGATTGAGAAGAGATAAGATGAGAGTAGTAGAGATCGTCTAAAAAAGGAGTGTTAGAATGAAGAAATTAGCTATGAAAAGTGGGATAATGGTAGTTGCCCTGGCGGTGGGTTTGCTTCTCGTGGGAGGAGCAGTCTCGTATGCTCAGGAATTGGAGACAGTCACCATCAAGGCCTGGACGGTTGGGCCTGACGATCCTTCCATTACCCGGAAGACAAATCTGGATGATGCTGGCAAGAGACTAAATAAGTATCTGGAGGCTGTGGGTGCCAAGGTAAGAGTCGAGGTCGAAGCCTTATTCAACACTGAAAGCTGGGGCTCTTTCAAAACTGCAAACCTGCTGGCCTTAGGAGCGGGGGATCCTGGAAAGATTGCCGACATCATTGTCACTGGTCATGAGATGATTGGACCTTACGCTACCGCTGGGTACATAGTTTCCCTGGATGACTACGTCGCCAAATATCCTGAAGTTTATGATGACTTCATCCCTGCCCTCTGGAATTCGGCAAAGTTCGCGGGTAAGATCTGGGGCATCCCTCAGGACACTGAGGCCCGAATCACCTGGTTCCGAAAGGATAAGCTAAGGAAAATGGGTTGGAGCGAGGAAGAGATTAACTCCTTACCTAGGAAGGTGGAAGCGGGAGAGTTTACGCTGGACGACTTGGTGGACCTGGGAAAGAAGATGCTGGATGCGGGAGTGGTTAAAAAAGGAAATGCAATTTGGCATCGACCTACTCCTGGTACAGACTGGTTCCAGTTTATCTTTGCCTACGGTGGGGAAATTTACGATGCGGACACCGGCAAGTTGGTGGTGGATAAATCGGCCACTCTTAGTCTTCTGAAGTACATCAAGAAAATGGTTGATCTGGGGCTCACCCCCAGTGGTATGTCTACTATCGCCTGGTCAGAGATACACTCAAACTGGACTAAGGGGGAAATCGGTATCTTCCTCACCGGCGGCTCCTGGAATTGGGCAGAATGGCAGAGGGCTCCCTACAACTTGTCAGAGGCCGAAGAGTGGAAGAATATTGGCTGGTTCCCCATTCCTTCAGGTTCCAAGGGTGGAAAGCCGGTTTCGGTCTCTCATCCTCTGGTTCACCTGGTTACAGAGGCATCCCGACATAAGGAGTTGGCCTTCTTGTTGGTTACCTTGGCCTCGAGCAACGACCTTAACACCAAGCACGCTCTGGGAAGTGGACACTTAGCCATTAGGCAGTCTCAACTAGCTTATGGAGCATATGCCAAGGACGAGTACGCCACGAAGGTAGCGCAGGTTTTGAAGTATACCCACTTCGCCCCCAATCATGAGAAAGCACCTTTTTACTGGGAAACTATGTTTAAGGGGGCAATTAGCGCGGTTGAGACCGGTGCTGTATCTCCTGAGGGTGCCTTGGATTTCTTCGTCAAGCGCATGCAGTCCGAATTGGGTGATGAGGTAATTGTGAGGGAGTAGACTAACTATGGAGGGGGCCTCTCACTTAAAGAGGCCCCTTTCAAAGACTAATAATTTGGTAAGAAAATAAGATGAGTAAAAGAGCTCTTCTAAATCTTGTCGTCTTTTTGCTACCAGGTTTGATCTTCACTTTTATTTTTTTCATTATTCCTGCCGTGATGACTGCTATAATGGGCTTCACGGGAATGGATTACCGTTTTCAGTGGAATTTCATTGGATTGGGAAATTATATCAGGATGGCTAAGGATTTTTTAATTGGGAAGATATTATTGAACACAACTGTCTACGTTATAGGAACTCTAGCGGTTTTTAACGTGACCTTTGGCCTGATTTTAGCTATATTAACCTCGAGCATCGAGGAGAGGGCAGGGATCTTCTTCAGGGGAGTCTGGTTGTTGCCAAGGTTCACTCCTCCGGTTGTTTATGCTGTTATCTGGCTCTGGATTTTGTCCCCCACAGAGAATGGTTTGCTAAACACGCTTCGCCTCCTTCTCGGCTTAGAGACCATGGACTGGATTACACGTCATCCCTGGGGTGTAATAATCGTAACCAACGGTTTTATTGGTGCTTCTATGGGAATGGTAATCTTCGCGGCCGCCATAAAATCGATCCCCCAAGATTATCGGTGGGCAGCCCGGGTAGATGGAGCGTCCTGGCTGCAGGAGATTGGCCACATAATTCTTCCTATGATTCGCTGGCCTCTTTTGTTTATCACTGCTTATCAGACGCTGTCTCTATTGACTTCTTATGAATATATATTACTGATAACTCAAGGCGGGCCCTTTTATGGTACTACGGTCTGGTCACTATATGCTTATGATGTGGCCTTTTCTAGTTATGCGGGAACTTTTGCATTTGGTTACGGAGCTGCTCTGGCTACCGTCCTGGTTGTCATCGGAATCGTTGCTTCGATGATATATTGGCGGATCTTCAAGTTCAAGGAGATGATGGAGGAGCCAAAGATTGAAATCACTTAGAAAACGAAACAAAGTGCCCAGGAGGTCTGACCCGGTGGTAAGAGGAGAGAAACGAGAAGTAGATTTTTTAAAAATCGGGATTTATGCATTTTTATTTTTGGCATCTTTGCCCATCTTTTTGGGATTTCTCTGGCTGTTTATCGGTTCCGTGAGCAAAAGCTTAACTTATGGAATCATCCCCGAAGGTTTTTCCTTAAGAAATTGGAGGTTTCTCTGGAAAATACCTTATCCTGGCTACCCGGATGTCTGGCTTACCCTCTTAAACACCCTGTTCCTTGCCTTCGGAGTGATGATCATAGTGGTGGCGGTGTCAACCATGGCTGGCTATGTGATTTCCCGGATGAAATTCCCTGGAAGATCCTTTCTTCTAGCTTCCACCTTGATTTTGCATGCTTTCCCTGCTATTACCCTTTTGATCGGCCTTTACTATGTGTTACGGGTATTAAACCTATTAGATAGTGTAATGGGGGTTATTCTGGCAAAGGCTGGTTTGTTTATACCTTTTGCTATCTGGATAATGAAGGGATTCTTCGATGGAGTTTCCTGGGATATGGAGATGTCAGCTTTAATTGACGGAGCCAGCCGGTTCCAGGTTTTTCGCAAGATTATGCTTCCTATGGTGGGACCAGGAATAGCCGGGATTTCTATCTTTGCCTTCATAACCGGATGGTCAGAATTCATCTTCGTCATTACCTTTATCAGGAAGCCTTCAGCCTGGACCTTGACTTCCTACGTCAACTCTATCATTGGAGACTTTCGGTTTGTTGACTTCGGCCTTTTGGCAGCTATTTCGCTGTTCTATGTGATGCCGGTGCTTCTCTTTTTTATCTTTACTCAGAAGTATCTGATGCAAATTACCGTGGGCGGTCTGAAAGGAGGACGTTGAGGGGGCAAAAAAATGAAGGTGATTCTTAAGGATTTAAGTAAACACTTTGGAGAGGTTAAGGCAGTAGATGATTTGGATCTTGAAATAGATGATGGTGAATTTGTGGCCTTACTAGGACCCTCGGGCTGTGGGAAGACCACCATCCTTTTGATGATTGCCGGAATATACAAACCCACCAAGGGTTTAATCTATTTTGACGAGAGAGTGGTCAACAATATCTTACCTAAGGATAGAAAAATAGGCATGGTATTTCAGAGCTATGCCCTTTATCCTCATATGACCGTCTTTAGCAACATCGTTTTCCCTTTGAGGTTGATGAAAACTGCCAAAGAAGAGATGAAAGAGAGGGCCAGGAAAGTGGCCCAATTAGTTCGGATTGAAGAACTTCTAGATAGAAAACCAGGACAGCTTTCCGGGGGTCAGCAGCAAAGAGTGGCTCTTTGCCGAGCCCTGGTTAAGGAGCCAGAGATACTTCTTCTGGATGAGCCTCTCTCTAATCTGGATGCCAGGCTGAGAATAATGATGAGATCAGAGCTCAAGAGGCTGCAAAAGGACCTGGGTATCACCACCATTTTTGTGACCCATGATCAGCTTGAGGCTCTGACCATGGCTGACAGGGTAGCGGTAGTGAATTTGGGATGTCTTCAGCAATTCAGCGGTTCTGATGAGCTTTACAACCATCCGAAAAACTTATTTGTGGCAGGTTTTATCGGGAGTCCTCCTATTAATTTCATCGATGTCTCTTTAGAGAAATCCGATGGCAGGTTTCTTTTAAAAAGCAGGGATTTGGAGATAGAGCTTCCCAAAGAAATAGGTTCTAAGGCAGAAAATAACTCTACCAGTTCTGGGGTAGTACTCGGTATAAGACCCGAACATATCCTGATTAATGAAAAGGAGGGTATAGAGACCGAGGTCTATGTGGTCGAGCCCCTGGGAAGGGAGATCTTAGTTAGTGCAAAACTGGGGGACTCGATGATTAAAGTCCTTACCTCGCCACCCTTTAAAGCTGATATGGGAGATAGGGTCAGGTTAAGTTTTAACTTAGACAAAATTATGTTGTTTGATAAGAAAACCGAGAAATCACTGTTGCTAGATAAAGATTAGAAGTTGGCCGTGCAGATAACTAATTTTATTATCTTGGATATTAGCTAGCTGGCCCGGCAGAAACTGTGTGGGGTAAACAGAGTTGCTGATAAAAGGGGTAGGCATAAATGCTCATTCATACAGAATAAAGGGTGACCTTGATCTCCTTGAGGCCGATTTGGCTTTTTTTGAGAAGGTTGGATTTGAATATGTGGAGATACCTATTCATGGCGTAGATGGGGTAATAGGTGGTGAGCTTAACCTTAAAAGCATAAAAAAGGTTAAAGAAGCTCTGAGAAAGCATCATTTAAAGGCTACTGTCCATTGTCCTGATCCCTTAAATTTAAGAGAGGGAGATTTTGAGCTGAACCAAAAAGTTTTTAAATCTTGTATTGAGTTTACCTCAAAGCTAGAAGCGGAAATTCTGGTATACCATGATGGCAATTTTAAAAGAACAAGACAAAGGTCGCAGGGTCAAGATTTGGCTAGACTAAAGGAAATTAAGGCACTAGAGTCCCTGAGTGATTTTGCGGCTGAGAGAGGAGTCCAGATTTGTGTTGAAAATGTTGCGGGTTCTCTGGAGGAATTAGTGAGGATGGTGGGGGAGGTAGATAGGGAAAATGTGGGAATAACTTGTGATTTTGGACATGCTTTTCTTTTCTATAGCGCCTGCGGCAGAAAAGGGGGTTTCTTGGAATCTATTGAGAAAATTGTTCCTTACCTGAGACATGTCCATATTCACGACAATTTCGGTAGATTCACTTCAGATTTTGTTCTCGATTCCTTAACCACTCCGTACATTGATAGGCTTCCTTTTGGAGAAGGGGACCTGCATATGCCTCCAGGGATGGGAAAGATTCCCTATAACCAGATCATTTCCTTGATGAAGGGTTATCGAGGCGTGGTCATAATGGAGATCGATCCAAGATATAAAGATTTTTACCAGGAGGCATTAACCTCGATTAAAAAAAATTTGAGGAAAAGTCAAAATGGACCTAAAAATGAGAGGAAGTACAGATCTAAAAAGTAAAAGGGAAGAGGTAGGACTAAAGGGAAATTGTATCGTTGCTCAATCGGGTGGCCCCACAGCAGTCATTAATGAGAG
>JABUBK010000425.1_pt1 | contig 10302 bp, 5 predicted proteins | sample 7332671 | NCBI WGS metagenome assembly JABUBK01 (sample SAMN07256342, study PRJNA390944) | subsurface metagenome | isolation source: Methane hydrate marine sediment | place: Pacific Ocean: Eastern North Pacific, ODP site 1244 | collected 2002
GTACCGGATTGGTCAACCTATTTGCTGCCCCCTCAGCAAAGTGAAATGGCATAAATAGGGTCTTTGATGGAACCTTATCTGTAACCTTGGCTTTGGTCTGTATTTTTCCCCTCCTTGAACTCACTTCTACTAAAGATTTGTCGCTTATCCCTAATTTTCTGGCATCTTCCTGATTAATCTCTACAAATCCTTCCGGCACTATAGCACTCAACGGTTTGGAATGTCTGGTCATGGTAGCTGTATGGAAATGATAGAGGAGCCTGCCGGTAGTAAGAGTGAATGGATAATCTATATCTGGTAATTCCTGGGGTGGTTTATACTCTATGCCTGTAAACAGACCCTTTCCTCTGGTGAAGGTATCTTTGTGCAGTATAGGTGTACCTTGATGCTTCCGGTCCAGACAGGGCCATTGCAGACCCTCGCCACTTTCCAGCCTGTCGTAGTAAATACCACCATAAGAGGACGTCAACGAAGCAATCTCTTCCATTATCTTACTTGGATGACTGTATGTCATCTCATAGCCCATTCTTTTACTGACTTCACAGATGATCTCCCAGTCCTGCTTGCTTTCTCCCGGAGGATTAACTGCTCTATGCACAAGTTGGACCCGCCGGCCGGTATTGGTAACTGTTCCGTCTTTTTCGGCGAAACAAGCAGCAGGTAAAACAACATCCGCAAGTTCTGCTGTCTCCGTCAGGAAGATATCCTGCACAACTAAGAATTCTAAGTTTTTCAATCCTTCCTCTACATGATGGATATTGGGATCACTCAGCATGGGGTTTTCACCCATGATATACATGCCCCTTATCTTCCCACTGCTGGCTGCATCCATCATCTCCACCACAGTCAGTCCTCCATCTGAAGGAATTTTCACTCCCCATGCCTTCTCGAATTTTTCTCTCACCTCAGGAACAGAAACTATTTGATAGCCGGGCAAAACCGGAGGTAAAGCAGCCATGTCACAGGCACCCTGAACATTGTTCTGTCCTCGTAGAGGATTAACGCCGGTACCTTCCTTTCCTATGTTGCCGGTGAGCATAGCCAAATTTGCTGTAGACAAAACATTATCCGTTCCTGTTGTATGCTGGGTTATACCCATGGAATAAAGGATTGAAGCCTTATCTGCCTTGACATATAGTCTCGCTGCCTCGATAATCTTTTCCTTTGGAACACCGGTGATCTCTTCTGTTTTTTCCGGCGTATACTTAGAGACTACCTTTTTCAACTCTTCAAAGTTTTCTGTACGATTCTCTACAAATTCATGGTCATAGAGGTTTTCGCTTATGATGACATTCATAAGGCCATTGAACAGTGCCACATCCGTTCCGCATCTATGTCTCAACCAAATATCGGCATATTCTGTAAGCTCTATTTTTCGTGGATCTGCCACGATAAGTTTTGTATCACTGTATTCCACAACATGTTTGATGAGATAGCCCATCACCGGATGCTGTTCGGTAGTATTGGAGCCAATAACCAGAATAACATTTGCCTTTTCTATACAATCTTTAACAGAATTGGTCATTGCTCCGCTGCCAAAGGCCTTTGCTAGTCCAGCTACTGTAGAAGCATGGCACAGCCTTGCACAGTGGTCAACACTGTTTGTGCCAAAACAGGTGCGAATGAACTTCTGAAAAAGATAATTCTCCTCATTGGTGCATTTGGCAGAAGAAAGACCTGCCAAAGCATCGCCGCCATATTTATCCTTTAATTCTTTAAATTTGCCAGCAACCAAATTCAGCGCCTCATCCCAGCTTGCCTCTTCAAATTTTCCATTTTTCTTGATCAAAGGTTTAGTTAAGCGGTCTGGATGATTGACAAAATCCAGTCCAAATATTCCTCTGACGCACAGAACACCCTTATTGTCGGGCCCATCTTCACAACCGTAAACCCTTACGATTTTATTGTCCTTAACCCATAATTCCATCTGGCAACCTACGCCACAATATGGACAGATGGTACGTATTTTCTCAAATTCCCATGGCCTACCCTGGAAATGGGCTAACTTTTCTGTTATTGCACCTGTTGGACATGCTTGAACACAAGCCCCACAAGAGACACAGGTTGTCTCTCCCAGTGGTTGATTGAATCCAGAAATAAGGTTCATCTTGGGTGAGAAATCATCAATACCACCTCGACCGTAGAAGTTTAATACCTTCTGAACAGAAATCTCGTAGCAGGCACGCGCACATCTTCCGCAGAGTATACATTTATTGAGGTCTCTTATAATGACTTCGCTGGAATCATCAATGGGCTCAGTATATTCCGGACTGGGAAAACGTAAATTTTTTGGATCCACACCAAACTGGTAGGCATACTTCTGTAGTTCACATACACCATTGGATTCACAGACCATACAATCATGTTTATGTTGTGCTAAAAGCAACTCTATGATTAATCGCCGTGCCCTGTTTAAATCCTCATCATAAGCTATAATCTCCATTCCCTCTGTTACCTCTGTTGTACAGGCAGCAACATGACGCATTATAGGCTTGATCTTTACTCCACACAGCCGACAAGCTGCAACGGCACTCAGGCCCTTCTGATAACAGAGATGAGGAATATCAATACCGTTTTCTAAGGCTGCCTCCAAGATTGTAGAACCTTCTCTTGCCTCGATTAGTTTACCATCAATAGTAATATTTACCATCTCTATTTCTTATTCTCCCAGACTTATTTTCATTTTATCATATATTGGACACCTTGCCTCTGAGCGAGTTTTAGAGCCAATACTGGATGCTCACCCAGGCGGTATTCTGTTCTCTGTTCATATTCACATCTCCAGCATTCATAATTGTTGGGGCATAGTTTATTGGAAACAGCACCCATAAGCATATAGCGGCATTTCCGGTGTATGCCCAACTGTCTTTTCAGCTGGGCAACTCTATGGGCCTCATTCTGAATGTGACCTGTAGGACAAACATAAGTACATGCACCGCATGCTACACATTCATCCCACATATGTTCAAATGGAAAATCAACCTTGCGGTTAACTCCCCTGCCAACAAAGTTAATGGCACTTACACCCATTCTCTCACGACAGATTTGAGTACATAAGCCACAAAGGATACAATCCTCATCCCTTATCTTCTTGAGCCTTGGCTTCTCGATGCCATAGTCCCGGGCCAGCTGTTGTATTATCTCCACGCTTGGGCATCTGGCCAGCAACAGCTCGAGGAGCATTTTGCGGGTTTTTTTAACCTTGGCTGAGTCAGTCTTTACATCTATGCCTTCCTCCACCGGATAGGTGCAGGCGGTAACTAATCTGGATCTTCCATTCCTGATTATCTCTACAGTACAAAGACGGCAGGCACCTAAGGGAGAAACTGCCTTATGATAGCACAGAGTAGGTATCTTGATACCAGCTTCCTTGGCTACCTCAAGGACTGTCATACCTCTTTGAGCCCTGAGTTCTCTGCCGTCTATTTCTAAAGTGATTTCCTTCACTACTTTCCCCTTGCTCTCCCATGTTTCTCTGCTCTGATAGCCCTTGCCTCAAGTGGAGGTGGTGGGGGTACGGGGCGGCCTGAGATCTTCTCTACCGCAGAAAAGCGTTTTGGGCACATATCAAAGCAGATTCCACACCTGATGCACTTGCCCTGGTCAATGACATGTATCTGCTTTTTGCCCCCGGTAATTGCACCAGAGGGACAGTTCCTGAGGCAGATAAGGCAGGCCTTGCATCTATCTGGCTGGATATAATATGAGATCAGTGCCTTACATACCCCAGCCGGGCAACGTTTCTCTTTAATGTGTGCCTCGTATTCTGCTCGAAAATATAATATGGTACTCAACACTGGGTTGGCAGCAGTCTGTCCCAGGGCACACAGTGAGGCATCTCTTGTTACCCCAGCTATCTCTTCCAGCAGTTCGATGTCACCCTCTTGCCCTTCTCCCTCAGTGATATTGGTCAGCACTGTGAGCATCTGGTCAATGCCCTCACGGCAGGGGGTGCATTTACCACAGGATTCATCAGCAAGAAAATCAAGGAAGTATCTAGCCGTGTCAACCATACAGGTGTCTTCGTCCATTACAATCATTCCGCCAGAGCCCATCATGGAGCCCAATTTGCTCAATTCGTCAAAATCCACAGGGGAGTCGATAAGGCTCTCTGGGATACAGCCGCCAGATGGGCCACCAGTCTGTACTGCCTTGAAGTTCTTACCCTCAGGGATACCTCCACCTATATTGTAGATAATGTCCCTCAGGCTAGTGCCCATAGGCACCTCAACCAGCCCGGTATTGTTTACCTTGCCCACAAGAGAGAATATCTTAGTCCCCTTGCTTCTCTCAGTTCCTATGGAGGCATACCAATCAGCACCATTGTTAATAATGAGGGGTACATTGGCCCAGGTCTCTACATTATTTAGGTTACTGGGTCTATCCCATACTCCGCTAATAACCGTGTGGATATGCTTGGGTCTGGGCTCCCCCACCCTGCCTTCTAATGCAGTCATCAGGGCGCTTGATTCGCCGGAGACAAAGGCCCCGGCCCCGCGATGCACCTTGACAGTGAAATCCAAGCCTGAGCTAAGTATATCCTTGCCAAGGAATCCATACTCCTCAGCCTGCCTGATTGCGATAAATACATTTTCTACTGCCAGAGGATACTCCTCACGGACATAGATATAGCCAACGTGGGAGCCAATGGCATAGGCTCCAATAATCAGGCCTTCGAGAACGCTGTGAGGGTTTCCTTCAAGAAGGCTTCTGTCCATATATGCCCCTGGGTCACCTTCATCGGCATTAACAATCACATATTTGATATCCCCGGGGGCATGGCGGCACTCCTGCCATTTCCTTCCCGCAGGAAATCCGCCCCCTCCCCGACCACGCAGACCGGAGTCTTTCACCTCCTGTATTATTTCCTCAGGGGTCATCTGGAAAAGGGCCTTTGACAGGGCTGAGTAACCGCCAAGGACGATGTAGTCATCAATGCTCTTGGGGTCGATCTTGCTATTGTTGCCAAAGACGAGCCGAGTCTGGTTCTTGTAGAAGGGTATCTCGGATTCGTGAACCGCCTTCTCACCGGTAACGGGGTCAGTGTAGAGCAGGTCATCAACGATTTTGTTTTCCACTACGGTCTGGGAGATGATCTGGGCGACATCCTTGGGTTTGACCTGGACGTAGCAGATTTCCCCCGGAAGAATAACCACCAGGGGCCCCTTTTCACAAAACCCATGACAGCCTGTGATCCTTAAATCCACCTTATCTTCTAAGCCCTGTTTCTTGATTTCCTCCTCAAAGGCAGTACTGAGCGTCTCACTGGCGTAAGCACGGCAGCCAGTGCCAGAGCAGATCGTAACACAAGGCCTATCTGTGTCCCTTTGGTTGACAATAGCCTCTCTGAAGGCCTCTAACTCGGCAGAGGATTTTAGTCGAGCCATAGCATCATTTCTATATAGTTAATCATATCTGCTGAGAATCTCTTCCACCTTTGCTGGGGCCAGATTGCCATGAGCCTCACCGTCAACTACTATCACCGGCCCTAAGGCGCAGCATCCGAGGCAGTTAACCCTCTCTAAGGTGAATTTCATGTCCTGAGTTGTCTCTCCAGCATTGATATCCAGAACCTGTTCGACCTTGTCCAGGACTCTTGGGCCTCCTCGCACATGGCAGGCAGTACCCAAGCAGACCCTGATCAGATGTCGACCCCTGGGGGTTAGGCTCATAGCCTTATAAAAGCTGGCCACCCGGTATACCTCGCTGAAGGCGACCCCTAACCTCTCACTAATTCGCTTCAAGGCATCTTCATGTAACCAGTTATATTCATGTTGCACATCCAGCAACACCTGAATCAGGATACCTTCTTCACCCTGATACCTATCTATGATCTTATCAATCGTAGCAGAGTCGATCTGGTTAACCATCTTCAGTTGCCTCACTGCCTTTTTTAATGTGGGTCCTGTATTTCACAGGGCAATGTTTTCCCTTTTGTATTATGCTGCTTAGCTCTTCTTTATTCATTGTTGTTTCTCTTCTATCTATTGCGTTTTTGGAAACCGTGTCCTCTCAGCGTGGTAAGAGTTCTTTGGCTTTGCCTACAAACAATGCTTAGAAGTGTTGGCCCGCCCTGGCGCGACTACGTGGCAAACCCTTTTGCTATTATTTTTATTTAGAAATCGAAACACCAAGGCTCCACTCACACAAAATCAGGTCTGGGCCAGGGAGTATTGGGAAACAGGAGTATTGTAATGAAGGCAGAAGATTATGATGTTTTTCTGTTTTTGTATTTAGCATTACTCCATCACTCCATTATTCAAGAAATACCCTGAAATAAAAGGCATCACGAATCCCCTCTGAGGGCAAATCAAAGCCACTTCCTCTGAGCATAGATTCTTTACTTGACTTCCTCTTCTTCTTCATAATCACAGCGCAGACAGCGTTTTGCTTCACATACTGCCAATTTCTCTGTTAGTCCCGGTCTAACTTCATCAAAGTCAAATAGTCTTTCTTCAGGTGCGCGAACAAATTCATCTGGTCTTCTAAATGTTTCTATTTCTTCTTCAACTTCTGCAAGCGCAATGCGCATTCTCGGTTTGACCACTTTGTAAGGTTCTTTAAATTCTTCGCCATTTAAATAACACTTAATTGAAGCTGCTGCTTTCTGACCGGCTGCTATCGCTTCAATTATCGTAGCCGGACCAGTTACTGCATCACCTGCGGCAAAGATGCCCTTTTCACTTGTCTCAAGAGTTACAGGATCAATGATTATCGTACCTAACTCATTGGTTGGTAGCTTATAAGACAAACTAAATAGGTCACTTTCCATTCCAATAGATACCATTACCGTTGTTGCAGGTACAAACAGCTCTGAACCTTCAATTGGCAGTGCCCTACGCCTACCTGTATCATCTAAATATGGTTCTCGCAATTCAGCTTCCATACATTTTACTGCCTTAATGCTACCATCTCTTCTTCTTACAATTTCGGTGGGCAGGGCCAAATATTGAAATTTAATATGTTCATCTTCTACCTCTTTCAAGATATCTTCTTCTAAAGGTAGTTGGTCTCTCAAACGAGGATAGATTATTGTAACCCTTGAGCCCAGGCGTGCTGCTGTTCGAGCTGCATCTATTGCTGTATGGTCAAAGCCAATTACAACTACCACATCTCCTGGTTTTTCATGATTGCCAGCTTTTACTTTTTTTAAAAACTCTATTGCATGGATGTAATCCTCACCATCGGAACCGGATAGTTTTAAATCTACAGGTTTGTGAGCTCCAATCGAAATAAGTAGTGCTTTATAACCCTGTTTTTTCAAATCCTCGATTGTCAAATCTTTACCGATGGTAACATTTGTTTTGACTTCTATGCCCACATCCCTCTCCATTAGCCTGGTTTCATAATCAACAACATGGGGAGAAATCCTGAAATCTGGAACAGCTATTCTTAACATCCCGCCAGCAAATGGCTTGGATTCAAAGACCGTTACCGGATACCCTTCTCCCCTCAGGTCATGAGCAGCAGATAATCCAGTTAAACCTGCTCCAATGATGGCTATCTTTTCTTCGCGTGTTATGGGATTAGGATGAACTACCTTTTTTCTTCTTCCCCTTTTTATCTCATGATCTGCTACAAATCGCTTTAATGCACGAATAGATATTGCCTTATCTGTTTCTAAACGCGTGCAATCTTTCTCGCATGGTCGAGGACACATCCATCCAGAAACGGCAGGAAATGGATTATCCTCTCTAATCACTTCCAGGGCATCATCAAATCTACCCCAGGCAATGAGGGCATTATATGTTGGCACATCAACACTCACGGGGCAGGCTGCCTGACAGGGCGCTGGTGAGAGTCTTTTACATACACGGGCTCTGCAATATTTCTTATTGATATGTTCTTCGTATTCCTCAAGAAAATAGGTAAGGGTAGTCAGCGGGGTTTTTCCCAATGTTTGACCCAATCCACACAGAGAACTATCTATCACTATTTCTGACATCTCTTTCAGAAGAGGTATATCTTCTGGTTTTCCTTCCCCTTTACATATTCTGTCCAGAATTCTATACATCTGTTTGGTTCCTTCTCGGCAAGGTGTACATTGACCACAGGACTCACTGCGAGTAAATTCTAAGAAGTATCTTGCCATATCTACCATACAGGTTCTGTCGTCCATTGCAACCAATCCACCAGAACCCATAATAGTTCCTAATGCGGTTAATGTCTCATAATCAACTGGGGTATCACCCAAATAATGAGGAATGCTTCCCCCTGAAGGTCCGCCCGTCTGCACAGCTTTGAATGTAGCATTATCTTTCATGCCACCACCTATTTCATAAACGATTTTATCAATGGTGATACCCATAGGAACCTCTATAAGCCCTGTGCGTTGTACCTTGCCGGTGAGAGAGAGAGTTTTGGTACCTTTACTCCTCTCTGTACCATAAGAGGCAAATGCATCGGCACCATGTCTTAAAATCCATGGAACATTGCCCCATGTTTCCACATTGTTAATATTAGTAGGTTTAACAAACAATCCAGATTGGGCAGGAAATGGTGGACGCGGTCGAGGACGACCAACTTTTCCCATAATGGAATTCACCAATGCCGTTTCTTCGCCACAGACAAATGCTCCTGCTCCTAAAAACAAATGGAATCGAAAGCTAAAACCACTCTCCATAATATTATCACCAACAAGTTCATCTTTTTCCATCTGATTGATGGCATTTGTAATCAATTCTATAGCCAATGGATATTCTGCCCTACAATAGATATAGCCCTCGGAAGCACCAATGGCATATCCTCCAATCAACATTCCTTCCAGTACACGATAACAATCACCCTCTAATACGGAGCGGTCCATAAATGCTCCAGGATCTCCTTCATCGGCATTACATATCAGGTATTTAGGTGAACCTTTTGCTTCGCGGCAAAAACCCCATTTTAACCCCGTGGGAAACCCTGCACCTCCACGCCCCCTTAGGCCTGATTTCTTCACTTCTTCTATTACATCTTCGGGTTTCATAGATAATGCCTTTTTCAGCCCTTCAAAGCCACCATTTGCAATATATTGGTCTATATCTCTGGGATCGATAGTGCCACAATTTTCTGTTATAAGGCGTACTTGAGATTTATAGTACGGTAATTCAAAAAACTTGGGAATGTCATCAACCTCTCCATTACCAATAGTGCCCATTGCCAGATCAGGTCTTGGATTATCAGTAACTATATAATCTCTAGTTATCTCCCGTGCTACATCTGGTGTAACATTGGCATACATTATTCTTGGTTTTCCAGGTTTTTTGACGTCAATGATAGGTTCGGCATAACAGCAGCCAATACAACCTACATTTATTATGTTTACATCTAAGTTTAATTTTTTTACCTCCTCTTCTATTGCCTCTATTACCTCACCTGCTCCTGCTGCCAGACCACATGTTGCAGTACCCACGCGAATTAATGAAAGAGAACCCTCTTCCATCTCTTTCCATTTTTCTCGAGCCCTCTGTTGTAATTCTTCAATGGTCATATTTCCCTCGTGTTAAACCGCTTCCGCAGCTTCTTCAGTAATCTTTTCTTTAATCTCATCTACGAGATCCCTCGCCTTCATCTTTGTCATATATCCATGAACCTTTCTTCCTGGCACGCCTAATTTTTCTATAACTGTTATCGGTGCTCGAGCGCAGGCACCAAAGCAGGCTACTGTCTGCAATGTAAATTCTCTCTTTTCATCCGTCTCACCGGCATATAGACTAAGTATTTTTTCAAGCTCTTTCAAGATACCTAAACTACCCACTACATGACAGGCAGTACCTCTACATACTGTGATAATATTTTTACCTATTGGTTTTAAACGGAACTGGGCATAGAAGGTAGCCACTCCATAAACTTCGCCAGTAGGTAAACCTAAGGTTTGAGCAACATCTTCTACTGCTTCTTTGGGCAAATAACCCAACTTTTCCTGCACTGCCTGAAGTGCCGGTATTGTCTGTTGTGATTTTCCCTTGAATGGCATAAGAATTCCTTCTAATTTTCTCATAATACCCCTTTCTGCTTCTTAATATGATACATGTTATACTTTTAGGGATAGCGTTCTTATATTTTAGATTTAGACTCATGTCAAGAGTATCTCCCTTTTGTTATATAGGGCAACTGTTACAGGGCAATAAGGAAAATTCTCTCATGGGCATAAAAAATTATGTTTGAAGACAATAATGTATATGTTATAAATAACAATAATAAGAATATTTAACTCATCAAAACGGACATCTTTAAAGGAAAAGAATTATGGCCCAGATTGATGCTTTTTTTAAATTAATGAATGATCAAGGGGCTTCAGACCTTCATCTGGCCTCCGGC
>JABUBK010000426.1_pt1 | contig 10298 bp, 18 predicted proteins | sample 7332671 | NCBI WGS metagenome assembly JABUBK01 (sample SAMN07256342, study PRJNA390944) | subsurface metagenome | isolation source: Methane hydrate marine sediment | place: Pacific Ocean: Eastern North Pacific, ODP site 1244 | collected 2002
CGTCCTGCTCGGCCGCTTTGCCCTGAAGCTTGTACCTCGTATTGGTGCTCGTTTTGTGCCCGTTCTGGGATGGGCCCTGCTCGCAGCGGATTTTATGGAGCTTGCGGGATTACTGTATAAAATGCCGGGCCTGGGTAAGGGAGGAAAAAGGAGGGGTTGGGACTGGTCCAGCATAAACCCCCTACACCGCAAGGCGAAGGTAAGGCGCGCCGCAAAACTTCTTAGGAAACTACCTACCGTTGGGGAGTTGGCCGAAGCCGCACAAACCACAGACAACCTTTTCGGTATCGGCATTTCTTTTGGGCCTATCATAGGTATGGCCCAGGATTTTATGACGGGAACCGTAAGACACATCGCAGGGCAAAGAGTAACGATCGATATGCCAGAGTGTCCCGTTGACGTATATTCAAGCCATATACTATCGGGCATGAAGGCCGCAAGTCGTATATGGTTCGGGGGACAGGAGTTTGACGATGAATTACATAGGGATTCTATCTTTGCTTTCTGTGTGGGCCAGGTACATCTAAACATGAAGGGAGTAAACTATAGAACCACCTATGATTGCGTTAGCGATTGGACGAAGGTAGAAAGGGAGGCGCCCGCCCCGACAAGATTGGATACAAGGCTAATGCTCGAAGACGAAGGATTCAACATCGAACAACATCGAGGCTTCCCCCCCACCGGGAATCGGTGGGTAGGTTATGAGGAAGACGCCGAGGCGTCCGTTGAAGCATTTAGTAGGAATTTTACCCCCTGGGCTTTAAGAAACTCAAAGAATTATGGCGGATTTATTGCCAGTCAGTTTATGAGCAAGCACGCTGAATATTTTGGCTCGTTTGCGGAGGGCCGGGACAACTTTGAAACGTCGCTGTCAGACGAAGCAATGGTAGCCATGCACAGCCTTAGAAGAAATTTTATACCAAAGCCCGCAACATCGAACGCACAACTAAAAGAGTATTGCAATATGTGTGTGAGATATAAAGCCGACACCGGGACCCTACCCGAGCGTCGCCGGGCGAAGTGGTTCGGCAGCCAGGTCGGTATCGAGTGGCAGGACCAACTGCCCGTAAAATTTGAAGGCATAGCTCGAGAGATTTGGGGAGATATAGACGAAGAACTGGAAGCCGGAGGCTATCGCGGTTCATATGACTGGTAAACGAGGCCCATAATGGCCCTGTATGCCCGTGTCGAGCCAAGGTGCGGGCATAACCATTAGCCCTTTTGATTGACTCGAGAGAAAACCCGCCCACTTTCCCCCCCTTGCCGATTCCCTGAGTACCTCGACCACCCCGTATTCAGCTTTCCGATACATTATTAACAAATTGGCCACTTTTTTTTGCATCAGCGTCCCTGAAAATTTTTACGTGTCCAGGAGCCCCAGGGATCCTTTTTTTTAAAGACTCGCTCGGTTTCCGAGCAGCTTACACAAAAGGAAGGTGGTTTTTTCTTGCGTGTCGCTGGCTTTTTGCGTGTGCGGCAGTTTCTGTCAGCGCTGCAGGCGACTTTTAAAACGAAAATTGTGCAGATTAAAGACTTTTCCCGATTGGTTCTTTGCAAGGGGGCGAGGCTCTCCTCGGTTCCGGAAACTACACCGGAATTCGTTCTGGACTTTCCAAACAAATTATAGCTGTTAGGTCACAGCTATAATTTGTTTGGAGCCTTTTTGTCCAGAACCCGAGGAGAGCCTCGCCCCCTTGCAAATAACCAACCCCTCCAACCCAACTACAAACATGACCTAAAAAATGTCTTTAATCTGCACAATTTTAATAAAGTCGCCTGGGACCCGTTACCCAACTAAACCCCCAAAATAAACCGTCTTTTCTTTAAAGACGGCACCCCCCGAAAGCGCTAAGGTATGCCGGCAGCCGCCTTCAACTCAGGGCTCAGGTCCTTAGAGGCATTAAGAATTATAAAGCCGGGAATGTAAGACTCCCGACCAACTTCCCAACCCATCATGCGTAACGGATTTTTCGCCCGGGAAAGAATGGTCTCCTTTATGGGCTCCTCTTTTGGTTCAAAGGCGCGCTTGACGGTCATTTCAAGCTTGCTGTTTGTAACCTTCTTTTCCTGAAGGACCCAGTCAAAGGGCCGAAGCATATTCATAATTCGTTCAAACTCCATTTCCTGAACTGGTATGGCCATATTAAACACCTCCTTTTTTGGTTATAATTATCCGCAGGCACTCACGACAAACGACAATGGCCCGCAGGTCTTGAGACTCGCAAGGCTCTTCACAAATATCACAGGCCCCGTAATGCTTCTTTTTAAGGTCCTCGTACTCGAGTTCTCTTATTTTATGGGCAGTTAGGCCCTGTTTGCCGGTAAGTTTTTGATGTTCGTTGAACCAAAATTCAGCAGTTCTAATGTTTATCCCGTTGTCGATAGCGCTTTGTAAATACCGGTTGCGTGGTCCATCTTCCTCGATCCTGGAGAGAACAACGGCTGCGCGGGCAGAGAGACGCCCCTCATGTATCGCCTTAGTTACGAAATCTTCCATTTCTATAATTTTGAGCTTTTCGATAATTGTGCTTTGGGATATCCCTAAATTTTTTGACATGGCCGTAACGCTAATTTTATACCGGTCTCTCATTTCCTTGTAGATAAACCCCTCTTCAACTGGTGAGAGATCTTCACGCTGTAAGTTTTCGATGGCCCTGATCTGAAAACATTCTTTGTCGTCGAGGACCCGGACGATTGCCTTAATCTTCTTTATCCCGAGCATTTCTTGAGCCAGGAACCGACGATCCCCGGCAACTATCTCATATTTATCCCCATCTTTCCTAACTAAAATGGGTTGAAGAAGGCCCTTTTCCTTAATGCTTTCGGCAAGCCCCCGGATGACATCCTCGTCGATCCCGATTCTTTGGCCTTGTTTCGGTCTAACCACCAGGTCCATCGAAAGGTTGGTTATCTTGTCCATCTTTACCCCCCCCGTTTTGTGTTTTTGGGATCGTGTTCAACGTGATTGTGGGTTTTTTCCTCAACAACGTCATAGTTTGGCCCCAGGTGAATTTTTAGCAACTCGAGTACTTTTGGATTATTCTTCTTTGCTTTGCGGGTGTCAACGGCAAGATTTGCATAATGGAGGGATCCGGGGTCGTGATTTCCTTCATAGGTTGAAGAGATTACCACCTCTTCCCCGGAAATTTCAGCATAAACCGCCTCGATTTTTGGAAGCGCCCGCCTAATTTGCCGTTTTAGCCTGGTGATGTCGACCCCGAGCTTTAGGAGCATGGTTTGACCTCTTTTGGTGTCATTCGCAAAGCCATACCACGAAAGAAAGCCCCTGTCAAGTACCTGAAATTTTTCTCTTTATTGTCTTGTGACAGAAATGGCACACTATCCCTTTCCCCTAAGGGAATATATGGCAACCAGGAACCCAGGAGACGGAAAACCGGGTTTCCTGGTGTTACATATAACGCTTTTTTATCAATTAGCTTCCCGAAATTCCCTTCCATTTAAAAACGACCACCTACGCGCACCCAAAAAATACCTACCACCTACCACCGCTCAGTTGCACCCCATCTGGTCCAGGCAGAATTGACCGTCTAAGTATACTGGTTAGAGAGGGGGGGGCGCAAAATGTAAGGTTATTGACAGTTATTGTCGGTTTTTGGGAGGCCTCCGGTTGGTAGTTAAATAAACTTAACAAATAAAACTCAATCCAGGTCCAAATGTTAAGTAAACTTTTGGGTGGTTTATGGCCTGGGAATTGCAGTAAACAAGGGTTTTGGCCACCCAAAAAGGAGGTGATAAGATGAAGAACATGGTTTGGTTAGATTTAAGTGCAGATTGGGTTGGTACAATTACTGCGGGTTTGCCGACGGACAAGGAATACAATCCCTTTGTTGAAATTAATGGATTTGGTATTTGGTTTAACCTGGCCCAGTTTAATGCACTTAAAGAAGTATTGGTGAAAGCAATTTCTAATCCGGGAGAACAACCAGAAGTAAGATATAAAAACGGGAGGTGATGGTATGCACATAAGAACAGAAGAAAAGACGATATATATTAGAACAAGCGACGATGTAACCTTTGAAATGAACTGGAAACAGTTTGAGGAGTTAGAAAAGGCCATCAGGATAATACGGCAGCTTTATTCAACGGAGGCTTTTTTTACCATAGAGGCTGAATATTAACGGGGGGTGATGACGTGGAAAAATGTTTTAAGAAGTGCGGATATTGCGGTAAGGAGTGGAAGGATATATTTGAGCTTGTGGAAGATAGGGACTGTTTTTATCGAGGGGTTACCGAGTACGAAGGGAATGTAGTTTTTTTCTTTGACCATAAAACCTGTAAAAGTACGCTCGGCATAGCCTCCGCAGATGTGGGGAGGTGGTTTAAATTCAACAATGAACTCTATGACAAGAGGCCAATGTAATGGTTATAATTCAGGAGGGCGGAAAAAAAGGAAAGCGTGGCCGGTCCTGTGACGCAAAATGCTATAATGCCACGGGGGATAAATGCACCTGTGTTTGTGGAGGGATGAACCACGGACAGGGTGTAACCACCGCAATCAAAAAGACCAGGGATTATTTTAGAGACAATGAACCGGTGGAGGGATGTGTTTATGTGGCCTCATCCTACCAGCGAAGCTTTGAGTTTCCGTAGATAGGCCAGGGCTTCTTCTGGTGGTAATCGTTTGTCTTGTAACTTTTCGGCCTGGGCTTTTGCCTGGGCCGCTTTTTTTTGGTCAACGATTGAGACCCGGATTGAAAAACCTATGAACTTGAGATATTCGGCCTGCTGTTTCAACCAACTGAACACCTTTTTTTTTATGAAATAGAGGGATGAAGCGAAGCGGGGTTGGTTGTCCGGTCCCCGGGATGTGCGCTTAATACGCTTGATAAAGCTTTGATCTTCTAGCTTTCTAAGGTGACGGTTCAGGGTTCTCCTGGATAATTGGCAGGAATATTGAGTTTTGAGGATTTCAACGATTGATTCTTGAGAGGGCCAGCAATAATATTTAGTTGACTTTTTAATCAGATAGGTTAATAATTTCAGAATTGGTTCTTTAGAAGCAATCATGGCTATCTTTAACCCCCCTCGTGGAGAGGCCGTACTACTACCAACGCCTTCCCTTGGGGGGGGACCTCTTTTTTACATACTCTCTTTTTTACCTCTTTTTTCATACCCCTTTAAATCTCACAACCACAGGTAAAATGCCATACAATTATTTACCATATTGTAAATTCGTTAGCACTCTCCGGGGGAGAATGCCAAAGCGTAAAATATACTTAACAGGGGATCCGGGATCCAATGCCAAATGTAAAGTTTATTTAACACCAACCTTTTTTACCAGGAGGATGCGACATGGCAGAAATTAAAAGTTTAAGTGCAATCCGGGAAAAATGGACCCGGGTGACTCCGATGAGGGCGGAAGATTACCGCCTCGGGATTCAATCACCCAGGAGAGATTGGGCCGACGCCACCGAGGGCCAGAAGGAGACCTGGAAGGCGTCCATAATAGACGCAGCGAATAAAGACCTTTTCGCTAAGGGGGTCCGCAAGTGCGGGACCGACAAATGGCGAGACCGGGCGCTCCAAAAAGGGCCGGGCCGATTCAGCGAAGGGGTGATGGTTGCCGGACCGGACTTTGAGGCCGGGTTCGCTCCATACCGCGAAGTGATCGAAAGATTGACTTTGCCGCCCAGGTTTCCGAAAGGGGATCCTCGAAACATTCTGAGAGTGTCCGAGATTGCCGCAGCCTTGAGGGAACGGAAGCTACAATAATAATTTTTGGGTGTTACGAACGGGCTCCCGGAGAGCAGCTCCGGAGCGGCAGCCGTTTGTTGAGATTATTGAGTTTTTCCGTTTCACGTGTGACACGAATATTTGAAAATTAAGCCCGGGCTCCCCCGGGGGATTTTTAGAAAAATTATCAAGTAGGAGGTGATAGAAATGGCCTTAAAAAATCCGTATATGGTTAAAAACAACCTGCTGGCCGCAGCGGCCAACCTGGAAATTACCGCAAAGCCAGGGGAGGGGTTGCTTATTAAGGACTTGCGTTTCGCCGCTTTTCATTCCGGGGGGTTCGCCGAGTGTTTGATCGACCGGCTTTCCGTGGGGTTCTGGTATATCGGAGACATAGCCGCAAACCACCTGGAGCAATGCAGCGTTACCGGTGTTCATATCAACGTATTTAGACGGCTGATTCAGCTTGGACTTTTTCAAGGGTACCCCGTGGCCGAGGGCGAAACTTTCGAGGTTAGGCCCCACACCGCCGGCGCAACCGTGGGGGGTTCCATAATCTATGAGGTTCACGATGCCGCAGACATCACCCCGGAAATGCCGAACGGAAGCCGGTCAACGGAATATCTCTTTTTGAACTATGGTAAAAACGGGGCGGAAATCGCTATTGACGGAACCGGTACCCTGGACGAATCCCGGAACCCGAGCGAATACCCCTCATTTCCATTTGGTGAGGTAGTACCCGCGAACCATGAGATTGACATATTAGGGTTTTTAGTTATGAACTGGAAAGACTCGCTGGGCAACATCAACCCCAATTATGCCTATCTCAAATTAGTTAAGGACCGGAAAACCCTTTTTGACGAGGACCGAAATGGGATTTGTATCCGGGAGGGAATGGGGCAGTTGACCTGGGGCCCCTGCAGGCAAACCAACGTAGACATGGAGCTTTTCCCGGAACCCATCACCTTTAGGGGGGGAGATGAACTCCTGGTCCAGATGACAGCTGGAGACACCGCCATCGCCGCCGATGATCCTTATCTTGCGGCAATTATGAGGGTTAGGAAACTCGGATAAAAGGAGCGTAAGAAATGGCGCAGTTTTTTGAACTCTTTTCAAGCCTTCCGGAGGAAGGGAAAGAGGTTAACGAGAGAATTAACGATTATCTTGAGGCTAATCCGGGTGTTGAGGTTAAAAACATTTTAGCCGTTTTGGGCGACCGGTTAACCATTAAAAGAAACTGTCTCCTTGTTGAGTTTAAAACCAAATAATAGGAGGGATATCCCATGTATTTTTACGAGGGTTTTCGCATTACCGGGGGAGCGAGCGCAATAAAATACGCCGGCGGCCTGCAGAGCACAGACGCAGAACCGAAGAAGTTGGTTGCGGTTGGGATACAAATGGCCGATTATGGCGCCACGGCCGATAATGACGTTAAGGTTTTCCATGAACGGGCCGAAATTCTCAGTATTCCCGAAACTATGTTCAGTCAGCACGCCGTAGCTGTTGCCCTGGAGCAAGTAGGGAGTGAACGCCTTACGGAGGTTCCCATCGGTCTTGACATTCCCACGGGTGAGGCGGTCAAGGTAGCCCTAAAGTGTGGAGCCAACGCAGTCAATCTCAGGGGTTATTATAAATACGAGCTAAAAGCGTAACGGGGAGGTTTAAATAATGCCCGCTTATCCCGAAGTAAAGGGAGTCACGCCAAAGGAGATTTGGCAGAAATTCCGCAGCGAGGACGTGTGGGAAGCCCTGGAATTTGAACCGGCAAAAGTACCGTGGTTGTTTATCAACAACCTGGTTCAAAGAGTGCTCGCCCGTACTATCGGTCAGGGACCTTTCGGTCCTGTCACGATCAAATGCAATGCCGAAGGTGCTCTTTTTGTTGCGGGCCTGGGGGGAGGATATACCCGCAATGAGGTTAAAACGGGTAACGCCGCCAATGCTTATGCGGGAGCAGCAATAGCATTTTCCAAGGTGATGGGAAGGGTAGATCTCTTCATTTTCGATAATCCGGTATATGTTAAGCGGTCCCGTGACGGGGTTGTCTGGGATGATGAAGTTGAATTATTCCAGGACGCCTTTTACTCGTTCGATTGTAATTCCCTGCAGCTAAACATTAAAAACAAGACCGCAGACGCAACCGCTCGCTACCAATTTGTGGGCTGGTATGGCGAAGTTTAACGCCCGGAGGTTCTAACGTGGGAAATCTTCTCTATTACGTTAACCCGCCGCCCCGCTTACCCTGGAACGATTACCAGTATACCGAATATTTCGCCAGCCTTGACGGTCTTTCGGTAACCGAAAACGGGGGATCGGTTACGCTTGATTACTCAAAGGTATCCGTAGCGGCCGAAACCACGGACGGAGACGAGGCGCTGTTATTGAAAGACGCAGACCTTGAATTTCCCTCCATGACGTGGGCTAAAAGGCGAACTTTTAAAACAAAGGCTTGCTGGATTTTTGAGGCAAGCTCCGGGGGGACAGCTAACGTTGGGACGGGCAGCTTTGCGCATGATTCCTTTTTCGGATTCCAGGTTATCGACGGAAAGCTTGAATGTATATCGAAGGCTACCGGAGGCGAAACCACGGTTGAGGTCGCCGACTGGAGCGGAGGAGCCTTTGAGGAAGAAACGATTTTAGAAGCAAGGTATTTTCCGGGATCCCGAATTGAGTTCTATTTAGACGGGACGCTTGCGACTGCCATAACAACCAACTTGCCAGATAACAACGCCTACGCTTCAAGGTCTTTTGAGATATACGCAAAGACCACCGCAGACGGGGAAAAGAAAGAAATATCGGTTTCAATGATTATGGTACACCAAAAACCCTGATGAAACCCGAAACAATCGCTATTATAATTTCAGGCTGTTTTTTGGTTCTGTGTATGTTCGGAGCCTTTGCCAGGGTTGAACATCGATTGACAAAGTTGGAAACCATGATGGCCGTTATTTGTGATTATTTCAAGGGCCTACCCAAACGAACGGGTGATTAACGTGAGCCTTGTTTCGGCCTGCAGGTTCTGGAGGGTATATGAAGCGCTTGGCGCAATCGTTAATACAATCCTGGAGGAACTTGACGAACAAGAGTTTACGCCCCAGGTCGACATTGAACTCGCCGAGGTCTAAGGGCTCGTTTTTCGTTACCCTGCAGGGAGAAATTTTTGACCCCGCCGGAATCCTCCTGAAGAGACTCCCCGAAAGACCCGCAAATTCTTTTGTCCAGCAATTTATAGACATTCTTTACCCCAAAATGGCCCAGGAAACCCTGGAAGTTACAGAGACCGACGGAACGGGATATGCTGTTGTGGCCGCCGCTAATGTTTTTCGCTGTAATGCCGAGCTTGGAGATGATACCTGGGGAATTGTTATTGGTGATGACAATACCGCCGTGGCTATTGACGATTATTTTCTTGTTAGCCCGCTTACGACAAATATAGTACATGGAGCCCACAACATCGCCGAGCCAGTTACCGAGGGAACGACCAGGCGCTTAGATATCACCAGGATTTTTACAAACAACAGCGGGGGAGATCTCACCATCGAAGAAGTGGGACTTGTTATTATTATTGGGACCTCAACGTACAGATTTTTAATTGATCGCTCGCTTTACTCCGCCACGGTGATAAATGGCAATTCAATTTCTTTACGTTATCGCATATCGGTTACAATCTAATGCCTACCGTCCTGGGCCGAAAATACGACACCTTTTTCAGAGGAAAGTATCCGCAGATGTTAGAAGAGGACTGGCCCGTCTGGGATAGATTCCTTAATCTTTACGCAGATACTTTTTTGTGGTTTTACTATTCGGTCCGGGTGGGAGGACAGATAAACCTGGACCCCAAAATACCCGACAATATCGCGAAAGCTTGGTATGACTCCACTGCAAAAAGAATTGACGTCCTGGGGGAAAGAGAAAATGAGATCTGGATTATCGAAGTAACGACAATGCCGGGTTTAAGGGCAGTAGGGCAGATACTCAGTTATTTTAACCTGTGGATCCTGGACCCGAAAATTGACAAGCCAATTATAAACGTCCTGGTAGCAGAAAGACTTGACCAGGACCTTGAATATGTTCTTTATTCCTCCGGGATAAAGTTTTTCGGATTATAACATGACGGTTCCGGCCGGCGCTTACTCTGCAGACCCAGGGATTGAAAGGTTTTTACAGGCCGCTTACGAGCGGATTGTTCCACCCCGCCCAGCCTGGTATGAAGCATATCAACACGCCTACGTTGAAGAACATGGGTACACAATTACCATGCCAGGCTTTCGAGATATTTTTCATATAGTCAAACCGCCCGAAGTTACAGGCGAGCAATATCGAGAATGGTACAGAGCCAGGGCAGAAGATCGACCCGCCGACTTACCCCCCTTTATAAATGCCTACCTCAACCGTAAACGAAGGCGCTTTGAAGCCCAACTTGCGAGCCCTTCTCCTGGTTGGTTACAATCTATTGCCTCGCTTATGACGTTTGTTGACGATATAGAGGATGGAGTGAGTACCGGCGTCCTGCTCGGCCGCTTTGCCCTGAAGCTTGTACCTCGTATTGGTGCTCGTTTTGTGCCCGTTCTGGGATGGGCCCTGCTCGCAGCGGATTTTTATGG
>JABUBK010000427.1_pt1 | contig 10295 bp, 18 predicted proteins | sample 7332671 | NCBI WGS metagenome assembly JABUBK01 (sample SAMN07256342, study PRJNA390944) | subsurface metagenome | isolation source: Methane hydrate marine sediment | place: Pacific Ocean: Eastern North Pacific, ODP site 1244 | collected 2002
GTGCCGAGGTTATTGCTAAGCACTTTACGAAAGGCAATCCGATTTTTGTCCAGGGCAGGCTCAAGCAAGAGCGCTGGGAAAAGGACGGCACAAAGCAAAGCCGGATTCGGATTATAGTGGAGAGTTTTGAGTTTATCGGCAGAAAGGAATCTGAAAATGAGTAAAGCTAACTGGAATACAACGGACCGTGTTCTGTTCGGGATTTTTTATGGAGTAGTGGGGGTGGCTGTTCTGATAAGTGGAATATCTCAGTTCATCGAGGCTTGCCGGTCCAGGCCAAAGGTTCAAATGATGGTCCTTAGTATCAAGCCACCGGCTCAGCCAGGGCCGGACGAATCCTCGAGCGCTGCTGAGTAACTCTATTTGTTGTACTTAGTGAGAAAGGAGTCAAGCTAATGCTTGCGCAAAAGGAGTTGAAATCGGTGAACCCTGGCATTGTAATACCAGGGTGCAATTCACAAAAGAGAAATCCCACAGGTGTCCATTGGCTGCGTAACTCGTTTGATTTTAAGAGTTTACACGTGGTTATAGCAATGGTCAATTACTTTTTCGGCGTTTGTGAGTTGAGCTACAACGGAATATTGAGTTATACCGCACGATACGTCTGGCAATCTGGGGTATCTTTATGCTTTGATGAGGACCCAGAGTTACGTCAAAAATCCCATCGTGACCGTATAACCCTGGACATTCCAGGCTCGGCTTGCGAGGAGCTTACCGCCCCTGATTTGGTTCTCTTGTTGGAGTATATTCAAGAGCTTGACGGTAAGTGTACTCGTATAGATGTTTTTTTCGATGATTACGATCGTAGTGTTTCTCTGGAAGAATTGCGGACCGCTATTGATAAGCACGATTTTTCCGGTTTTCGGATAGCCAGTAAAAATCAGACTCTTGACCGGACCAAAAAAGAAAACGGCGGTGTGACGTATGACGCTGTTACTTTTGGACGTAGAGGCTCGGCGGGTTCTGGTAAGTATCTCCGAGTGTATGATAAGAATCTTGAGTCTAAGGGTGAAGAAAACTGCATCAGGTTTGAACAGGAATATTCACAACATTATGCGGAGAAAGTCTTTAAGATACTTGCAGGTACGGGCGGGAACCTGGAATGTTTTGCTATTTGTTGCGGCGCTTTGATTGGTGGCTCTATAAAATTCGTTCACCGTAACGGTGATAAGAATATTGACCGGCTTGAGCTTTACGATTGGTGGGAAGAAATCGTAAAGAGCCTGGGTATTTTGTCTGTTCGTGTTGCTAAAAAGAAAAATACACTTACTGGTATGATTGAATGGACCGAGCGTCAATTTGCTCCGACACTTTCTGTTATTGGCAATTCTTTTAAGACGGAGCGTGACCTTTATGATTGGTTACAGGAATTGCGTGACGTTGGCAGTTCAAAACAGAACGCTCATCAACGTCAAGTTTCAGACCAAAACGCTGATTCTCTGGTCTTTAATCCTAAATGCAATAGAGAAAAGAACGAATCGGCTTACCTTAATGCGATGTGTGTCCAGATAAATTGATGTCACTTGCGAAAATAATAACTTTTTTGAAAGGTGTAACAATGAAATTTCAATTTAACAAAGCGCAGTTGTCACGTGCTCAGAAAAAAAGTCTTTTAGAGGTTCTCAATGTTCTGCAAGCCGAGAATGAAGGCGTAGAAATTGTTGTGACTGTTGTCGAATTTCCTTTGAAGTTATTGGTTGAACTTGATTCAGGTCACGAAATGCTGCTCGGTTGGGATGTTGACAAACAAAGTTACGCCGGTTTGACAAAGCCGGAACCGACCGAATCGGAACCTGAACCGGAGCCGGAACCGGAGCCGGAGCCGGAGCTTGACCTTTCGCCGGTCATTGAACGTGCCAAAGCTCTTGCACGTGCTTTTCTTAAGTTGGGTGAGCCATTGAATTATGACCAGTGTTTAGAATTGTGGGAAGAATTTTTCAAGACTTTGTTTATAGGGAGATTATAAAATGAATTGTCCTAATTGTAAAGTGCCTTTTGTTGAAGAAAAGGCCCCGAAATTTCTTTGCTCGACTTGTGGCTGGCTTGAGAAAGTTGGCAAGGAATTTAATAATTGTGACGCTCCGGAATCCCCGCCCCCCCAGGAACCGGACCCGCCACCGGAACCGTCACCGCCACCGGAACCGAATCCCGCTGCACAAGAGCCGGACCCTGCAGCGCTTGAGCCAGGTCCTAAATCTAAAGTCAAAAAATATCTTGGTGGCTTGCTAACCATTACAAACGAGGTTGACGAATGAAAGGATTAGAAAAACTAAAAAAAAGGTCACTACCCGACCTGCGTAAAATTGCTAAGAAGTCAGGTATCAAGGTTGCTATGAATTGGGGCCGGACTAAATTGGCTACAAAGATTCTTGAAAAGCAAAAATTGGATGAGCTTAAAGATGAGCAGGTCCAGCCAGAGCCGGAATCTGATGAAATTAAACGCAAGCCGGATTTCGAGACCCTTGCTACGGAAAGCCCTGAAATCGCTCCAGATTCGCCCCAGGTGGAAGAACAAGGTCCAGGCGGGGTACGGGAAGGGGCCGGACGGCCCCCAGGGATTACAGACGAGAAAGCCAGGGTTCAGAGAATCCTGAAAAACCAGGTCCCAGATCCGGCGGTCCAGTTTGTTGTCGAATGTATATTTGGTTTGTCCGGTGAACCCAAGAAAGCTGTCGAGCCTACAACTGATATGATAGCTGTGCCTGCTACGAATCTGATTTCGTATTATTTTCCGAACTTGAATTTGAGTCCTCTTTTGCAAGTCTGGTTTGACCTGGGTATTGGTGTCAAGAATCTTGTCGTTAGTCGTGTTCAGGCAATGAAAGTCAAGGCAGCAGCGCAGCAGGAATCTCCGGAGTCGGCTGAACCTATTATAAACGATATGGACCCTAAAATATAATGGACAAAGAAGCGATTATCCGTCTTGTCTTTGGTATTCGAGGTTGCGGAAAAACTGTCAAGGTCCGTAATCTTATCAAGGACGTGCGCCGGTTGTTGGTTGTTGACACTAAAGGTTATGACTATTTTGACGGTGTATCTTTTCGGTCCTTAGCCAAGTTAAAAAAATTCTGGCTTAAAGTTTACTCCGGTGACTTTCGTTTGATTTACAAGCCGTCCGGTGACAATGCTCAACGTATCGAGGACATAGCCGAGATTTGCACGCTCTGCGATGCCTGCGAAAATATGACCCTGGTAATCGAGGAGCTTAACATTATCTTTGACGACAAGAGACCCCCAGTTGAATTTAACAAGATGATTTTCTCCGGTCGGGAACCTGGCATTGAACTTATAGGCGTTGCTCAACGTCCGGCTCGTATCGGTGTGAACATTACCAGCCAGGCGAAGGAATTTTACGTCTTTTATAGTCGGGAACCTGGTGACGTGCGGTTCTTTAAGCAAAGCCTGGGGACCGAAGCTGCGCTTGTGATTTGTACTCTTGAACAGTATCAATATCTCAAATGGGTTTATGCCGATGGCGTTCAGAAACACGAAATCTGCAAGGACGAATACTTGTAAAATTTGCGGAAAATCCATAAGCGATATAGCGAAAACTTGCTCAAATGCTTGTCGGCAAAAGGTTTATCGCAAGCGAAAATTCTTAAAAAAATCTCGCAAAGTGTAACACAAGCCTATTGACAAAATCTGTAACACGCCGTTATTCTGATTCTCTAACGTAAAATATTTTTTTTACAGAAAGGATTTTATTATGAGAGGACCTTTAATTAACGTTGATGTCCCCGCTGTCGGCAAGATAACAACGCAGGACCTTGTTCGCTTTGCGTTTCTGGCTGTGGTTGTTGTAGCTGCCTGGAATTATTCCGACCGGATACCAGTCGTGGGACCGACTGTGGGCAAAGTTAAAACGTTTGTTCGCAGGGCTGTTGGTACAGGATTTGCCGTTGCTGCTTAGCAGGCTTGTATCAAGAAATCGAAACTTTGTCTTTTTTCGAGGTACAAAATGAGAACTTTTTTAGTAAAGGAAGCGGACCTTGCGGGCATTGCTACGGATGCCCTGTGCACGATGGAAATCGGCACTAAATTCAATCATCACGGTTTGATGCTTGATGTCAGGAAAGCTACTGGTGTGGCTTTGACCAGAGCGGAAATCGTTGCACAGATTGAAACAATATCCCTGTCCGTAAAGGTCAAAGGTGGTCCGAACATTCGTTTGCTCAAGGAAATTCCGGTTGAAGTGATTTTCGATATTCTTAATGAGTATCGAGACCAATGGAAAAGTGCCTACGATTACGATGCTGCTGCTATTGGTATTGTTTACATTTCGTTCACTCGACCGGAGTTGGGAATCCTGGTGGACCCGAGCGCCCTGGTACTTGGTATGCTGGACATTGACAGCTATCTTTTGCAGGTCAAGTTCGGGACTGTAACTGACCTTGCTTCTATTGCCGTAATACCGGAGGTTGACAAGGGACCGGCCCGACCGCTTGGTGAGCATATTCGATTCGAGCGGTGGGAACGGACCTTTGGGAGTACCGGCATAGAGCACGTCACCGAGTTGCCGTTTGGCGAACCGGAAACTGCAATGCTTGGCTATCATATTGACGAGGGAGCGACTGGTACTATTGATGATGTCGAGGTCCGATTCGATGGTCAGATAATGCACGACCCCCTGAATATTGCTCAAAATGCTTTGCTTTTGCATCGAGCAAAAATGACTCCGGTTGCCGGTTACTTCCACGTCGATTTCAATCGGTGGGGAGGTGCTTTGCCGGTCGGAGTTGCCAAAAGTTTTAGGCAAAAATTCAATTGGAATGTAGCTGCAGCGCCGAACAGTTACGATGTTTATACCGAAATGATTTACAGCCTGGGAGCCAAGAACTACGTTTAAGAGTTTGCAATGAAGAATAACGACCTTAAAATTATTTTTTGGTTGGCGGTTGTTATTTACGTTGTTGTTTTGTGTTTCGGTACTGGTACTCTCCGGAAATGAGGTATAAACAATGCCTGTTGAGATTGAATACGAAAAAAGAAGCATTTTTCGAAATGTTTTTGACCCAGGGGCCTGGCAGAATCTTCTGGGCGGTGTAGGTGACATAGTTGGTGAAGCTGCAACTACTTGGGAAAACATCGAAAGATTAAAAGGGACCAAACCTCTGGAAGAACCCCCGCCTTATGATCCTAAACTTACCCTGGGCGATTTTCGTATTACTCCAAATTGGAGCCTGATACTTCTGGGCGGTGGTTTGCTTGTATTGGCCTTGATTCTTAGGAAACGAAAATGAGTAATGGAGAGATTGAAGTTTTCGAGGAAATGTCGGGCGTTGCTTTCGAGCCTACGCCTGCGGTTCCAGGGGGCCTGGGTAGTGTGCTTAGTGATGTTGGCGGTATGTTTGGTCCAGGCGGGATGTCATTACCCCCGATGTCGTTTCAAGGGACCGCCGAGAGCAGGGCTTCTGTGGAAGCTGCTTTTGATACTGGTGACATTACATTCGGCATTAAGTCTGATACTCTGATAATCGGAGCGGTTGTTGTTTTGGGTTTGCTCATTCTTTTTGGAGGGAAAAAGTAAATGGGTTCTTGGTTCGGTGGTAGTGAATCGAAATCTTATTCGACTTCCATAATGCAGGACCAGCGGGTTGTAGCAGAGGAAGTTGAAACTCAAGTTGGTGCTTATGCCGATGTTGCTATGCCAGGTGCGATAAAGATTTCACCGCACGCAAGAGTTGGTGACATTTTGATACAGGAATATACTCCGGAAGTCCAGCAGACAGTTGAACAAGTTGTCGAGACATTTGCGAAAACGAGCGAGGAAGTTACAGAGGCTCTTGGTACAAAGTTACTGCAAACACAACAGGGCATTGCTTCTATATTGCCACAAATGGCGGTGTATGGTGTTATTGCTATTGTTGTTATTGTTGTAGCTGGAAAGATTTGGAAATGAGCTTAAAATTTGTATTTCGGGAAATGAAGTTGGCAGCCGGTGAGAGAAAACGGGTTCACGAAATTGCATCGTTTTTTATGCTCGTTAGTAATACCGGTGACCAGGCTATGAGAATTTCTATTGACGATTCTCCGTTCTCTCAAATTCCTGTTGGTTACGAATACAGCGAGCGAAAAGAGGACGCACATTATACTCATATAGATTTTCAGAATCCCAACGCTGCCGAGGTCACAATTGAGTATATTATGTCCAGCGGCAGAATTAGAACCTTTCCAACCAGATTGGCACTTGGAGATATTTTGGCCGAAATGACCGGCTTATCGACCGGCGAAATTTGGGATACTGAAAAGACAATCGGTGTCGCTGCATCAGTAGTGATGGCTGTAAACGCTGCTCGGCACAGCGGGGCGGTCCAGGCAAAGTCAACGAATACCGGCAAAATATATATCGGCTATGACAACACAGTATCAACAACAAAGTGGATAGCCGAACTGCAACCAGGTCAATCTTATTCTGTCGATGATTGGCTGGGAGCACTTTACGCAATCGCTGATACAGCTGACCAGCTGATCGGATATGGAGAACATTGATGATTATCATTAGCAATCCGATAAATTTGGCAGATGTTTTCAGGGACTTGTATCAGGTCAAGGCCGATAGTGCTGCTCCGGAGAATCATACCGGCGACCTTATCGAGACAACGCTAAAATCCTACGAGATACCAGCTGGGACCCTGGGCAATAATGGCGTAGTCAGAATCAAAGCCACCGGAGTTAGTCGGAGCAACAACGGAGCAAAGACCTACAAGCTGAAATTTGGCGGCACAGTAATCGCCACGTTGTCGGTCGCTGCCGATGTTTCCGATTTGTCCTGGACCTTGTTTGCTGCCTGTCATAATCTCGGTGCTGTCGATAGCCAGGGTTGGTCGGCTTTTTGGGCGGATGAATCAGCCATCGACATAAACAAGACGGCAGTTACAAGCGCTCTCAATACAGCAAACGCCCAGACCCTTGAAATCACCGGACAGCTTGCACACGCAGACGATGAATGTGAGGTCAGGGATTTAACTATTGAAATAAATCCGACTTGACAGCGTTACCGATGTTGCATCGAGGATTTACCAGGTGAAAATGAAAACCTTATTTTTGGGCTAAAAACGAGCACCGGCTTTAAATCGAATTTTAGATCGCTTTTACAGGGTACGCTGAATCAGTAACGCTGAATTTTAGAGGTCACGATGTTACGAACCGAAATCAGTAAAGATGAGCCTTTGTTTCCAGGCGATGTAATTGAAATGCAATTCAAGGTTTTCGGTCTGGACTGGGTTTATTTTAGGGCTGCTGAATTGGCTGCGCTCATTTGGCGTTTGGAGAAAAAAAATCCAGATTGGGAATTGATAGCCTGGGATTCCACTACTCATAAAGACAAACTCCTTTTGACATTCAGAATCTTAAAATCAAATCCTGTTGTAGTTACTGCTGCGGTTATAGCTGTAATTGTAGTCGGCGGGGGGCTGTTTTCCTGGCTCTGTCTTGATAAGGTTTACAGGATTTCAAGAACACCAGCTGGTCAGGTTGCACTTGCAGGGTCAAGTTTGTTTGTTGTTGGGATTGTGTGTCTTGTCGCTTATTTTATGTGGAAAAGTTATCCCTGGAGTGATTGATGATTAGCATTAGCGGCGCTCCACCGAATAGTCTGATAGCCACACCGCCCCCAGGGTATTACGATAACTATTCAGGTCCTCACAATCCTGCCTGTCTTCTAACGATGGATGCTCCACAAGATTGGGCCGGTCAATCCTTCACCACGACTTTCAAATATAGTCTGAAAAGTGTTGACCTCTGGCTCAAAAAAAGTCCAGGGGCCAACGTTCTGGATGTTGATGTTGAGCTTTACGCTGTTGACGGCAGCGGGCATCCGACCGGACCCCCGTTGAATTACGGAATCATTCCCAACGCAGATATTGCGGAAAGTTGGGCCTGGGTATCTTGTATTCTCGGAAACGGAAAACTCACTTATTATTTGCTTAATGCAACAACCAAATATTGTCACGTTGTTCACGGTGCGAATCTTGCGGGCAATCCGTTAATGTGGGGTTGTGGCGGTGACGGTAGTGATTATCCAAACGGAGACCAGGAATGGAGTATAGACGGTGGAAGTATCTGGACCAAAGACACAACAAAAGACCAGCTGTTCAGAAATTTCGCACCGGCTTTTCTTGATAACTATTCCGGTTCTCTTGCGCCTTTCGGCAGTCTTAAAGTGGACTCCGCAAACGATTGGGCTGGTCAGATTTTTACCGCAATGAAATCCTATAAGATGAATCGTATTGATTGTTGGTTCATAAAAGACCCTGGGGATTTTGTCGGTAACATTTTATTTCAGCTTTACGGTGTTTCCGGTGGACATCCTGATATTGGGGGCGGTGTTTTGGCAGAGGGCATTATGCCGGACGCCGATGTGCCAACGTCTTATGCCTGGAATCCCTGCTCGATGAGCGATTATAATCTTGTTGTCGATAGTCAATATGCAATCGTGGTCCACGGTTTTTCTCTCAATTCAGGGAACGTTCTTAGAATGTCTTATGACGATTATCTTGGGGCAAGTGACTATCCAGGTGGGACTATGGAATGGAGTACAAACGGTGGCGGTTCTTGGAGTACAAGCCCAAACCAAGATTTGCTTTTCAGAGTTTATCCGGCGTAATGCTTGAACAATCAATAATTCAAAAAGGAGCTAAAATGCAAAAAGTCTGGAAATGGTTGAACCACAATCGTTTCGTAATTATTGGCCCCGTTGTCGGGCTTATGCTCTGGGCTTACGCCCTGGGCTGTACGGCTCTGACCACAAGCCCCCTGGATATTGGCCGGATGGTCAACGCAAGTCAGCTGGATATTGATTTTAAGACCTGGCAAGCCCAACAGGAAATTATGGCAGCGAAATTCGATGCAGCTGGCAAGGACCTGGTTATGCAGGAAGAACGAAACGCAAAGCTCAAGGAAACAATCCTGGGGCTTGCGTCCGGTGGGATACCGGATGTGCCAGGCTTGCTGAAATTGGTAATCGGTGGCGGGGGCCTGGGAGCAATCGTTGACAACATACGCAAAGGCGGTGTTATCGGTGGACTCAAGCGAAACAAAAAACCAGCTTAAAGGGTTGATTGGTTTTATCGGTTTTGGTCTGCTCAAACGTCATTTACAAAATGTTAAGCTCAAGATTGACGCTGAAAAAAAGCTGGTCACGATAACCAAAAACGGGAAAACTTTCGTAATCGGCTTTGACGAAATCGAGCGATTATCAGCCGATTTTTCGGGATAGAGCAGCGCTGTCAAAGAATCAAAAGAATCAAAAGAATCAAAAATATTGATTTTTAACGATTTTTTGCTTGAAAAGTTGACGTTATTATGGTATGCTTTTTAGTCCGATAAGCTGAATGAAACATAACATATATTCTCGTAACGACTTATGAGTATATTTATTATGTTTCATTCGCACTTCTTGTAATGTCATTCAGCTTATCGATCGGCGGGCTTGTTATTCCTGGCAGGCCCGCCAGGACTTTATTTTGATTTTGTTCGCTGGACAGGGTAGTGCTCCGGTGGAGACCGACATGAGCGGTTCAGCGAAATTTAGGGCAGTTGGCGATTTGTGTGGGTGGGACCGGCCATAACGGTGCGCGTTAAAACGCAGGGTTTGGCTAATCGCCGTGTTGGAAAAGGAGTAACATTATGGCAAGGAAACGCAAACGCAAAAAAGCAAAGATAAAGTGGGGCAAAGTTGGCGCTCCAGGCTCGGCGAAAAGACGTGCGTGGATGCGCCGGATGCGTGCTGCTCGCAAGGGCAAAGTTTTGAAACGGGATGTCAGCGGTAATCACGCTGTCAAGAAAAGACGCAAGAAGAAACGCAAAGTGAAACGCAAAGTGAAACGCAGGAAAACAACAACCAGACGGCGGTTCCCGTAGCGTTACGCCCTGGCTCAGCTCCGGACGTGCCGGCTTTCAACGTTGCCGGCGATATCAGCGCTGCAGGATAACGCAGAAAAAAGACGATATGCACTTTGGAATATACAAATCAAGTTGGTTTTGCCGTTGGTGCGGATTAACATATAAGCCGTTGAAAGATACCGACCGAGACGGTTTTTGTTCACCGGCCTGCAAACAGGCACTACATCGAGCCTACAAAAAATACATCGAGTGGAAGTTACGGCGAAAAAAGGATCCAAAATCGACTCAGCCAGGGACCCGAAACAAGAGTAACGCTAAAAAGCGTAAAATAGGGTGAAAGGAGAAATTAAAAAATGGCACGTATAACATATCGAACAAAAGAAGAAGCCCAAGAAAAAGCATCAAAAGGCGATGGCAATTTAGTTTACAAAGTCAAGAGCGGCTGGCGAATC
>JABUBK010000428.1_pt1 | contig 10294 bp, 16 predicted proteins | sample 7332671 | NCBI WGS metagenome assembly JABUBK01 (sample SAMN07256342, study PRJNA390944) | subsurface metagenome | isolation source: Methane hydrate marine sediment | place: Pacific Ocean: Eastern North Pacific, ODP site 1244 | collected 2002
GGGGGGGGTTTTGGGTTAGTCCTCCCTCCCCGGCCTAAAGGACTAATCGTGGACGATATAGAAAAACTTCAGGAGTTTGAAAGGGTCAGGAGAAAACTAAAGCTCCCAGTTGATATAAGACCCTGTATTGTATCTCTGTTAGACAGAGATAATCCCGCCACAAGTGAAAACATCAATCCATTTATAATTGGCTGTGAGCTTGCTAGAGTAGGCAAAGAGCCAAAGAGAATCGAACAGATACTAGACCGCCTTTATATTAAGCCAAGTAGGCTCAGGGATATCTTAAAAAGCCTTATAAAAAGAGATTATAAGTATTATTGCCCGAACCTAGAAGAAAGGGGACTTTGCTTATATGATGACCATAAAGACTGTTGGTGGTGGAGTGGAAATCCAGGTAAAAATAAAAAGGGTTGGGAAGAGAACGACTTTTACCGGTATCATTGGCCAGAGAGGTTAAGAAGGACTGAGGAGTGCCTTTATAGGGCTATAAGGGCAATAGAAATAAAAAAAGCCTGGCAGCCCGGGTCAAGATTATACGTTACTTGGGATAAGCTATATCAGGAATCTAGGATAAGCAGGGATACAATAGGCAAGAAGTTAGAAGCCTTGCGAAAAATAGGCTTAATAAAATATAGACCAGGAGAGGAAAGGGTTAAGGGGTCAAAGGCAAGGGCTACAGAGATAATTAGAATTATACCTATTCCTAAACCCCCAAATAGCCAAGATACTGAACAGCCTTGACATATTGACAATAACGGTAGAAAACTCTACCGAAACGAGCTAAGAACCTTGATAGCTCTTTGATACAAAGGTTTGAAATAGAATTGAAATGTCCAGAGTCTAGTCTGCTATTAACAAACTTGCAATAACGGTAGAAAATTCTACCAGTTAACGGTAGAAAACTCTACCGCAAAGTACTATATAGTATGTATAATAAATAAGAGAAATCCCTTCCTTTATTCTTTGTCTTTGATTGTGAGGTTGTAGAGATGTTGATATATAGAGAGTTTGAGCAAATCGCCGCAAATCGGCAAACCGCAAAAAGGGAAGGTACCCCACAATCCGGTTGGATCTCTAGCAAAAAAAATAAAATCAAGCCAGTTAAGGCTTAGAGAGAAAGGAAAGAAAATGACAGAAGAAGAAAAAAATGGAGGCAAGAAAATGGATCTCTGGGATTTGGCTAAGAATGTAAAAAAGTTGGAGAAAAGACTAGAACCCTTATTTGAGAAATTTTTCGATGAGGGACACAGGGGGGACTATACATTTTGTGCAGATATTTATGATGATATAGAAAAGATGATTTGTGAATCGTATGGAGTATCAAGAAAAGATTATAGGTGTATCTATGATGAGTTTATGCCTCTAAGTGAGTTTCTTTGGAATGACATCACGAAAGAAGAAGCTATTAAAGCAATGGAAGAGATCAGAAACGATCTTCCTAAAGATATGGCACTTATGAAAAAGAGACTCAAACAGCTAAATGAAAATGGTGAATATGAAGGCTTGTTTGAACCAGATTGGGAAAAACTAGCTCACCAGATTGGCCGGTCTGTCGGAGAACTTATCACATTTCCTGAATTTACTAAGGAAGCTAAGAAGCAGCACAAGAGAAACAAAAAGAAGTGGACAAAAAGTGAACTGGAGAAGATTTTTCTAAAAGGAAAATCCGCTGATGACTGTGAGGAAAATTATAACCCTTATAGCTGTGAAGATTGTTCATTATTTTATTATTGCACGAATCAAAGACTATCTGCACCAGATGAAAGTATAGCACGGAAAGGAAACTCGTAATTGCACCTTTTATCACATAAGAGGAAATTTCTAGTAAGATAGGCTCAGGAGGTCCGCTTAAATAGGCAGGTAAAAAAGGTCAATAAATGAGAAAAGAACAAAAGCGAAATATAAAGTATCTGAAAAGGGAAGAATGGGAAGAACTAAGGGCTAGTATTGATAATGTACGGGATAAGCTGATAATTGGCCTTCTCTACGCTACAGGAATGAGAGTAGGAGAACTAGCTTTGGTCCGGACCGAGAATATAGACTTTCAAGAATGCTTTATCTGGATCCCCTGGGAGAACACCAAAACAAAAACCGCTAGAACTGTCTATGTTCCCCGGGAGAGCATAAACGATATAAAGGGTTATCTCAAGCTCACCAGGAGAAAAAAGGGGCTACTATTCAGCTTGACAAAAAGACGCTTGCAGCAGTTAGTTAGAAAATACTCAGATATAAGCGGGGTTAAGTGTTCGGCTCATACGCTTAGGCACAGTCACGTTGTCCACGCCTTGCTTGATAAAGTGCCTATAACTGCGGTCCAAAAACAGGTTGGCCACAAGTTATTGACTACTACACAAATTTACTCTGACCTGGCTCCTGAGCAGGTCAAAGAAGCATATGAAAGAAGGGAAAAATGAAGGCAAAGCAAGCTAACCAAAAAGAGATAGGGAGGGTAAAGGTATCCGATACCGAGGAACTTACTGCTACGCTGGTAGATGATGAGAACCTGGATTTGAGAATTTTTGTCAAGACTGACAGCTACAGCAGGCCTACTAGAATGGGTTTTAGGTTTAACCTGTTGCATATCACTAATCCGTTTTTTACATTTGACAACTGGACTGAATCTAAGAGGCTCGTTGACAAGATAGACAAGGTTTATAACCAGCTATGAACAAGAATAAGGCTAGAAGCAAACAGAAGAACAATCAACCAGGAGAACGAGGAATGTTCTATGACTCTAAAAAGTGCTTTGTCTGCGGCAAACTAATCTGGGGAAACAGTGCAAAGAATCACCGGTTAGCAAAAAAAGATTGCTATTTCAAAATGAAGGCACATCAGGAAGAAGACCAAAAAGAAAAAGAAGGTCAGCAATTAGACCTGCCTATGGCAGGCACGCCAGGGGAAGAGAGCCAAACGATAAACCGGGTTATGTTGAGCGGAGACAAAAGCGTATAGCGTATCTCGTATTGCGCAATACGTTTCACGATTCACGAAATACGATTCACCAGATACAGCGACGGAAGAAATGTCCTGGGGTATTTCTGGAGGAATTCCTCCAAAATCAGGCCAAAACAGGATTTTCCTCTCTTGGTGAGAAAAAGACGCTCATAGAGGCTGATACAGGCACTTTGGCACGGTAAGGTGAAGTATATGACCTATGAAAAATAATAGCGACTGTTATTGGGAGGATTTTATTAAGCTAGTTCTTGATTATAGCGATTTTTGAAGCAAAAATATGACGGGAGCTCCTACCCGCTAAGAGAGGAAGCTCCCGGAAAGGAGTTAAGCTATGCAGCCAAGTCCTTCCATAACGAAGGGTAAAAAAAAAGGGTCAGAAAGTCAAGCTCTCTCCCCCTATCTCATCAAGAAAGCCCTACTGGACAAGAAAGGGAGGCGTTGTGCTCATTGTTATAAAAAAACTGTGCCGGTTCGGCTGGCCCGAATCCGGCAAAGAAAAGGTCGTTTGACAGAGGATGGCTATTGTCTTTTGTGTCACGACTGTATTTTGGCTCGCCAGGAGAAAAGGAAAGAGCAGAAAAAGAGGCTGTGGACAAGGAAGAAGGCCAGTCGCAAAATCAGCACGGCAGGTTTTTGGAACAGGATCAGGAAAAAGGTTCTTGAAAGGGACGGTCATAGATGCGTGTGGTGCGATACGGGAAAAAAGTTGGGTCTTGGTAGCCTGATCCCACTCAGCCGGGGCGGAAAATTGGAATTTAATAACTACGTAACCACTTGCCAGCATTGCCGGCCAAGCAAGGGAAATCGGCTACCACTTAACTTTATTTCAGAGTCCATTTTCATCAATGAATACCTTAACGAGCAGCTTGATGAGGGTCTTAGACTAAAGAGTGACCCGGGAAAGAATACCAGTATCCGCTTTGGTTTGTTGGCTGAAATATCGGAGTTCTTACATAAATTAACTAATAATAAGAGTATCCCGGGCAAGCTACGGACAAAAAGCGAGCGACTGAATATAAAACTACTTAAATAGCCTATTTTCTCCTACTCACTGCTACGGCTGCCGTAATGCCGACAGCTAGGATACTCCCAGTAATGGCCAGAGTTTTCCAGTTTTTTTTCATCCATTCAAGAAATCCTGGTATTCCGCCAACATATTCGGCACGTGCCGCATCGAGAGCAGCCGCAAAGGCTTGGCAAGCTGCTTTATAAGCTGCACTCAATTCCGGGGTTTCCCAGATTTTGTACCACTGGTTATCTCTCCAGCCAAGCCAGCAATTCACCATTGTTTGGCGTTTTGCCTGAAGCTCAGGAAAACTTCTGCCGGTTTGTCTTTCAAATTCCTCTAGTGGGCCCCCCTCAGCAGTGCCGTTTAACAAAATTCCTCCTAATTGCTGACACCACTCACCTTGCTCCAGCCAACCAGTTCCTTTAATCCAGTCTACTAACCAAACGACCCACTTCCAATCCCAATCCCACGAGTTATTATTTCCATTGCCTCCATCTACCGGAATATAACCAATTCGTTTTCGTTGAACATTATTTAACATTTTTGTCACCTCTCTTTGTCTTACTCGCAGCATATACATTCAGTGCTCCCAGGATTGCAAGGCTGACCCAGGGAGCATATTTCTTGAGCCAGTCCCAAGCTCCGGCAATAGGTGGAGTAGGAATAGGTGGAGTAGGGATAGGCTCTACTTCAATAATTCTGACTTGGATGCCTCTGCCTACACTAGCCCCACATTTGGGACAGCTCAGGTCTCTATTATCGGTTTCAATGTCAGAACTCGTTATTTCTAGTTTTATTCCGCAAGCAGGGCAAAAAATCGTTCTAGTCGTATAATGCGGAATTACCGGCTTATCCGCCCACTCGTCTGCTAGGTCTCCCGCTATCCGTACAGCGTCACTCAATCTGGTAAATCCCCGTGCTAGAGCTTCGGCATAGGCCATTTGTGCGATACTTTGCGCTGTTTCAGCATCCATAGTAGGGTACCCCAGCTCAAGGTCTCGGCCTATCGAGGCAATCTCGATTCTTTTTCTCTCGAGAGCCGCTTGGTATTCTGCTCCCCAGAGGGCTAAAGCCCCCCTTGTTTCTTCTTCCGCTGCTTGTTTTGCCAACTCCAAATCCCGCATATGTCTGGTTTTTGATTCTAAGGTATCACTTGCTTTTGCGAGTTCACCCTGGGACAGTAGGTAACTTTCCTCGCTGACTCTTCTCTGGTCGTCCGCTTGGGAAGGCCAAACTGTTGTGTCTGTGCGTGCCAGAGTAGTAGGCGATGTTATTACATACACTTCCAGACACGGGGTCCCATTCACGATTTTGACATAGTCTTTTCCCCATTGTTCCTTGATATCTGCCGGTGTCTCACCTGCTTCCAAAATTCGCCGATAACTTGCTAACCCTTCAACCGCCTCAACCCCCCAGGTATTAAGATATTGCAGGGCTATTGAGATCGGTATCCAGTAGAATTTGAGGATTCCGATAGGGTTGTATACGTCTAAAGACTGCGCAAACGTGTTAGAAGTTTGCCACCTAGCTCGCCAATAGGAGACCTGACCACTCCAGAGCGAAATTTGTCCCTCTACATCTACTATTTCTCCGCTAAGAGTTGCTATTTCAGCTTCTAGGTCTGCTATTTTTTTGTCAAACTCAGCGATGATTCTATCTTTTTCTTCCTGGTATTTTTCCAAATCAACTAGCATTTTTCATCACCAACCTTTTCATTTTAATGCAATAGACTCTCATTTTTTTTCTTCTTTCAGCTTATCTATCTTTCCCTCGCATCGTTTCAGATTCTTGCTAACATCCTGTATTTCTTCAAGAACTAAGTCGAACTTATCTTTTGGTTTTGGAGGTAGTTTCTCTATTGGCTTCTCTTCAGCTTTTATCGTCTTTTTGGTGACTTTATTCCCCTCAATTATGGTTACGAAAACCTCTTCTGTGTTCATTATACTTGCTCCATCATTCCTAGTATTTGACCACTAAAGTTGTGAGGGTCATCGGGGTCTAAGTTATATCCGTCAATAGACAGGGCGTAGCCTGCTTCAAGAATAATAACTCCAGTATCAGGATAGAGGACATTTTCAAAGACTTTATATCGAACATCACCGATTTCAAGTTCAGGGATCCCGGGGACTTTAATAGACCAGGTTACTCGTTGCCAGTTTGTGTAATCATCGCAGCAAATTATCCCTGAGCCTATATAAAGCCTCCAGTTGGCCGGCACAGTATAGACCGGGACTGTTATAACTGTGCCGGCTGCTATCGGCGTAGAATACATAAAATACCAATTGCGTTGACCTGTTCCCAGAATCGTCCTGGCCGGGATTTGGGTTCTATAAAAGTCAGGCTTTCCTGCTCCCTTCCTGGGAACAGCAAACTCTCTTCTTGCCATCATTCACCTCCCAGTTTTCCGGTAATTACTACCAAGACGCTGATGGTATGAGGGTAGGTATCATCTCCATTCAATATTTCTACCCAGAGCCTCTCTTCTCTTTTAACCGGCTCTTCAATCCCATCAAAAGTAGGATTAGCGCTATCCAGGGCAATGTATTCGGTAGAGGGACATACCTTCTGTGCACTGTGTCCGAAAGCAACCTCACAAAGATTATTACAGCCTGGGGGAAAGCTCATAGTAACACTTTTTATCTTGCCGGTTATAGGACAGACCTTATCAACTTCTAAACCTGTAAGAGGGTCAACTTCCTCCCGAAAGTTAATCTGTCTGGTAACAGTTTCTTCCATATTATTGTCCTCCTCAAAATTAAGGAATAATTGCGACTGCCTCCTCTCCTTATCTTTTCTTCAGAGAAGAGGCAGCACTGGTCATTGGACTTGGGTCCCCTGGAGAAAGAAGTAAACCCAGGGGAGCTAAAGGACATGTATCCCCGCCAGAAAAACAAGAAAAACCGGCGGGGCGAAAGAGGTAACACCAAGAAAAAGGCAAAGCAAAAAATTATGTAAAGTAACCCCCCTCAAGATTGCCTAACCGCCTTCTTGCTTCTTGTTGATGTTGCCGTAGCTCTTCAGCGGTGATCCCTCCTATTTCTTCTCTGCGGTCCTCTGCTGCTTGAGAAGCACTCTCAGCTAGATTTTCCTCAAATTCCAGATTACGAAAACGCTCAGCTTCCTGAGCAGAAAGTTGGCCACTTTCTTTTAGACCTGTAGCGAATTGATAGGGAGACAGCGGAAAGAATTCTTTGACGAATCTTTCCTGGCCCCCTTGCCAGGGATAACCTCTTTTCACCATTCTATAGGGCATTTTTTCTCACCTCACTTTGACCTTGGTCAATATCGTTGGAATAGGTATTGGGTAGCTTCCTGCTGAGACTACAATCGTTCCATCTTCAGCAACTTCTACTTTCTGGCTGCCCCCATAAAATCTTCCTAAATCTTCTAAATTTTTTCTGCGTTGTGCTTGAAGTTGTGCGTCTAGTGTTACTTCCATAATTTATCTCCTATTCTATTATTTAATACGTCCTTCATCGTTTTTGGGGACCTCCACCTTCCCGGGTGATGATGTAGCAATAAAATCCATTTGCTTTTCTCGTTGTCCTGGGCTCAAGTTCCGCATAAAGTTAAAAAATCCGTTCATAATCGTAGATTCAATTTTTTGATAGGTTCCGAGTTGGTCAAAAAACGTCTTAAGAGGACTACCGTCACTAGAACCCTTAGCTATTGCAGTCTGGGCTACAGGAGCAAAAACTTTGGCTACCTCAATAGCTCCGTAAAGTAATTGTTGGTTTGAGAGCTTCCCGCCTTGTTGTTGTCCTTGCTGGTGCTGTGCCTGTTGCTGTCGAGCTCTTTCTTCCCAAGCTAGCCGCTTTTCTTTATCGCTAAGTTTTGCATATTCCGGGCTTTCATAGAATGGTTGTGTCTGTGTTTGCCCGGCTTGCTCTTGACCGGTGCCTTTCTCCTGTTCGGCCTGCACCTGAGCTAGTTTTTCTTCATTGGTTAGTTGCTTCTCCTGATCAGTAGCTTTTTTTTCTGAACTGGCCCCAGGTGTCGCGGTAACAACCGCTTTACTATAGACGCTTTCCAACTTATCTTGTCTTCGGACTATCCCATCAATTTTTGTCAGGAGCAAATCGAATTTATCAGGAGCTCCTTTTTTCTTCTCCTGCATTTTCTTTTTAGCTTTTGCTAGCACAACTTTAACCTGTTCTTTAGTGGGTTTATCAAAGATCCTTTCTTCACGCTTTTTTTCTGTCATTTCTCACCTCTAAAAGAGCTTCTTTGCTGTAGTTTTTTGTGCTTCCTTTACTCTGGTCGCTAAGTCTATCCGGCAAGCCTCATCTTTACACACCCCGTTTAGGATTCCGTCAAGCTCTTTACTCTTAAGCATTTCTATCACTTTCTCATCGGATAGCTTAGCCAGTGCTGTTTTTCTGAATTCTGGGTTTCCGGCAAATCTATCGGTAAAAATAGAGTCCATATCTTCCCAACCGTGTGTGCTCTTTTTGATCTCGTTCCAGTGGTCTTGAGGAGAAAAATCCAAAATGCTCTTTTTTCCTTTTCCCATCCCATCCATACCCAAAACAACCTTTTCTATATTTTGACCCATCTCAGACATTTTTTTGTCCATTCTTTGGATCTTGTCGTTGATTTCTTTCTGCTCAAGCTCTCGGAGCTTGACCTTGGCAAAATAACCGGCCAAGTCAATCCCTTTGCCTCCGCCTTCTTCTTCTAGTCCCATTACCTTACCTCCTTAATTTTCTTATAATCTTCAATCTGCTTTGGTAGCTTATAGTAGCCTATATAGGCAGCCCAATCACAGTTTAAGCAGATGAAATATAACTTACTAGAGTCATCACCCTGGACTATATGAACAGTGTAGCCACAGACAGGACATATATCTTTACCCCCGACTGCTTTTATCTTAACTTTGCCCTGGACTAGACTCTGGATAGCAGACTCAATAGCCTTACTTACGCTAATATTGCGTTGTGTGCAAAATTCCTGGAGAGCGTGACGAATTTCATCATTGACCCGGGTTGATACAATTTTCATTTTATACCCCACAAAAAAAAGCCAGCCTTAAAATCTAACCTTTTTGGCTAGGTTTTAAAGCTGGCTCCGTTTCTCGGTTAACCAGACTCTATATATAAGCCCCGCAAAAAAGATTAGATTTAATCTTTTTTCACCGGGCTGCTTATTCCAGCTGGACCCGAAAACTCTAAACGCTCAAATACCTGTTAAACAAGATACTTAATGCAATTATACAACATTATAAACAAATGTCAACAGTCTTGGCCTGCCTTTGCGAATTCGACCCCCCAGGTGTAAACACTTAAACAGCATTGTAAACGAGGTTCTTAATCAAAGTATACAATTTTGTAAACAAATGTCAAAAAAGTTTATCTGATAATCCAAAATTTTTGAAATTGCTCAGATTTTGGAGTAAATTACTATAAAATAGATTTAGGCTAATAACCTAATAGGTTAAACAATCAATTGATAAGATTCCAGATAAAATCTACCAATTTTGAGCGGTTAAGTTTTTTCAAAATATAGGGGAAGCAATTAAATTGTTAAGAGGATTTTTATTTTGTCCCTGGGGTTGGTATAAGTATTCGTCTTTTCTGAGGAAATGGCAAATTGCCCCCTATATGAAAGCCTCTTTTTGGAAAGTAAGGCTATATCTAGGCAAATTCTAATTTCAAGGTAAATCAGGGGGAAAATATAAAGGATCATCCTGGATGAATTTGACAGAAAAAATCTTTTGTGTTAAGATATTAAATGCGAGGTGAATATAAATGGAAAATAAAAGTTATGAGGGAATGACAATCCGGGTTCCGGTGGATATTGCTAGGGAATTAAAAGAATTACGAAAAGATAAAGACCTTCCTTCTTATGGTTCGGCCTTAAAATACTGGATTGAGCAGCAAAGAGACGAACAGATTGACACAAGATTAAATGAAATCGAGGAAAAAATCAAGAAGATGACTAAAATTCTTGATATATTCGTTAACAAAGTAGATAAACTTTTTAATAGACTCCTAGATGCGTTATTCAAAATAAATAAACGCACTGAAGCCAGATTAAATTCCCTAGAAGCAAAACAAGTTGAAAAGATAAAATAAGAGAAGAGCCGGCACAAACCGGCTCTCTCTCATAAGGGCTACCCCCAGACAAGGGAAAATAAGCTATTCTTAGCTCATTTATGCCCCCTCTAGTTACATAGATAGCAAACTACTAGGCTAATGTCAAGGGGGATAGAAATAAAGGCTTTGGGCTAGCCACCGGGGGGGGTTTTGGGTTAGTCCTCCCTCCCCGGCCTAAAGGACTAATCGTGGACGATATAGAAAAACTTCAGGAGTTTGAAAGGGTCAGGAGAAA
>JABUBK010000429.1_pt1 | contig 10292 bp, 21 predicted proteins | sample 7332671 | NCBI WGS metagenome assembly JABUBK01 (sample SAMN07256342, study PRJNA390944) | subsurface metagenome | isolation source: Methane hydrate marine sediment | place: Pacific Ocean: Eastern North Pacific, ODP site 1244 | collected 2002
AATTTCTCTACCGGCTTTATCTATGATGAGCGTTTTGCCTTTCGCTTTAAGTGCTTTTGCCTTTTCTTTAAGCCTCTTGGCTCTTTCCGCAGCCCGTTTTATGGCACCGATACCCCACTTGGCTACGGCGAATGCTCCCGCGACCGGTATCGCAACCTTGGCAACTTTCTTCAGGACCTTGCCAACCTTTCTCCACCATTTTTTTCTTTTACCTATTTCGCCCACTCCGGCGACCTCGGTTTCTTCGAGCACGTACACGTTGCCGGCCGCATCAATTTTGACGTCAGGGCTAATCATAATTTCGTCTTCGCCTAAGCCGGCCATTTCTGTCTTAATCATTTTTCTTTCTCCTGCTATTATTTTTTGTCCGGGTATATTTCTGTCAAAACGAGCTTGCGGTCCCACGATATCCATCGACCGCCAGCCGTTAATATAAGTTTCGGGATATATATGATACCAGTTTTTTTTATTCCCTAAGATTACGGTTCGGATCGGTAACGAGATTGAACCGGCCAGTGCGCCGATCAGCACACAGGCGCAATCGCAATCTCCGGTAATTTTTCCGGTAGCGGCCAGTTCTCTTAACTGGTAGCCCGGCTCTTTTATCTTTTCAACTTTCTCGCGGGTGTAGCGTGAGTTTCTTTTGGCCCACGAATAGATTGCCCGCGCCTCGGCTTCCGGGTTACGCTCCGGCAGCCAACGGACGATGTTTTCTGCCTGTCTGATGACGGCCGGGTCGGCCCATCCTTTTCGGATAAATCGCCAGATGATTCCGACTTTGGCTTTCGCTCCGGCGATGCCTTCCGGGACGAAATGCTTTGTCGCAATACCTCGCAAAATTCTGTCAGCCATTTTTCACCTGCCTTGCTTATTAGGAACTCGCGCATCTGCGGATAGACGCTTGAGATTTTTTCGGCAACCTGGTCCGGCGGTGTCCCGGCAATACCCTGAATATCTTTTGCCGGCAAGACCGACAGGATCATTGCGGCACCCTTAGCCGGCGGCTGGTTACCCTTGGCCATCGTATATAGTTTTGTGATCACAAATTCCATGTCGTCCACCTTGCGGCCTTTCACTTCCGGTTGTTTTTGTGTTTGTTTTTTTTTGATCAGATCTATAATTTCCGGGATGTTCTCGGCGATAGCTGATTCCAGTGTAAGCGACGACTGGCCGCTGTTTCTTTTTTTGCCGAAGAGCTCTTTGAGGCTATTGATTTGACTGGCCGTGTCGAAAAGTTCCTTGACTGGATCCTTATCCAGTTGCTTCAATAAGATTTGCTTCGCGATTCCCTCGAGGTCCGATCTCGCCGGCGCGTTACCGTTATCTTTCCCCGGGGGAATCAAAAGGTCCCGGACCGATCTCATCCGGATCGCCCGAGCGATTGCCCTGTCCAACTGGTCATCTCCGGATTCGACATCGCTTCGGGATCCCGGTACCGTCTTGCCATCCCCTGGAGCCGGCTCGGGCTGAGCGACCAGCGGTCTATGCAGCCGGGCCAAACAGAACTCAGTCTTGGCAATGTATCGTCCCTTGATCCTGGCCTCGAGATAATACCGGCCGCTGCCGTAAGTTTCCCGGATGTAATCAACAGAAAAACGAAGCGGCATAAGGCCGAGGTACTCTACGTCCCCGGTTTTTTCATTGTAGCGACGCAGGATATACTTAGCCCCGGGGATAACGCGCTCATCTATCCCTTCGTAGATCAGGTTTAGCCTGGGGTCTCCATCCTGGTCTACATCCTGGTCTACCTCTGGTTTTTTCGTCATTATTATCCTTTTGTTACGGTGGCAAGGCTACCGTGGATATTTTTCGCCACCCGGTTCCGCGAAAAGTGTCAAACATCGCCAGATATTTTGCGTCGGATAACCAGGCGAAGTTCGGCCGAGTTATCGGATCAGGAGAAGCCGACGCCTGTATTTCCGCGTCCGTTCCTATCTCAACAACGATAGCAATATCATTTTTGAGAAGGGTAAATTCTTTTAGTGCCACAATCTTTTCTCCTCTACGGTGGAGGCGCTTCTGTTTCTACTTTTCGCCAGGCATCTGCTCCATCATCAGTATCATAAATCGCCAGGTACCTTACGTCCATCATCCAGGCAATCGCGGGGCGAAGTGTCGGAATGACGGCGAGCACCTCGGCTACTGTGCCGATATAAAACTCAAAAACGATGTCGGCTTTCTTTATAATAAAACTCTTGGCTGCCATTCGTTACTCCTAAAGGGGCGGAGATTCTGTGGCAATGACTCGCCAGGTATCATCTCCGTCATCCGTATCGTAAATCACCAGATACTCTCCGTCCGTTGTCCAGCCGAACGCGGGCCGAATTGTAGGGACAACAGCAAAAATCTCACTCACTGTGCCGCTATAGAACGCCAAAAGGACGTTATCTTTCTTGAGGACAAAACTCTTGACTGCCATGTTCAATAGCCTAACGATTTATTCGGGCATGTCAAGAGAAAAATTATTTTTTTCTCGAAGATTTTTTACGACTTAGCGTCTATGCTTTTCCTCACATCTTTCAGCCCGCTGCTTATGGCCCCGGCGGCGATCAATATCGCGCCGGCAATTATCATGCATCCGTAAAAAACTAATTCCATTATCCTTCACCCCCTTTCCCCAAAAATGTCCAGCTGATACGACTTGGCCCATCTGGTCGGAACTGTCTCCCTGGCGGAAAAGTCCTTACATCGGCTGGCCCTCTGTCCGCCATGACAAAAGCGCGAGGTGACAACTACCCCGTCCCTTTTGGAGGCCTTATTGATCCTCTCCGGACAAGAGCACCGGCTCTTTTTCCAGAAGCGACAGTCTTTGAGTTTCAGAGATTGGCTAAGCATGGTTCTCGTTCCTCCTTGCTTCTTGAGGCGCAACATAAGATATCGGGTCCTCGAACAGGGATATCTTTTGTGCCTTTGCCCTTAGCCTGGGGTATTGTCTGGTAATATTCTTGACCAGCTCTGTGAGTTCTTTTCTTTCCTTGCTGCCCCTCATCGCGAAATGGATCATGGGCTCGACCTGGGCCTTTATCATTGCCATCTGACAATCCAGAGCAAACGATAAAGCCTCTTGCATAAGTTTTTCTACTGAACCCTTTGTCATTACTTACTCACCTCCTTTCGTTTCGTAAAAAAGCTCGGGATGGAAAAATTCGTTGACGGCCCGTCTGATATAATTCCGAGGATTCGTGATAGGTTCCTTCTTGAGTTTCTTCCGGAGTTTATTTGCCAAGATTTCAAGGTGGGGAAGGCATCGAGTACTGGCGAATTCACATTCTTTTTTGTTTCCAATACAGACTCCGGTTATTAACCATATTTTAACCACGGGCGGTAGACTATAGTCAACTTTATTACAGGGATGATCAAATGATTTATAGGTCAGTTTGGTTATCTGATAATCATCTGTATTAAAAGGGATAGGGTAATCTTTGAGAGCAACTTTTTTGGGTCTTGACTTGTCTATGTTATTGTTAATACTGTTAACTGTTGACTGTTTGACATAAGGTAACTTTACAGGTAACTCTACAGGTGACTCAGGGGTAACTGTACTATGTGTGGACAATTTAGGATATTTCTTAATCCCTTTATCAGTAAGGATATATATAGTATAGTGAGGGTAACTATACTGTCTGATGTATTCCGCACGTTTTAACTGCCTCATAAAAAGGGCAAGGGTACTTCTGTCTATCTTCAAGCGGTATGAGAAGATAGAGCAACTGAACACCCCCTGATAAGGTGCTAATTTTATGTATTCGTTATCGATAGGTTCTGTCCGTTCATAGTTCGGAGCAGAGGCAACGAGCTCGTGAAATAGTCGTAACCTATTGCCATTCTTAAAGATAGTGTGTTTGTGTAAGCTCAGATAAAATGCCGCCCAGGGAAGGGTTTTTGAAACACCGCCAGGTAACTCTACAGGTAACTTTACTGTGGGCAGTCTTTTTGAGGATGAAGTTTTTTGGGTCATCTCGTCCTCGTTCTCTTGCGCCGCTCGCGATTGCTTACGGAGTCGGCTTTGGTTCTATTTTATAGGGATAGATTGGTCTCCAGATGTCCGGGTTCTTTTTTTTGTCTTCCTGGAAGCACAGACCTAACCGGTGTATGTTTTTCTCTCTGGGATCTTCCTGTCCGAGTACTATGGGTTCACCACACCAAAGACACTTTGATAGTTTTTCCTCTTTCATGTATTGCCTCCAAGGTAAAAAGGGACGACTGGCGGAACGAGCCCGAGAGATCCACCGGGTGGTGGACCAGAGAGCTTGAACCAGCCGCCCCGATTTCTTATAATCCGTCATCTCGTTTCGTTCCTTTTTATCATAAATTCTGAGCGATATATTCATCGATTCTTTTCCTGGACACATGAAGTCCTGGCCTTCTTTTTTGTCTGGAGGGTTTAGGCATGGCTAATCTTTCTGCAGGGGAGAGTTGCCCTGACTTTTTGTCCGGAGTTCGCCCGGGCTTAGATCTAAGACGTTTGTTGTAAGTCCTTGATTTATAAGGGGGTTTCTTTTTCGCCTTCAGACGGCGCCGGCGGAGCCTGGCGTCACCTTTTGTCCGGATGCACGTCCGGACCCGGGCCCTGCGCTGCTGGTCCTTCGAAGAGCCCTGCTTTTGTCCGGATGACCGGGCTGGGGATTCGGTAGATAGGGTCTGTAGGCCCCGGATGATTGTATCGCGTGATTTCAAGACCTCGTCAAGAGTTCCCAGGGTGGCGACTGTTCTCTCGAGGGATTGACCTCCGGCCCAGACTGCCCGGATAAGTCTAACGTAACGATAGGTTTTCTTTCCGTTTTTGGTGGTGATTACTTTGAGATACATCTCGTTTCGTTCCTTCTATTTCTACATCGGTTCATCCGGTTTTTATCTTTAGCCTTTTACCAAACACCTCGCTTAGCTTTCATCTCGTTTATAAGTGCGCCGATGATTGCGGTGTTATTACATATTCCTATTATTGCGCAGAGACCAGCGACTTTATCCGGCTTATTGCTAATGTTCGTCGGGTCTTTTATTATTTTTGTCCACCAGGTACACCATTCCTCTCTGCACTCTTTTCCTAAGAGCGGACAAACCTGTTTTTTTTCTTCCGGCATTGATTCGTTCCTCACAAAAAAGCCCGCTGGCAGAACAGGCTCAAGAACCACTTAGTGGTAAAGAAAGCCCCGGCGAATGCCGAACCAGCGGACGTCTTAGCGGACTTTCTGTCAATCATCTTGATTTGTTACTTTTAGGGTGGGGCAATTACCCTACCCTCTTTGTTATCGTTCAACCACGGGCATCCTACGGCTTCCCATTAAGGTCATTTTAGGGATACCCCGAGTTTCTTCAGTTTTTTAGAGATTCGGTCTCCGGCTTCGTTGAGTTTTTTTCTCAACCGGTCCGTAATACCGAAGTGGTCCGCCAGTTCACAAATCGTTTCGCCTATCTTGACCTTTTGGGCAGTCGGGACGTCCGGATCGGTCTCTAACTTTTTGATCCCCGCGCCCAGGACATTAAAGTCTTTCTTGAGCTTATGATAGCGCGGCGACAGGATGACCAGGATGTCTAAAACAGAAGCGACGATACTGATTACTTTGAGGATTTTCTTAAACATATATTACCCCTTTCTCTTTTTTCTTTGTATGGACGCAACGGCTATTCCGCTGATTGCGCCAACAGTAAGACTCAAGGCCAGGCCGTTGATCCCGTGGAGCAAGGCCAGTATCTCAAGGAAAGTTATACAGACTATTCCCGAGACAACGATTAAAGTGTTTTCTATATTCGGGATCATACATCAATCTCCACGATCTTGAGTATCCCCTCTCCGTTCACGTCTGCATCTATCCAGGCCAAATTGAAATTCGTTATTGCCAGGGTAACAGATTTGCCGGGCGGTAACAGATAACTGGCAGAGTGACTTTCTGCATTTGCCTTGGCGTTGCCAAGGCGAATATATCCTACATTATCAGGGTCGGCCATGATGGTCGCTTCGAATCCGGTAGGGACAACCAGGGAGGCCAGTTGCTCGGCGGTCCCGGCAATAGAAACGACTTGCCGGTTGGTGTAAAATTCCTTACGATTAACTATCCTTTTATTTCCTCGTCCCATTTTCTTATCCCCTTATCGGGAAGGATGAATGATAACGAATCGGAGACTCCCACCCGATGATCAATAGTTCTATGTTCTGAGGAGCCGGCGAGGTCGGAAGTATATTTACCACCAGATTATCGCCCGGCGATTTTGCTATAAGAGGAATCCTCTCGGACGCCAGGTCCTCTACATCTCCTCGCGCTAAAGCCGGAAAAGTTGGGGTCATTATTTCCGTTCCCGAATAGAACTGAAGACTAACATTAACGGGAGGAGTTTGTGTAGGCGACATAAGTATCTTGGTAATGTGAAAATAATGTTCCGGAGATTTTACGGCATAAACAGTTACCAGTCCGGCTTGTATTCCGGATGTAAAGTAATGCTGGATCCAGATAATTATTTCCGGGGTAGCCGGTAACTTGCCGGGCTTAATATCCTGGACAGGAAACTCAAGCCAGGTGAATTGCCGGGCGTGGGGCTCAATAACTTTCTTCATAATTACCTTGTTACTTTGTATCCGCCGAAAGCCAGCTTAACCGTATTGCCAGCGACACTGGTGTCCTTCAGATCCGTCTCAATGATGCCGCCCCTTTTGACATCGTAAGGTTCAATAATCATAGGCAGCTGAGCGGTCCCGAAAAGGGTCGTGTCCGGCATGCGGCCGCGGTTAAGCGAGTCGTTATTGATTTTAATTTCAGCATCAAAGATGCCTGTTTTGGCGGCCATTAACTGAACCATTCGGAAAGGATAATCAACGTCGGCTTTGATTACGGCTTTGTCTTCGCCCGTGGAGAGAAGCGTTTTTTCTCCCGAATAGAAATAGGGGAAGTTCAGATAATTATCAGTCAGCTCTTTAAGTTCGTTTTCGGTCCCGGTAAGCCCGATAAAAACCAAGTTGACAACGTTGGGGGCGGCGCTTAGATCCGTAATGTCAATGGTGATCTCGCCGTTAAAAGGAACGTGGCCGAAAGCGGAAAGAATCATCGGATAGGTAGAGACACCGAAAAGATTTGCGTTAGCAATCTGGTCCCGGCTCATCGGTTTCCCGTTAAGGTCCAGCCTGGTCTTGAAAATTCCGGTTGCCGAAGCGGTGAGCTTGCCTAACAGAAAGGGAACGTCAATCGGTCTTTTCTGGCCGGTCAGTGACTGGCTGGCTGTGAGGGTAATACTTTTTTTGAAAATTATAGGTTTGATCATAGTTGATTTCCTTTCGTAATTATAAAATAAAACCCGGGTATGCCGGTTTTATTTATAGACGACTACCGGCAAACGTCATTTAACTACAGACGCTGGTCGCATCTGTGCTTTAGGTTATGTAACCGATTCTCCGTGTTAATGTCCAGAAAGAAACCACTTTCGTTGCGCTCAAGCCGCCTAATGCGGTCGGGATATCAAGGACGGCATCGACTGATTCTCCCTTGGCTACCAGGGGAAGCCAATCGCCCAGATTAAACCTTGGTCCGCTTAACTTGGTGGCTTCCAAATCCGTTGTCGTATTTGTGGTCGCCACTCCGCCGACTAAACCAACGTCCATCGGGAGGGCCTTGCATAACACGTTTTTCAAGACCTCTTTACCGCTAACAGAAAAGGTGGCCAATATTCCATGCGCCAAAAGGTCTGAGTCTAAAGCAATGCTGACGTGAGGGAGGAACCCAAACCCCAAAATAATATGAGGCCAAACCGTGCTCAGCTGACCCCCGATCTCAATATTACCAGCCAGCCCGGTCGAAGACGCTGCGTACAGTTTCTGCGCTCCGATAAGCGTAGTGGTAACGGAGAGCGCCGCCCAATAGTTCCATTGTATTCCCCTAAACTTCCTTTCGCTTATGTCCCTTCTGTGGATAAGTTTCATCTTTACCCTTCTCGGGGGCAAATCTTCTTTGACCCCGAACTCTTAGTTCGTTCTGACTTGATTCATTCTATTTATTATTACTTGATTAGTTCTTTTTTAGCCCGCCTCGTAATCCTCTTCCCTTTGCCCTAAGGATTCGTCTCCTTCGATTTCATAATCTTTTTCCGGCAATGCCTCTTCTCCCACTCCTCCCCCTTCCGGGAGAAAAATGATTTCCTCATCCTGCCCTACGCCGGCGAACATAGATCGCAACCTGGCACCATAGCCGGCGGCAATCTTTTCGCCAATCGGTTCCGGTTCACCGCTCCCCAAGATTTTTAGTGTAGTGATTGCCATCCCACCGTGAAGCACAGCAACTGCCAGCCTTGGATTCTTGAGGATTCGATCAACCCCGTAGGCGGCTCCGGCCCCTACGCCGAAACTGGCTAACGCATCGATCATCGTCCCGGGAGTAACGATAGGTTTCTTTATTCCGGTCGCCGGATCTAATTTGCCCAAACCTTCGCTTGCTTTTCTTAGTCCGAGATCGGCGATAATTACTCCCCCACTAACACCGGCAAAATCCATTGCCGTATCTTTGGACAGCAATTTCTTGAAAAAGTCGGGCTTACCCTTTCTCCGTCTCCTCCCTTTCTTGCCGGGGTTGCCCGGGTTGCCCGGATTTTTTTTGCTGTAAGATTTTTTCCTTTTCTTGCGTCCCTTTCCCCTCTTCTTTTTCGGATTCATTCCAGCAAAAGTAAGTACCTCTTCCATCTGTTCACCTCCTTCATTAGGTATTAACAAAACCTCGTTCTGGATCGAACTTAAATTTACCGATCACTATAAAGTATTTTGCGTTAGGCTTGACAATGATACTCGCGTTTTTGAATATATGATGACATCCTTTTTCTCCCGGCACCTTATATTCTATCCTATGTAATTCGCCGGCCAGAATTACGCTTCCTTCTACTTTGGGAATCTTGAGATTTTTTATTACCGCAACCGGGCTGTTGAACCATTTGTCAGCAGCGGCTATTGTTTCTCCAATATCGCATATCGGATTAGACCGGTGCGCTTTATCTTTGGGATGCAATATCGTTTGGGCTTCGGTTGCGACCTTGCATCGTTCAGTTTTTGGCGACCATTTTCCTCTGGGGCAACCGGTTACGATTCGGTGGCCGTCAAGGACTTTGGTACGGAAAGATCGCGGATCAAAGCGCTCTTTGCTCGCGACTGTCTCGTGCCGAAATTCTGTTTTTGTCTTAGGCATTTATTCCTATCTATTCGGACAGTTTTTGTATCCAGGCCAGGGACATTCTTTCGCGCGTTCCTTGTGAGGGCAGGGCTGATTTTTTTCTTCCGGCCATGGGCATTTTGGTTCAGATCCTTTTGCCTCGAGCGTTTTGGTGGTCGAGTCAGTCCTCTTTTTATCCTTATCGGTCAGCTTTAATATCCGGGCTTTATATTCTCGAGCTGTTTCTTTTTTTTCCATCATGCTGCTCCTTTCTTGGGTAATAGTTTAGGCAATAAAAAAACCGCGCCGAGGACAAGCGCTAAAAGTCCTATCCCGATTCCTAACCCGGGAATTCCGATTAGCGGCGGCTTCGGAGGCAGAGCGTATTCCGGATGCTCTTTTGCTAATATCCTTTCGGCGTCAGCTCGTCCCCTACCATATTCAACCTCTTTCCATCCCAGGCCGGCGAAGTAGACGATTAGAGCAATCCCGGCTAATGTCATAAATACAATCCCTATCCCTTCGGCTGGGGTCTGTCCTGGCACGTGTTTCATTAATAATTTCTGGAGGTCTCTGGAGCTGAGGGCCCGTCCACTCTCAAGGCTAACACTCCTTGAAAGACCGACTATATCTTCAAGTATCTTTTGGGGCTCAATATATTTTTTAATGCTCGCGTATATCTCGCTGGCCTTTTCCCGGTTTGTTTCAGCTACACGATCGGCTATTTTTATCCAGCGATTCCATGACTGAAAACGCAAGGCCAACTCGTCTGATCGTTTTTGTAAATCTTGTTCTGCCATAACTTCACTATATTCGTTTTTGACCTGGTGCTATAACACCTGAAAGAAATCATCTCTTCACCACGGGCCTCCTGGAGCACCGGACAAAAAGGCGCCAGCCGATCCTCCTTCATGTAACCTGGGATAAAAATGTTCTCCTTATGTATCAAGGACTTATGACAAACGCCGGACCTTCAGGACTGAGAGCCACCAGACAAAAAAGGGCACCCTAAGCTAAAAGTTTTAGGGCGATCAACCCTGCGGCCGCATAGGGCAGTATGTTCGGCTTCTTCACCGGCGGCACTACCGGCGGCGGTGGTTTTATAATAGCTGCGACTTGCTCTTCGGCCGCCCTTATCATCGTTGCCGTGGCCGCCCTAGCTGGCGCTATAAT
>JABUBK010000430.1_pt1 | contig 10289 bp, 8 predicted proteins | sample 7332671 | NCBI WGS metagenome assembly JABUBK01 (sample SAMN07256342, study PRJNA390944) | subsurface metagenome | isolation source: Methane hydrate marine sediment | place: Pacific Ocean: Eastern North Pacific, ODP site 1244 | collected 2002
AATTGGGGGGACAAAAGAGATTTTTGAGCACTGCAAGCCGCTCCTTTCAGTTATGGGCAAAAATGTCTTTCATGTAGGTGAAGTAGGAATGGGGCAAACCGTAAAAATGGTAAGTCAGTTAATGTTTTGCGTGGGTCTAGTGACATGTGCTGAAGCCATGGTATTAGGTAGTAAAGCAGGAGTGGACCCTGATCTATTGCTGAAGGTGGTCAGTGTAACTGCAGGGGACAGCTTAGCATTTCGACGAGAAGTCCCCTTGATGATCGCTCGAAATTTCGAGACACAGGGAGCCTTAAGGATATTGACTAAGGATACTAAAATTGCTCTGGATGTAGCTGGTGAGTTAGGTGTACCGGTTTTGCTTACGAGCATTGCTCATCAGATATATCGAATGGCAGAGGGTCGAGGACTGGGAGACGAAGATGACGCTGCCGTGGTTAAGGTAATTGAGGAGTGGGCAGATACAAAAGTGGGAGGACACTCTTCAGATCAGCCTTAGCTGACATAAGGTGAGTTTTTTCTGCATAAGTGCTGAGACAGTATAAGGTTCTGGGGGTTGAGCCAGGTTAAGAAATTATGGGTGGAGGGTTGCAATGAAACTAGAAGATAAAGTTGCAGTGGTTACCGGAGGTGGAAAGGGAATAGGAAGAGCAATTTCTTTGGCTTTTGCAAAAGAGGGAGCAGATGTTGTGATTGCAGCACGGACTGAAACTGCTCTCAAGGAAACTGCCGAAGAAATTAACAAAATGGGAGGACATGCCCTCCCGTTTGTAGCGGATATCTCTAGAGAAGACCAAGTGAATGAATTGGTGAGCTCAACTGTCAGGAACCTGGGCAAAATAGATATTCTGGTTAATAATGCCGGAATTGCCGGACCAACGGCCCCTGTAGTGGATCTTCGTATAGAGGATTGGAACGGAGTTATTGCGGTGAATCTTACAGGAGCTTATCTGTGTTCAAAGGCTGTACTAAAGTATATGATAAAAAACAAAGGCGGGAATATAATAAACATAGGTTCTATGGCTGGGACCAAGGGACTATGGAGACGTAGTCCTTACGTGGTTTCCAAATGGGGAATTCTCGGTTTAACTAAAACCTTAGCCTTGGAGGCGGGTATCTATGGAATTCGAGTCAATGCGATCTGCCCAGGATTAGTAGAGGGTAAGCGATTGGATGATGTCTTTAGCGAGAGAGCGAAAGTAATGGGTATATCACCGGATTTAATTAGAAAGAGAGCTATAGACGACACTCCTTTGCGACGGTTTGTTAAACCAGGAGAGATTGCTCGTACAGCTATTTTTCTTGTATCATCGAATTCCGATGGAATTACCGGTCAGATCATCTGTGTTAATGCTGGACAGGATTGAGTTGAGGTTTACATATTTTACCTTAAAGTAGACTCTGAGGGAGAAAAATGACTTCCCGAGTGAGAAAGCTGCGAGAGAGAATACTTCAGGCTAGGCCTACCCTTTGTAGTCAACGAGCCATATTGGTGACTGAGGCGTACAGGGAAACCAAAGGTGAGCCAGCGGTGATCAAAAGAGCCAAGGTTTTAAGAAAGATATTGGAGAAGATGGAAATTTATATTTCTGATAATGAGTTAATTGTGGGTCACCCCACTGAGGAGCTAAGGGGAGCCTCCTTTTTTCCTGAAATGGCAGCGAGCTGGTTGGAGGAAGAAATAAACAGCCTTGATAAGAGAAAACAGGATCCTTTTGTTGTCTCTGAACAGGCAAAGAAACAATTGTTAGACATCATCCCCTTTTGGAAAGGGAAAACTCTTTATGATACTTTAATGAAAAGATACCCGGAGTCGGTAAAACTCAAAAAAGGGAAAGGACTTTTTTCTACTGAACAGAACGAAAGGGGAGGAATTGGTAATGTAGTGCTCAACTACCCGGATTTACTTGCCCGAGGATTTAAGGGGATTCAGGAAGAGGCCTATATCAGGCTAAAAGAGGCGGATATTACAGATTGGAAGTTCTATCAAAGATCCCTTTTTTGGCAAGCTGCAGTTATAGATTGTGAAGCTGCTATAAATTTTGCTCACCGTTACTCAAAACTGGCAAAGAAGATGTCAAAGCAGGGGAAAGATGAAATTAGACGAGGAGAACTTGAGAGGATATCAAAGATATGCGATTGGGTTCCAGCTAACCCAGCTAGGACATTCCATGAAGCCTTGCAATCTATTTGGTTTGTCCAGCTAATTGCCCAGGTAGAGACTAATGGAATTGCTATTTCTCTGGGAAGAATGGACCAGTACTTATTTCCTTTTTATGAGTCTGATATCAAAAAGGGTATAATCGCTCCAGAAGAGGCAATAGAACTTATTGAATGTTTTCTGATAAAACTAAATGAAATAGTAAGGTTATATGATGAGGAAGCTGCCTTGATAAATGCTGGTCTTCCTGCTTTTCAAAATATAACTCTCGGAGGACAACTATCAGATGGAGAAGATGGTACAAATGATCTTACCTACATGTTCCTGGATGCATTAAAGGAGATTAGACTTCCCCAATCGCATCTCAGTGTAAGAGTTCACAGAGGAACCCCCACCAGATTGCTCATTAAAACTGCCGAAACAATTAAAGCTGTACCTGGTATGCCCGGAGTAATGGGGGACGAATCCTACATTAAGGGTATATTAGCCAGAGGAGTTCCTATTAAGGAGGCTTATAACTATTCTTTCTGCGGTTGTGTGACTTGGAATGTGGATGGGACATGGGCTAGAGCCGGAGCAGCTTATTTTAATTTAGCCAAAGTTTTGGAGCTTACTCTCAACAATGGAGTAGACCCTTTAACTGGAGAGGAAATTGGTCCTAAAACCGGCGATCTCCGGGAGTTTTCCTGCTTTGAGGAGATAATCCCTGCCTTTGAAAAGCAGTTGAGTTGTGCTATGCATGAGGTAGCTATTGCCTGTAACATAATAGATTTAGTTCATGCTGAAATGATGCCTCATCTGTTTTTGTCTTTACTTATACCGGACTGTATAGACCAAGGCATAGATGTGACAGAAGGGGGAGCTCGCTACAATTTTACCAGGATAATGGGAGTAGGTCTTCCCAATGTAGCTGATTCTTTGGCTGCCATCAAAAAGTTAGTTTTCGAAGATCACAGCCTCAGTATAGATGAGTTAATAGAGGCTATAAAATGCAATTTTGAGGGCAAAGAAGAACTTCGACAAATACTCATAACCAAAGCTCCAAAATATGGTAATGATATAGATTTTGTAGATTCTATAGCTAAAGAAGTGGGAGCAATATACTTTGACGAAGTGGAAAATTATAAAAATCCGCGAGGAGGGACATTTGTTCCTGCCTACCAATCTCTGCTTTCCAACATCTACTTTGGTTGGCACACTGGAGCTACCTCTGATGGAAGAAAAAAGGGCATGTCTTTAGCAGATACCATCTCAGTTGTGCATAGCAGAGACACGAAAGGTCCAACAGCGGTACTTAAATCTGCCTCTAAATTGGATCACATCCGCACCTATGGTAGCATACTGAACTTAAGATTTAATCCAGGATTAGTACAGACTCCAGAGCAAATTAAAAAATTTAGTGACCTGTTCAAAACTTATTTGGTAGAATTAGGTGGGACTCAGGTACAGTTTAATATTGTTTCTGCAGAAACCTTACGGGAAGCACAGGGGAAACCAGAGGAGCATAGAGAGTTAGTAGTAAGGGTAACAGGATTCAGCGCTTATTTTGTAGAATTGAGTAGAGAAGTTCAGAATGATATAATAGAGCGAACAGAACACGCCCGATTTTAGGGTGTAAATCCCTTAAAACTAAGATGAACGGGATATATAATACTCTCGACGAAAAGCAGGAAGGGAAAGGGATTATATTTGATATCCAGCGTTTTAGTATTCATGATGGGCCGGGTATAAGAACCACGGTGTTTTTTAAAGGTTGTCCATTAAGATGTTTATGGTGTCAAAATCCGGAGGGATTAGTTAAAGAGCAAGAGATGGCGTTCACTCTTCGTAAATGTATTGGATGCCGCTATTGTATCGAAGTTTGTCCCGAAGATGCTATTACTGAACAAGATGGGGGACGAAGTATAGATCCTTCTTTGTGTACTTTGTGTGGGGAGTGTGTGAAAGTTTGTCCAAGCACAGCTCTGGAGATAAGCGGCAGATGGATGGGTGTAAGTGAAGTGGTGGAAGAGATAGAAAAGGATATGTCATTCTATAAAACATCAGGGGGAGGAGTTACTCTGTCTGGAGGAGAACCCACTTTTCAACCACAGTTTTGCATTGCCCTTTTAAAGAACTGTCAGTTAATGGGTATCCATACTGCACTGGATACCTGTGGATATCAAAAGTGGGATGTATTAGATGAGGTTCTAAATCATGTAGATTTAGTTCTTTATGATATTAAGCATATTGATGGTACAAAACATAAACAATTCACAGAGGTATCCAACAAACTTATACTGGACAATATTAGAAGAATCAACTCTAAAGAAATTTCTGTAATCGTTCGCATCCCTATAATTCCTGGGTTCACTGATTCTGAGGATAATATAGAAGCAATAGTTAGGTTTGTGGCAAATTTGAAAAGTATAATTCAAATAGATCTTTTACCTTACCATGGCTTGGAAGAATCCAAATATAAGAAACTGGGATTGGTATACCAATTGGATGGAATTCCTTCCCCGGATGCAGAGCATATGAGAAGGCTGGTGAACATTGTTGGAAATGTCGATCTCAAAGCTAAAGTTGGCGGATAAAAAGGAATGGGCTGTTCATCATATTTTAAGTAACTTTCTCATTTGATTCGTTTTGAGTTTTCCTAGCTATGCATATTAGACAAGGAGAATTTCCATGAAAGGGCTGATGAAGTTAAAAAAGGGGGAAGGAAATGTAGAAATCCAGGAGGTAAATGAGCCAAAACCAGGTCCAGATGAGGTTATGATAGAGGTTAAGGCTACAGGAATATGTGGTTCTGATATTCATATCTACCATGGTGATATTAAGATTCCCCTGAAACCACCTGTCATAATGGGACATGAGTTCTCGGGGGTAGTGGCTGAAGTAGGGGATAAGGTTAAAAATGTAAAAATAGGGGACCGAGTAACCTCGGAAACCGCAGCCAGTGTCTGTGGAGTTTGCCGCTACTGCAGAACAGGGAATCATAATCTTTGTGCAAATCGGCTGGGAATAGGGTACTGGATAAACGGGGCCTTTACTAAATACTGTGTCGTGCCCAAGGAACGTGTCCACAAGCTACCCCCTAATATTGATTTTGTCTCTGCTGCTGTGTGTGAGCCTCTGTCCTGCTGCGTGCATGGAGTCATCGAACTCACAGGGGTTACTGCCGGAGACGTGGTAGTTGTAACTGGTCCTGGAGCAATAGGCCTTTTAACCTTACAGCTTGCAAAGGCAGAGGGTGGACAGGTGGTAATGTGTGGCACTTCCCGGGATGAGGAAAGGTTAAAGTTAGCCCAAGAGTTGGGGGCAGATTTTGTGGTCAATGTTCAAAAAGAGGATCCTGTTGAGATTGTAAACGATCTAACCCAGGGCTATGGAGCTGATGTTGTTTTAGAGTGCTCAGGCGCACCAGGAGCGGCTAACTTTGGCCTTGAGGTGGTGAGAAAAAAGGGGAAGTACACTCAAATAGGTCTTTTTGGTAGACCCATTGAGATTGACTTTGAAAAAATTGCCTACAAGGAGATAAAGGTAACGGGTAGTTTTAGTCAGAGATGGACTGCCTGGGAGCTTGCCTTAAAACTTTTATCTCAGGGTAAGGTTAAGACTAAATCCTTAGTATCAGATGTTCTGCCCCTTACCCAATGGAGAGAGGGGTTTAAAAAACATGAGGAAAAAAGTGGAGTAAAGATTCTCCTAATCCCTGTAGATTAATAAGGAGGTTGATTTCAATGTTTTCCCATCCACAAGAGTTAATCAAGGATCTTGAGGAAAAAGCTCGAAGATTCAGGGTCCAGGTAATTAAAATGATTTACAAGGCTCAGTCAGGGCATCCTGGAGGCTCTTTATCTTGTATGGATATCCTGACCGCTCTTTATTTTCATCACCTGAGAATAAATCCCCAAAAGCCAGCCTGGGAGGATAGGGACAGATTCGTTCTTTCTAAAGGTCACGCTGCTCCAGTTCTTTATGTGGTTTTAGCTGAACTGGGATATTTTCCTAAAGAGACTCTTTTTACCTTAAGACAACTTGGCTCCATACTCCAGGGTCACCCTGACATGAGGAAAACACCCGGAGTAGAGATGTCCACCGGCTCCTTGGGCAATGGGCTTTCAGTGGGGATAGGAATGGCTCTTGGGGCAAGGCTGGCCAGGAAGAATTATCATGTTTATGCTCTGGTAGGAGATGGAGAGCTAGATGAGGGCGGGATCTGGGAGGCAGCTATGGCGGCCAGCAAGTACAAGCTGGATAATCTAACTGCTATATGTGATTTTAATCAGGTACAGCTTGATGGTCCTATAGAGGAGATAATGCCCTTAGACCCTCTACCTGAGAAATGGGAGGCCTTTAACTGGAATGTTATAGAGATGGATGGGCACAATATGGGAGAGATTCTGGATGCTCTGGATAAAGCAAAGCAGGTTAGGGGGAGACCAACTGTGATTGTAGCTCACACAGTTAAAGGTAAGGGAGTATCCTTCATGGAGGGTAAATTTCAGTGGCATGGTAATGCCCCCAATGAGGAAGAGTATAAAATTGCTCTTAAGGAGTTAGGAGGTTAGAAATTGATTAAGAAATTTGCTATAAGAGATGCCTTTGGTGAAGCTCTGGTTGAGTTAGGGGAAAAAAATGAGAAGGTGGTGGTTTTGGATGCTGATGTATCTTGCTCCACCCGGACCATAAAATTTGGTGAAAGGTTTCCCCATAGATTCTTTAACCTGGGGGTAGCCGAGGCTAACATGATGAACATAGCTGCCGGTCTTGCAACCTGTGGTTTCATCCCCTTTTGTTTATAATTTTAATATGTCTGATGAACATTCCAACAAATACCAAGATAAACATAACAGCAACGACAGAAAAAATTTGCGCAAACATACCTGCTCACTCCCCTCGAGGTTACAAAATTTTTAAAGAACCTCGGTATTAATTACGAAATTAATAACCTTAGTTTAAGGTATAGGTGGCAAATGATTGACAACGAAACTGTAGGCTATAGACTCATAACAGGGACTGCATGAGGACCTTCTCTCACCAAGGCCATTTTAGGTTCTTGTTTTACTTTTTGTTTCATTTTCTCTATAGCATAGAATATTGTGTTTGATACCATTTCACCCAGGTTTATATTTCCTTCTTCTACAAAATCATAACCACTTTTGCCTGGTAGTTTCTTCAAATCCTCAGAATTTATGTTTGTCGTGCAATAAATTAGCCTACTAAAAGCTCCAATTTTGCTAAAAAATTGATCCCATTTTTGCACTTGCCATTGATCAGGGATAAACTGCCAATTTCTGCTTTTAATGAATTTAGTGAACCTACCAGGGCCTTTCTCTTCCAAAACCTCTATAACTTTTTTATAATCGGCTTTCCCTATAGGCTCCTCATCACTGTTGTGGGCAACTAAAATAACTATTCCTCCTCTCTTAATAATAGGGATCACCCCATAGGCTGCTTTTGCAGCCTGATAATGGTTAACAGCTACACTTCCACCTTGGGTTAGGACTATATCATATTCATGATCAACAGAAATTAGACAATACTCTCTTATCTTTTTTACTGCTTCAAGATGGGCTTCTTCTAAATCACCGGCAAAAACCCCTGTCAATTCTTCCTTGTCGTTCAGAGTCACATTTATACTAAAATCCACTCTTGCCGTACGGGCAACTTTTAGAGCAAAATTATGGCAGGGGTTGCCCTCTATGACCATGTTGGTAGCATTAGGATTATCCATAAATTCCTCGCTATGAAAGACGTAGGTAGTCTCCATATTGATAAGTCCAGGACAAATTGTCTTTCTTCCACCCGATACTCCCCCCATAAAGTGAGGTTCTACCAGACCAGTAATAATCCGCATATCTGCTTCTAAAAATTGCCTGTTTATTTTAACCCGAACCCCATCTATACTATCCAAGTGACAAAGATCAGGGGAGGTGCAGTCATGGTCTATTATATCATAGTTATTCTTTATAAACTCTCCAAAAGCTTCTTCTTTCCATTCATTAGATGTAGGTAGATGAGTTCCAGTTGCAACTATAATCTTAATATTTTTAGTCTTTACCCCTATCTTTTTTAATCTTCTCAAAAGAGGCAGAAGTATTCCATCTTCTCTTTCTCCACCATAGGGAACAGGTCGTGTATTGTCAGAGACAGCTATAGCAACGGTTATCCTTGAAGGATCTTTACCATAAGAAGTAACAATATCTTCCAGCGATCGACTCCCTATAGGATTGGATAAAGCATTCTCTACTTTTTCTCTGGGATCTTTTAGAGCAGGAACATATTTCATCTTTAGAATATCGCAATAAGGAGGGACTTTTATTTCTAGAAAAATCTTACCGTATGGCAGGTTAATATATTTCCAGTTGGAAGTATCCATTCTGACAAGATTTGGCTTGTTTTTATTACAAATTTATACTTTGGGCACGTTTTTTATCTTCTCAAATTTACCACTTCTGGTTGCATCTAGCAAGGCACCCATGTATCCATCAATATTATTCTCTGTCTGGCGTTTATCCACCTTACCACTTGAATCTTTAACAATCAAAGAAACAGGAGCTTGTTCTAATTTACTCCACAGTTGAGGATTCTTAGCAGCTGTTAGAATTCTTTTTTTATCTTCATCATCGATACCCACTTCATTAAACGTGGTAGGGAATTTTATTTTTTTTAGGAGTTTTATCATGCCCTGAGCCACTATAGTGCCTAAATCTCTACCTCTATACCTTTCTATATCTTCACTTATATATCCTGCCCGCTTAAATATCCTAGCAATCAATTTTAGCTGTGGTTCAATAGTTGGGGCAAAGAACACTGTGGCGTATGGATTTACCAGAGCGCAGGTTCTACCATGGGTTAATTTATTTACCAAAGAAAAACTAAAAAGATGCCCATAGTTTGTTCCTCCAACCATTATGGCGTATCCACCCAAGTCTGTACCTAGACCCAGGGCAACCCTTGGCTCTTCATCTTTCGGATTATCTATAGTCTTTGGTAAATCCTCCACCACTAAACTGATTCCCACTTCCGCAATATCCATCGCCTTATTAAAGAAAGGCCTTCCCGTGGCTCCATATAGAACCTCAAGACAATGGGATATACCATCTAATGCTCCATCCGTTGTAATTGAGTAAGGAGCTCCTATAGTTGTAGTATAGTCAAACACTGCCCATCTGGGTACAATCGCCTCATCTATAATTAATTTTTTCTGGCCTGTTGAAGGGTCAGTCACATTAGAGTACTTGGTGAGATGAGCTCCTGAGCTCGCCGCAGTTTGAACTGCTATAAGAGGGGGAATCTCTTTACCTTCTATATTTAACCTCTCTGTGACTAATCCTTGACCAAAATAGGCCTCCACATCGTCAGAATCTAAAATAGCTAATACACTAGCAGCCTTCACAGCATCAATGGTACTACCACCTCCCACAGCGACTATACTATCAGGTTTTTTCTTCCCTATCTGATTGGCAATCCTATAAACATCCTCACGAGGAGCATTTGCTCTAGCCCCTCTTATAACCCCTAAAATATCAATATCTCTTTCCTCCAAAAAAGCGATGATATTCTGCGTAACTGGCTCAGTCCATTTTTCAATACCCCATCCAGTTACCACTAGCATGGTAGACTTACCCGCTTTTTGAGCAAAATCTCCCACCTTTGCTAACGAGCCTATTCCAAAAGCATAACTCCCTTTTTTCCACTCATTAAGGATCTTTATAGCTCGATCTTTGTAACATTGAGTAGAGACCATCTAACCCTCCCTAAGTATTTCAGGCTTTATTTGTCTGCCTTTTTATCTCCTAGCCACTGATCCAGGTAAATAAGGCTAACAAAGCTTCTATCGGACACTCATAAAAATCTTACCCTCGGCGAAATAGCTTTCTTTTCTTTAAGATTCTTTTTGCAGCCTTAACAATATCAGAAACACCCATTCCGTATTTATCTAGAAGCTCCTCGTAGCCCCCAGATTCTGCAAAGGTATCTGAAATCCCTACCATCTCCACAGGAACAGGATGGTGTTTTACCAGAAGCTCAGCTACCGCGCTCCCCAGACCACCTAAAATACTATGTTCCTCAGCAGTTACTATACCCCCGGTCTCCTTTGCCGCCTGAATAATTAGCCTCTCATCTAGGGGCTTAA
>JABUBK010000431.1_pt1 | contig 10287 bp, 9 predicted proteins | sample 7332671 | NCBI WGS metagenome assembly JABUBK01 (sample SAMN07256342, study PRJNA390944) | subsurface metagenome | isolation source: Methane hydrate marine sediment | place: Pacific Ocean: Eastern North Pacific, ODP site 1244 | collected 2002
TGGAGTTTAGCAAAGAGCAGATAAAGCAAGTGAAATTAATACCAAAACTAGCCTGACTTCTACTTCATATTCTTCTGGCTGAACAGACTTCTGCTGTCTCTGAAATCCAAACATGAAGCAAAAAAGGACCAAAATAATCACAAAAAATAAAAAAATATGCTTTTTCATTTTTCCTCCTTTCTTTAATTCTCTTTAATGCTTTTTATTATATCAATATTTTTCTTAATTTCAGGCTGGTTAGGGTTTATCTCAAGCGACTCCTCCCAGGCTCTAATAGCTTCTTTGTGGTTTCCCATTTTAAAATAGCATTCACCAATTGAATTTAATACATTGACACTCGCTCCTTCGTGGGAAATATGCTTTTGGTAACAAGAGACTGCGTCCTCATACTCTTTTAATCCCTGATGCGCTCTGCCAATAATGTAATAAAAGTTGTAATTCTCGATTGGCTTTTCTACGAAAGGATTCAATACTTTCTTTATTTCCTCATACTCCACCTTCCCTAAAAGAACTCTGGCATAGGCTATGGCAAAATCTTCCCTCTCAGGCTGCATCTTATGTGCTTTCTTTAGCTCTTCCTCTGCCTTTTCCATCTCTCCCTTATTCAACAATTGCATACCCAGTATGAAAGAATAGATAGGATCTTCAGAGCCAGGATATTTCTTGAACTGAACCCAGGGTCTCGCATAAATCTTGGATGACACAGAGAATCTATCTTCTTCAAAAAGCACCTCTCTTTCGTCTCTATCCAGCACTGATACCATTATCCTGTATCCTGAAGGAGGAAATTCTTTAAGAGAAAATTCCTCAAGGAAATCCCTTCCATCCTGATAATCTCTTATCCTCTTCTTCCTTACATACTGCTTTTTTCCTCCTTTAAAGAAGGTGTATTTTATCCACCCTTCCTCCTTTAGCTCTTCAGTCAATCCATAGAGCTGGAAGAAAAGATACAATGTATCCTTCCGAGCAAACTCTTTCCTCAAGCTAGGATAAAGCCTCATCTCCCCCACTTTAAAGGAACTTTTTAAAGAATCTCGATCCTCTTTTTTCTGAAAAGCCAATACTAACTTGCTCATCTGAGGGGAATCCTTTATCTCTGGAATGATTATGTCTCTATCAAAAGAGGTAAACTCCTTGGAAACTGTATTCTGAAGAAGAATACTGAATTTGTAGTGTCCTGGAACCAGAGGAAAAGAATCTTGAATGGCCATTGGTATTAATTTCACTTGCTTTATCTGCTCTTTGCTAAACTCCATAGGATATTCTCTATCGTATTGAAAAATTGTCATTCCTTCCAGGTCTGTGACTCTTCCTGAAATTTTAATATTTGAGTAGTATTTGTCTTTATAACCCTCCACAGACAGATTTTGAGGCTGGATGGAATAATGGAGGAAAAATAGACCGAATTCATCCTGAATAGTCTTCACCAAGGATGTATTCCCGATGTAGTGAACAGAGTAGCTTACTTCAACCGAAGCTTTATGCTTTAGAAATTCATAGGCATATTCATCATCGACTTTTTTCTGAGGGAAAGTGTTAACTTTTCCCAATAATTTTTCAGATTCAGAGGGAGGATTAACATTTACCCCTCCAGGAATAAGGGACAAGGAAGCCTGAGCTAAATCGTATGAAACCCTTGTACTTATAATTCCATAAGCTGCACCCCCTGCATCCGCATCTGTTTTTCCCATCATCCTTCTTTGAGAGGCTTCAAATGATCTTTCTAAGGGTGAGACTTCATGAGAAGTTACTGGTAATAAACTATTTGGTCCGTCTCTTTGAGGGCTGTAGAGTTTAAAATCTCCTAATCCAAATCTTTTAAAAAATACAATGTAAAAGAATGGCGGCATGCCTTGAGAAACGTTCCCTTGATAAAACCACAGCTCTGTGGGATATATATAGTGACTGCTGTGAAATCTTTGACGGTATATGGGTTCACCCAGAATAATATAGATTCGACCCCGCTCTGTTTTCCATCCTGGTTTGGGAGTGCCTTTTCCAAGCCATTCATTTGCATACTCAATTCTTCGGTAATGTTCCTCTTTAAACTCATTCCTGGAAGCGCCAGAGGTGGGATCCCTCTGCCGCCAGAACTCCTCTATAAACAAATCCCTCTGTTTATCAGTCTCAAGCTCTCTGAAAACTTTTTCTTCTCTTGAAGTAATAATGTAAACAACTTCTTCGTCGACCCATTTTTTATACTTTGGTGGCAGTTCAGGACTATTCTTTGCCTCAATAATAGGTGACGAAATTAAAGTAAATATTAGAATCAAAGGAAAGAGTTTTTTTCTCATCCTTTTATGCCCTATTTGTTTTTAATTATATCATTAATCGATATTTTTATGGTTTTTATGTTTATAAATAATCTTAATTTCTCCATTTAGCGTTAAAGCAAATAACGTGCCAAAAATAATATCTGTAGTTTCTAGATTGATGATCCTTAATTGTCCTATAACTACTACATATGTAAATACTGAGGACATTTAAACAATGTAAATTGTAGTCACGAGGCTGGATTTCGATGCCATCCTCCTCTCTATTTAAGAAAGGCAAACTTCATTCTTCGTGTTCTGTTAAAGAAAATATTAATGAGGCTATTTTAGGCTATCAGGAAAAGATTTAAAAAAGAAGAACTAAAAATTTATTATAAAATTAAATACCTTCTTTTATTTGGGCCCATTCTTTATTCTGAATCTTCTGACGCAAGTTTCTCCTGTATCTTCATCTTCTTTAATATTATTTTAATGATTTCAACAGCTCTTTTACTTCCACTTCCTTTTTTCCACCTAAATAGAGGTATTTTTCGTAATAGAAAATGGCTTTCTCGATATCTCCCTTTGCCTGATACATTTTTCCGAGTTCATAGTACGGTTCTGGATCCGAGGGCTCTAACTCGATGGCTTGCTCAAATTCCTTTAGCGCTTTATCTGCTAAATTTTTCTTTAGATATAACAAGCCCAGGGATTTGCGAGCCCGATAGGCAACAGGCCTTCTAAGTACAATCAAAGATATGGAAAGTTGATCCTTGGAGACTTTTGCTCTTTCTTCCCTCTCTTTTGCTACTTTTTCGTATTTGACCGCCTTCTTCCACTCCATTTCAGCGTTCTCCCAGTCCTCTAAGGCCCAATAGGAACATCCTAAATTATAATGTCCCATGGCATCTTCAGGATAGATCTCAATGACTTTATTAAAGGTTAAAATAGATTTATCCAGTTCTCCATTCTTAAAATATATGTTCCCTAATAGGTCATAGGCATCAGAGAAATAATTTCCTTCTTTCAAGGCTACATCCAAAGTCCAATCTGGAAGAGGAATTTCAGAGGTTTCATAGCCAGAGCCACTTTTTTTTCTAAGAATTTCTTGTTTTCTGTAAACAGGGAGTCTTCCGAAAAAACCCTTTTTTCTCAATGCTATAAGGGCATGTTTTTCCGCATCTTTGAAATGATTGAGCCAAGAGAAAACCATCCCAAGGTTAAAATTTATTTCTGGAGATTGAGGATAAATCTTTAATCCATTGCGAAATACTCTTATTGCATCATATAATTTTCCGTTTCTTATAAATTCAAGACCCAAATAATTGATATTCTCCATAATAGATTTCATATCGTTTATTAACTGATATTTATAATCTCTGTCAGGGTTTTCTATAAACTCTCTGGATAAATTTATTTTTTGAGGGCATTCAGATATTGACTCTTTATCAATCACTTTGGTAATCTTCTTTATAGCGCAGTCTAGATAGATTTTTACTTCATCATTTTCGGGCTCTATTTTAAGGGTTTGCTCAAAATATTCTGAAGCTTTTTTAAAAATATTATTATTATATCTAAGACATGCTAAATTGAAGAGAGCATTTTTGAAATAGGGATCTAATTCTAAGGCTCTTTCAAAGCTCTCTGTAACCCTTATAAGGAAATTTATATTTGTTTTTGACTTTTCGAAATATCTCAGTCCATCCATAAAGAAAAATTCAGGATGCATACCATATAGCTGCCCTGCTTTGATTAAGATTTGGTTTGCAAATTCTAACCTCCCTTGCATTAACTCCATATCTATCAACTGAACATAGCATTTAACAAGATCATGCCTTTTTTCAATGGCTTTTCTGAAATATTCCTGAGCCCTGTCATATTCTTTGAGTTCCTTGAAATGCATTCCAATGATGAAGTGTGCTAGGCCACCCATATAGGGATTGTTTTCTGTTAACTTTAGCTGAAAACCATGTTTTTCTAGAAAATTGTCTGCCTCATCCAGCTTATTTAACTTGAACAAAATGTGTACCAAGAGGTCATATGCATCTGCATTATCGGGAAATAAATTGAGTTCTTCCTTAAGAAATCTCAGGGCCTCATTTATCTTCTTTGATTTGAAACATGCATATCCAATCCGCTTTCGGATATCCCGCTTTCCTGGAAATTCAGATAGTGCCTTTTTGTAATAATCAATTGCCGTCCTGTATTCCATCATGTCCAACATCAAATCTGCTTCCTTAAGAATGTCATCTTGTTCAGAATATAGAAATGGACTGATAAAAAAGAATGCTATTAATATTGAGACTAATTTTTTCATTATGGTAAATTGAAAATTGGGGTCAGCCCTTGACACTGGACAATTTGGTTATAATCTTTCTCGCGTTTCTCCTTTCTCCTTTGCATTACATCATTTTCTAATTCTATGAAAATCATTAATCCATTCTTAGTGAAGCCTTTTATATCTATCAAATTATGTCCAAAGTCAAGGGCTGACCCCCAACTAAAATTTAAATTTTAGTCCAGCTTGAAATGAAATTCCAGAGAGGCTTACTTGAGATACACGGTAGTCAAAATCTATCAAGGATTTACCTCCCTCGTAAAATTGAAGAAAAGCAAAAGTTGTATCTTCTCCCATTTCTCCAGAGCTTTTAATGTTATTGAAATTGACCATCCTATAGAGAGCGTCGACGGTCAAGAACAGATTCCAAGTGAGATCCATATCAAAACCTGTGCCAAAATGAAAACCAAGTGCACTGGCATTGCCCTTAAAATTCCAAGATCGATAATCAAAAGTGCTAAAACCCGGAAGTGAAGGAAGTCGCCACTCTGTTTTGCTTTCAAATGTGCCAAAATAATAGCCCACACCGCCCATAAAATTCACCTTGAAAGAAGAACTTATAGGAAAAGAAAATATAGCTGAGAAACAGATTGGCACAGCTTCTGAAGAAAATTCAGGGGATAAAGTGAAACTTCCTACTATTACATTCTCAGCTCCCGGCAGTGAAAATTGAGCTGTTTTCCCTTTCAAAATTTTATATGCATAACCATTTCCTATAGAAAAACTGATATAAGGATTGAGCTGATAGATAAATTCCAGGAAAATACCTTCCCCTATTTGCGATTTTTTCTCCTGCCCCATAGATATATAATCATTATATTCGGCGTGAGTGAGTAAGGTATCTTCTACATCACCACCCAATGCTACTCCAAAAGCCATTTTTACAAAAAACTTCTTCGCATGAAGATTCGACGGCCATAAAAAAACTGAAATGAGCATAACGAGCAAAATACCTTTTTTCATTTTTCCCCAAATTTGTTTTTTTTCTTTCATGAAAGTCTCCCCTCCATAAAAATCAATCAAATGGAGGCAGCCCTTGACACTGGACAATTTAGTGATAACCTCTCTCGCTCTTTCGTTTGCATCTCATCATTTTCTAACTCTATGAAAATCATTAATCCATCTTAGTGAAGCCTGTTGTATCTATAAAATTATGTCCAAAGTCAAGGGATGATACCCTCTTATTGTTATTCCAAGTTTTCATCTGTTAGTCGATAAACTAGTGCCATCCAATTCTACTCACTTCATATGCAAAGAATGTGCCAATTAGTATAGGAAGAACTAAAGTAAATACTAGCTTTAGCTTTGTCCTTAATTAATGACAACTGTATATTTTATTTACAGAAAAGAAAATAATGATAACTCGATGTGTATTTCTTTGAAATCCTCCTCAACTCAAACATTTTCCCTTTACACAAATCTATAAATGAGGTTCATCTCCCATTTAGTTTAATAAATTAATACCTTTTTTACAGAATGTCATTTCTGGATTCCCGCTTTCGCGGGAATGACAGCCATATTTCTTGATTCCCGCTACCCGCTTTCGCAGGCACAGGCTTCGCGGGCACAAGCTTCGCAGGAATGACAAAAAGGAGTGGGAATAACAGCTTAATTATATGTCTCTTATGTTATTTTCTAACTTTTTGGGATATGATCCATAATAACTATTATTACGAGTGAGATGTGTAGAAAAGCAATACGGTTCGGAATCATTATCCCTTCCTCTAACACTACAGCCGAAAAAGAGTTCTCCCAGATGACAGCTTCTCTTCCCTGGATTACAGTCCACACTTCACGTGTTGGACTTACCGAAGTCACTCCCAAAGCTCTAGACCAGATGGTAAAAGATATCGAGAAAGCAGCTTCTCTTCTTTTTGATGCTTCTGTGGATGGGATCTGTTTGGCCTGCACTTCTGCCTCCTTTATCGGAGGAAGAGATAGCATAAAGACCCTTAAGAAAAAAATCGAATATGCAACAGGGATTCCTTCTATAACAACTACGGAGAGCGTTGTAATGGCGCTTAAAGTTCTCGGTGCAAAACTATTAGGCCTCGTTACCCCATATATAAATGAATTGAATTCTCTTGAGATCCAGTTTTTGCAAGAAGCCGTCTCTGGACTGGATGTTGTAGGCACAAAAACTTTCAATCTAAAATCCAATCTGGATATCGGAAGACTCCCCTCCGAACGAATTCTTCATGCGAGCCAAGCTCTTGTGGAGAATGTGCGGCCAGATGTCCTTTTTCTTTCTTGCACAAATATGCCATCGATTGGACTTATACAATCCTTAGAAGATGAGTTCGGGATTTCCGTTTTCTCCAGCAATTCAGCTTCCCTTTTTGGCTTACTGAGACTGCTCAATCAACCTACAAAGATTGAAGGTTTTGGAAAACTCCTTAGAACTTTACAAGCACCATGAAGCTCTAAATTGCAAATTTTAAGCAAAAAAAGTGTTGACATTTGCTCAAAATAAATGTACATATATTTATGTAATATTTTGCTTATCATTTTATGTATTTAATTGCATAACTTTTCATTTTTTCTTAATAATAATGATTATGTGCTTATGAAAAGAAATAAAAGGAGAGAGGAAATGCCTTATTTATCAAAAAGAAGAATTAATTTCGAGATGACTCCATCAAAATACTCTGAAATGAAAAAATTAATGAACGAAAAAGGGATAAAACAGAGTCATTTTATAAGAAAAGCTTTAGAAGAGTACATAAAAAAAATTAAGAGAGAGAAACTTGAAGAAGAATTAAAAGAAGGCTATCTAACTAAAGCAGAGCTGAATCGCAAGATATGCAAAGAATTTAAACATGCAGACGGAGAAAATATTTAATGGATATAGAAATAAAAAGAGGAGATTTAGTCTATGTTAATCTGGAACCAATAATTGGTTCAGAAACAGGAAAGAAAAGACCATGTGTAATTATCCAAAATAATATTGGAAATAAATATTCTCCAGTTACTATTGTGGCAATAATAACAAATCAAAAAGAAATTTCAAAAAAATATCCTGTCGATGTCTGGATTGATAAAGGAGAAGGCGAATTAAATTATGCCAGTATTGTCCAGTGTGATCAAATAAGAACAATCGATAAAAGACGCATAATAAAAAATATAGGGCATCTTAGTGATTCAATAATACAAGAAATAGATGAAGCCATCAAAATTAGTCTAGAATTGGATTAAATATCTGAATGACCGTGTAATTCCTTATAATTACCCTCTTTCTTTTTGTAAGTGGAGATTTGTAGGATTATTTATCATTTCCATTTCACAGCATACCAATTCATAAAACGATAGCCTTTTTCATCTTCGTAGATAGTATACATCTTGCCTTTCTTCCAACATCGTAGGTGGATTTCGATGAAAACTTTGGCAATATATCTTCTCTAAAATCAAATAAACATTTTCAGAGTGTGAAGCGTAATATATAAAGGTATAATACATGAAAAGGACTTGACTCCCTGATCAATAAAAAATATTTACATATGTAAAATATGTTTACTATGTAATCCTCACTGAACTAAATCTATCTAATTGAAATTAAATAATTTAACAAAATTCTATCAGGCACAAAAATTGCTCTATATCAAAGTGGATGGGGAGTATGAAGTGAAAAGAAAAAAAAGAAAACAAAGGGGAATAATTCATGATTTATAAGGAGGCTAAAATGTTTAAAGATTCTCTTATTCAAACAGAAAAAAACATAGGAATAAAAGTCTTAGTCTTTCCCCTCTCCTTGTCTATTCATATAATTTTAGCTCTAATTTTGCTTATTTTCCCACTCCTGAATCCAGAAAATTTACCTACAGTAGAAGTTTACAGTGCTTTTCTCGCCCCTCCACCGCCTCCTCCACCACCTCCTCCCCCTCCTGCTAAAAAAAGTAAAAGCTCTCGCACAAAAACCCGTATCAAACCCGTCAGAGCCCAAACTACTATCGAACCAGGTAAACTTGTCGCTCCAGTTGAAATACCCGACGAAATCGCCGAAGAAGACCTGTCCGATATCGGTATCGAAGGCGGAGTCGTAGGCGGAGTCGAGGGCGGAGTCGTAGGCGGTGTGCTCGGTGGTGTTGTCGGTGGCGTGCTCGGCGGTGTCGTGGGTGAAGTCGAAGCCCCTATACGAGCAGTCGGTGAAATCAAACCCCCTAAGTTGATTAAAAAAGTAGATCCCCTCTACCCAGAAATCGCCCGTCAAGCAAGAGTGGAAGGTGTGGTCATCGTTGAGGCTACTACCGATATCTACGGGAGAGTCCAAAGGGTTAAATTACTAAGATCAATCCCACTTCTTGACCAGGCTGCAATCGATGCTGTCCGGCAGTGGCTCTATGAGCCGATGATCGTCAACGGCCGCCCCAGAGGTGTTATCTTTATGGTTACCGTAATATTTAAACTAAGGTAAAAAAGCAAAGGTCACCAATTTATTTAACGATCCTAACTCTGGCGTCATGAGCTAAGGTGAAATGTCCCTCGATGATAACAAATTCTCCTTCTTTAACACCCTCCAATACTTCTGCATAAACCTCGTTTTCAAGACCGACTTTTATATATCTCCATTTGGCTAATCCATTCTCCACCACAAAAGCCAATTTTCTTCCCGCCCTGACCAAAACGGCTTCCTGAGGAATGAGTAATCTGTCTTTATGAATTTCAGCGGGAATTTCAACTTCGGCATGCATGCCAGGCTTTATTTCCTCCTCAGGATTAGCAACTTCAACTATGACATTGCAAGTTTTGTCTTCAGGATTAATTACAGGGCTTATGGCTTTGACTTTGCCTTTGAATACTTTCTCTGGATAAGCACTAAATCTGATTACGACTTCGCGGCCGACTTTTATTCTGCCTATCTCGCTCTCCAGCACTTTTACATGGACCTGAATCTGGCTGATATTGACCAGAGTAAAGAGTTCTCTTCCACTTGTTAAATGCTCCTGGGGAGAAATTTTAATATCTGTGATTATGCCTGAAAACGGAGCTAGGATCCTTGTCTTCTCCAGATTTATTTTTGCTCTCTTGACTTCAATCACGGCCTGAGTCAACCCTTTGCTCGCAGCCAGAATCTCTTCTTTCTTTTCGCCTGATTCGATTAAATCTAATTCATACTGAACACTTGCTTCCTCAAAATCCTTCCTGGAAATGAGCCCTTTCTGATAAAGCTCTCTAGCTTTTTCAAATTCTTCTTTAGCTTTCTGCACTATTTGTTTATTAGAATAGGGAGGTTCTTCCTCCGATTCAGCAAATCTTTTTTCCACCAATAATTCTGATAAAACCTTCAATCGTGAGGCTTCCACTCTCTCAAGCTCCAACCTATACTCTTTATCATCCAACTCAACAAGCAACTCTCCTTGTTTAACATGCTGACTTTCCTCAACCTTCAACCTTTTAACAATACCCGCAATGTCAGCCTTCATGTTTATTTTCTTACTCGTTACAGCTTCTCCAGGAGCCTTTAATTTAATGATGAGCTGACTTTTTTGGGCTGGAATCACTTTTACCGGAAGAGGCAAATCTTCAGGTTTCTTAGCCTGTTCTGAACTTTCTGGAGAAGTTCCGCCCCCAGAAAAATCCGTATCTTTCTTCAAAAAAAGAAAAAAAACTAGAAGACTGGCTACAATGACCCCCAGAGCAGGAACTAATATCTTTTTTGGAAATATCATTTTATCTTTTTAACTCCATTTAACTTTCCCT
>JABUBK010000432.1_pt1 | contig 10284 bp, 13 predicted proteins | sample 7332671 | NCBI WGS metagenome assembly JABUBK01 (sample SAMN07256342, study PRJNA390944) | subsurface metagenome | isolation source: Methane hydrate marine sediment | place: Pacific Ocean: Eastern North Pacific, ODP site 1244 | collected 2002
TGGGGGGGTTTAGTGCTGCTCGCCGTTCTTTTGGAGACTTCCCGTTTCCCTCTATTCGTTCTGCGCGTATCTTGGACACTTTGAACGGGGTCAACTCATCGGCGTGTTCTCTACCAACCTTTTCTTCATACGCTTTGCCGTGCCGCTTAAACGTGATATAATAAACACGCTCTTGACCCGGGCCACCGAGTCGATTGACTGTTCTGTAATACACCCCGGGATATTGTGTTGGAATCCTTCTATTTGCCATGATCTGCCCCCCTTTCTTTAATTAATTTTACTATTCTCTATTGTTATTCTGCCGTCTCCATGCTTTATAAGCTCTTTATATGAAACGCCATCAAGAGTATCTTCTGAAGTTACAATGTCGTTATAATCACCGATCAAACCCTGCTCTCCTTCTAATCTAGCCTGTACTAGAATTTCATTTTGTTGTAAGTTGATGCTCAAATAATATGTCATTTTCTTTCATCAATTTAAGTTAATCTTTCGCACTTTCTCAAGATATGCGTTTGCTTGCTGCTCTGTGATTTCTTCTGCGGCGTCTGAATAACCGTTGATGTAGCGCGTTAGCATAGGATTGAACTCCCACTTGAAGTCTTTATCAAGCCCCTCTGGATGATACAAGCTGCGATCTTTGTCGTTATACACAAGTCTGAAGATACCGCTTGGCTTCTTCAGATTAACTCCGAACAGTCCGTAGTATTTATATGTTGCCATCACTTACTCCTTTCATTAGTTTCTTATTATTAAGAGCTGCTCTTAGATCTACACTCACCTCTTAACAATAAGGATTTCCCCCTTTGAGTAAGTTTGATTAATGCTATCTCTTTCATTTCAATAGGTTCTCCGTCTGGAACTTTTCGACTTCTTCTATAAGCTGGATATTCTCTTTTCATTAACTGCTTCTTGTATTTCTCTATCTCAACCAACTCTTTCTTAACTAGATTCATAACGCTATTGAAAAAAGCTACGCTGAATGAATTACCGTAATCCCACTGGAAATATTTCTTTCTTTTATCAAAACAATAAGGAAATTTACCACGTACCACAAAGAAATATTTTAGCTTCGGATTCTTCTGCCACTTCGGATTCTTTTTAAGATTCTCTCCAAAGCTCTTTTCAGTATCATACCCTTTCATCCCCAGAGACTTCATATACTTTACTTGAACATTCTCTTTCACCGTCCACCTTTCATGGAGACCATCCTTCTCTTTCTCGTTCAACTCATTAAGTGATTGAATGATAGTTTGTTGAAGTTTGCTCATGCGTTCTTTCGCCATCATCATTTCCTTTCTAGCTTTGTAAGTAGAGATAGCAAGCTTCCTTGAATTTCTCTGCGTCAAACTCTGGATCATCTTTCTTCAGATACTCACTAAACAACTTGATATAAAACTGCGTTGTTTCTAGTACAGAGCTGTTCTCTTCAAGCTCTCGCATCCCCCTTCTAAAGATCGTGCTGATCTGCATATAATCTCTTTTGTCCACGTTATCACCCTCATGTTGTGGTCAATCGCTGTCTATTTACAATATTACTATATACTAGAATGTATGTCAAGCTAAAACTGTATTAATAAAAGTGTAGTAATATCAAGACAAGTACATGGGATAGCTTTAGGGCACGGTGTCCTAAAACTATATTTGAAAGCAAGCGATATGCGGAGATAAGTCAAGTTAAGCTATTAAGAGGCTTAGTTGAGTAGTGTGTATCAAGGGGGGAGAGATCGTGTCTCAGGATCAAACCTCGTAAGCCATGCCGTGCTTTAGGACGCAGGCAGCACAAAACAGCTTTACAATAAGGGAGAGGATATATGGCTGACAAGGGATTGGTGAAGGTTGAGAAGTAATTATAATATAAATAAAAAGGAGGTAGAAAATGGCAGATGAATTAGTACCATTGTTTCAACACCCCTCGTTACCCGATGAATGGGACTATAATAAGTCCATTAAGGAAATGAAGGGGTACTTATATAAATTTAAGGCAATACAGCGAAAAGTTGCCAATGAGTTGTGGGTTGCAAAGGAAGTATTGTCTAGCCCCGGCAGAAGGACTGACCTTTCACAAAAATGTGAAGGGTTAGAAACGTGGGGGAGTTATTGTGAGGCTATTGGTGTTGCCAAAAGCACAGTTGGGTGAGTTGCTTGAAAAAGAAGAATTTACAAAAGGTGGGCGGGGGAAAACCGGTTCCAGTGGGGGAACCAGTTTACAAGACTATGATATAACAAAAAAAGAGTCACATCTTTGTTGCGCCGGCGCAACAATCTATCATGGTCGCACTATGAAGCGGTTGCGGGGCAAATTGAATTATTGCGACGTCGCAATAATCTAACTTTTGGACACCACCGGGAAGTGGCTGGCAAAATCGAATTATGCCGACGTCGGCAAAATCTAACGTGGGGACAGATTGAATTTTCCCGCCGGCGGGAAAATCTAACATGGGGACACCATCAAGCCGTGGCTCCTCTAATTTGCCATGTCATACCATTAACAGCCTTGTGATCGTTCAACACAAAGCAACCTCCGTAGCCATAAAAACGTGGAGACGGGAATGCTGAACAGATAAGTACACCCCCGCCTCCGCCTTCAAGAAAGTAATAATCTGACTTTTTTGGTTTGCCTTCACCGAAAGAGCACGAAAGAGAAGTGGACTACTCCCTCGCGCAGGAAGCAGCAAGACAAGCCGTGGGTTGTCAGCACCCTTTTATGTGCTGCTTCCCGATGTGATGCTTAATCAATAATAATTTAACTTCACCAATGCTTTTTCCAATATTTTGACTTCCGGGGCTGGTTCAAGATCATCAGGAATACCATTAACACCATCAACTTTTAATTTCGCTAAACTATTGACGGCCCCTCTATACACCTTCCTTGACGCTAACGATTTTTCTGCAACCGATATTACACGCACCCACTCAACCACCTTATCAACGGCCTCTTGTCCATTCATGGCTCCTGCTTGGCTGGCCCGCGCCCGTTCAAGCTGCGCGTCTCTTTGCTTCTCCAACTTTGTGCGTTCATCCTTTCGCTGCGCCAGCTTGCCCGATTCAATCGCGGCTTCAAAGACTACGGCTCTTTCCTCTAGGGCTTCCATGCGCGCCTTTAACTTGAGACCGTCGGAACTCAGCTTATATTCTGGAGATTGATTAACAAAAAATCTCATCTGCTCTTCTAAATCAGGGATAATCATTCCCCTGATTTCCTCGACAAAACCGCTCGCCATTTCCTGACCCTCAACGGTATCAAGAACGTGGCCGTTGCTAACCATTTGAAAAAGGCCTCGCATTTGGTTATTTAGAAAATTGATTGCGTCTAAACTCTGTCCTTTGTCCATACTTGCTCACCTCCTAATCTTTTTTGGGAAATTTCATCTCTGGCATTTTGTAACCCAGACTTCCATCGGGAAGCCGCCCAAGCTCGTAGTCTTCTTCTGTTTCTCTATCTGGCAGCAAGAAATCTTCGATTGTTGGCATTTTAAAAGAAATAGTTCCGTCACTCAATGGCTCTTCGATATAATCCGGTATTTCTTTAGGGGCCGGCAAAGTTGGCATCGGAGGCACACCGTAATCATTTTCTGTAAATGGTTCACTACGATTCTCGCAGCTTTCTTTTTCACAAGCAGAACAATTACAACTAGCCGTGCGATTCTCGCAACTTTTAGTTAAACATGTTAAACACTCACCACTTTGAGCTGTGCCAATGATAATACCTGTTTTTAATGTGTGAAAATTAGCCATTTTTCTACCTCCAAATAATTAAAAGTTATTGTTAAATAAAGGGGGCCGAGGCGAGATTAAGCCTGTGTTACTTCTGGGTGAAGAAGTTTAAGTGAAGCCCTCTCCCGCCATCGAGTCGACGCCCCCTCAGCTCATTCATGTTTGATACTCTCGACAGTCGTGAATTGTCGCTCTTTCGCGACGTGGACGAATCGCGTGAACATCAATTTTTTCTTTTCTGTCATCTCGTTCATTCCCCCAGACACCACACGGTTTTACAAAAGATAGTTTTGACATTACGCCTGCGCATACATTTGCAGCGTCATCGTGAAGCCGTGCCGGATGATCTACTACGTCGCCACGTTGCGTTCCCGTCTTTCTTTCAAGCTGCCTCAATTCCCTGATTAAGATTTTGTGATCTAATAATTCAACCTCCCCGCAATTAATCATACTTTCAAGATCAATATATAATTGACTTTTATTTTTGTCAGCATACTTATATGCAATGCCTAGATTTTGAAACGCCCGCACATTCCATTGAGCTGAGTACCTGTCTCCGTAAACTCTGCGGATTTTATATTTGTTAAGTATATCAGCATACTCTTTTACTACCGCAGCCGGATCAAAGGGCGGCATCTTTACCCGTAACAAGTCTAAGACCTTTATTCTTTTATTTCCCCGCCGCTCTGCGTGTCCAATTGCTATCGCAAAGCCATCAGAGCCGCCTCCACTTGGATCAATAAATGCTTGGTAGTGCTGCCCCAGAACATAAGGATTTTCAAAACAATCACGTTTCACACATGCCTCAATCGCTTCGAGTCTTAAAAATGTTTCACGATCTTTTCTAAATTCTGCGTTCCACTCTGCTTCAGACGCCGCAGGATCACGCTTAAACGCTCTGTCAATCATCAACTGACTTACAGTAGGATTCATGTCTCGTGTTTTAGCTCTCCACACTAGAATCTCATCGTCGTCTTTTCCATAGTAGTCTCTGAACGCTTCCCACATTATTCCTGTTCTGCTATACGGTGAAGAAAGACAGAGCAATTTTGAGTTTTCAATAGTTGCCATCGCTGGCCTGACTGCTTCTACGACTTGGTGATCTGGATTCATGCCCTCCACATTCCAGAAGCTCGCCTCCTCACAAATGCAACTTACTATCGTGAATCCTCGAATTGATTTGTAATTGCACGGCTTCACCCGGATTACTATTCCGTTTTTAAGATGAAGCTCCTCTGATAATTCCTTTGTTACCATTTCTTTAAATAGCGGAACATCGTTTATAATTCCCTTGATGTACCCCAGGATAATCGCAGCCTGTGATTTGTTTACTGCGACAACCATGATCACGCCTGTTTCACCCGCCGCAAGATGCTTTGAGTAATCTCTAAAAATCCCCAAGTAGATTGCGATGATTGACGTAATAAAACTTTTTCCGCTTCTGCGTCCGCAAATCAAATAAGACTCTTTAACTTCCTGCGTCAGAATCCCTCGCCCCCCTGTCATCTCTTTGAATAAAGCCAGCTCATTCTTGTCCATTTTTATGCAGAAGATTGCTTTCAAATAGACAATCCATGCTCTCCATGATTCTAAATCTTTAAAAAATTTACCAAATAAGTTCTTATTCTTAATTGCTTGAATTATATTCATTTTTTATTGCCCTCTTCTGAGCCAAGCACTAGCCATATTTTAAGCCAAGTACCGAGCTGTTAGCTCTGCAACTCTTACAGTTAAACGCCCCTTACAGCGTGCTTTCACACTTGCCCCATTCAGCTTTAACTCTACTTCCCGCCCAGCTTCAATCAGATAAGCCTGCAAGTCCATTTTCTCTTTAACCTGTGCTTCAGTAAGCCCAAGTTTCTCAATATTCCGTGCAATTTGACTTCCCGCAGTAAGAAAAAAATTTTGAAGTGCCGGCTGAACATGCAGTCGCCCTTCGTCATCTAAGTATGTTGGCCCGATACTCTTTAGATGATAGCTTACAAGCATCTGATAGCCACTGTACTGAACGATCTGATCTATGATAATCAGTTGTCCAGCTTCTACCCGTTCGTCACCTCCTAGACAATCTACGAGCTCTTGTTTCATTCGATTCAATGCAATTTCTATGAACCTCCTATCATCTTTAATTATCCCCTGACGCATGAAAACCCAGCCACCGTGATGACTTCTAGTTTTCCCCGATCTTCCTTTTTTACCACTCATGTAACTCCGTTTCAGATAATATTTAAATTTGAACCCTATAATCTAGTGCTTAGCTTATTAAGCTACTCACCGCCTTGTAATAAAATTTTTTTTAATCCCTTACCCATCAAGCGTTTAGACAAATCGACTCTTGCACCTCAATGCTATGCTCTTCTATATACACCCCTATGTCCACCCTACGTCTAAAATTGACTGCTTTCCACTTATGATCTCTGACGACTGATATGTTGAGATATTCCCTCCCCACTCTACCAATCAATTATTCAATTCAGCTAACTGAACCAATTTTGCTCTTGATTCTTTTACCCTTACAAATGATTTGTATTTCACCTGTACATTTAGAGAAATTGTGCAAGTTTATCTTGCAGAATTTATTTAAATAGAGTTGCTTCTTCATAATAAGATCACCCGTCTATTATTGACACAAATTAGAAATACGTTGTTTTTAAGAAAGAGCAAGTGACAAATTCAGTTTTAACTCATTATTATTGCAGTACTTTCTTTTGTCACCATTTGTGCCTAAAACTTTTTAGTGATGATAAGTTGTTGTTTTAACTCATGATTAGTGCAGTATTTGCTTTTGTCACCATGTTTGTCACCACCCCCTTGGTGACGTTTTATCGCAAGCTCCTCTAGTGTTTACAACGATTTGTCTTGTCACCATGTATAAAAGATACATAGTCTTCAAAGTGTGTAAGAGAGAGTTTGGTGACAAAATCTGAATAATGCATATAATTTGACAGCTTATCTGTCACCACTAAATGGTGACACTTTTGGTGACAAAAATAAAACTTAAATAATACATAGTTTTATGTGTTCCTCAATTAGAAGAAAATGGTGACACTTTTGGTGACAGTTACAGTAAGCGATATGTTTTAGTCTTTTTATCATATACAACTTCTCTGTCTGCCATAACATTTTTGAGAGCATTATCAAATATCCAGTGCCCATATCGTGCTTTATGACAAGCTCGTTGTAGATCTCTGTTATTTAACGGCCCGGCTGATAGCTTTTGACGGATTGAAGCTTCCATTCGAGCGATTTTATTGTCTGCGTCTACAGGTGAATAGAATTTCCTCATTTTCAATTGCCAATCCATTATAGCAATCACTTTTGTTACAATATCAGCATCGACTGTGAATTTTCCCTCATTAGCTGCTAAAAGTGGCAGTAGTCTTAAACCGTAAGTATCAATCCGTTTTGTGTGGACGCTTCTTTCTATGCTCATATACCAATCATCCCATAGTCTGAAAGCAGCACGATCATATGATAAAGCTCTGGGAGACTGACCAACTTTTTGTAGAACACCAGCTGTTGCTTGTCGCAATAGAGCTTTGTCTTTCTCTGAGACACTTTCGGGCAATGAGTCTCTTTTAGCATTCGTTGCAGGTACTATAAAAAGTCGATTTAAAAAGCCGATATCAATAAATGTAGCATTCCACATGGTTTCAAATGTCTGTGTAGTACTAGCTGCTAACATACTCAGATAAACATCTTCAAGTTCAACGCCTCCAGATTTTGTCCAAGACTCAAAATCGTTGTCCTCAAATAGAGAAGCTACGCAAGGCAGTAAGACGCTTGTTTCAATTTTGCTTTTAGAAACAAAACTTTTCATCTCGTCTAAAAATAAAATGACATTTTTGTCAGTCTTGCAGTGTTTAAATCTTTCAGCAAGCCCTTCCGCACTACCGACCCCCCTGCAAACATTAAACCCACCATGCGGGAATGTATCTTTAAAAAAAGCAATCGTCTTTTTCATTGCTGTGCTTTTTCGATCATCTGCACTTTCTCCAAGATTAAGAACAAACATTCTCGGCTCTGGCTTGACCTCTATGTCTAGTGTTAGTCGTGGAGACAACATATTCCCCAGACACGCAAGATAAGAAAAATAGAAAAACTCTATCGGTGACTCTAAACGATCTGAATAAATTTTTGCAAATTGACCAGCTGCTCCACCCATAGCGAAAAAAGGAAATGCATACTTGTCTTTACTACTTTTAATGAGTTCTAGTTTTCCTGACATTCTTACCTTTGTCATGCCCTTACCCCCTCTGTTAGTAAGAAGCGAGTGGGAGGTCAGTAACAGAGGATAGACCTCCCCAAGGTCTGATCAAGAACACCTCGCCAATTTAAGATTGTAAAATGTCCAGTCCATAACCATATTTTTTTATAAGTAATTGCTTGTGTCGCATATCGTCTTTTGCTTTTTTGCTAGTCTGCATTTGCGTCCAGGACTGACAGTCTGATAGATCAAAGCATCGTCTGCATTGATCGTTAATTGCCGGCCTGCCAAAACATGACGGCCTTTTCTTTGTTGTGATCATCCTTCACCTAGCTTTCTCCGTCTTGACCGTTGATGCTTTCATGTACTTCACAATAACATCATAATCATAAAGAACTGATCGGCCATGTCGAATGAATGGAATGCCCCGTCTGCGACTTCTATTGCCGCGTAAAGTTTGGACATGACACCCCAGCAATTTAGCCACCTCTTTTTCTTTCATGTATCTTTTCTCGTTCATGTTAGTATCCTCTCATATAATGGTTGAAAGATATATTCGTTGTATTATTAAAGTCGTAGTTTAATTTGTGTACAAGTCATCATATAAGTTTAGCTCCTTCATGCAGCCGTCTACTTCGCCGGGCGTAACCTCCCGCAAGAGATCGGACGCTGGCGTCCCTATCAATATTTTTCCCTTACAGTAACGCTCTTTGAGGTGAGCAATATTTATTCTTGAGGGCTTACTGCTCGCACTAACAAGCCCAGCACGTTGTAGCCTTGGAAAGGCTTTTATAAATGTTTCTTTATCGGGGTCAGGGTTTACTTTTTCAATCAGGTCTGTGATCTCTAGCCACTTTATGCGTTCTGCAAATTTTCTATTAGTTTTTTTAAATTCTGCCTTACACTCTATGATCTGGCGTGAGATAGTTTTCATGTCACCAGTAGGATCAATTCGCACCCAAAGATACGTATCTCGATACTCATGCCAGCTTGGATTTTTGTCGATCACTTCAAAATGAAACTTAGAGACAGGCCCAGAAGTATTGGGCAAGTAAGCCGTGGCTTTAACAGGAGTCGGCGGCTTTAAACGGTGGACTGGTGGTCCCTGCGGGAACTCATGCCACGGCTTATTAAGATCAAGCGGCTCTCGACGATATGCTTTAATGCTGTCGAATCCATATTTCTCTGCAAATATGCAATAGCGATTATTCCACATGCCCCAGCCACTCTTCTGGCTTCCCCCTTCAGCGGCCCACTCGGGATCGGCTTTTAAAGCATCATTCTCTCGCTGACAAGAAGCGTTTCTGCGTGATGCTTCCCATCTTAGATCTGAAATATCGGGTCTACCGTTGAGTTGTCTTTTTGTTTTTCGCATTTGTCGTTCCCCTCTACAACTTCGTTTCTGCTTTCTCTTTTCTCAAACACAATGTCTGAAGCGACTTTCACCGCGCCCCGTAACACCTTGTCGTTTAGATGACAGTATCTCTGAGTCATTTGTGCGCTTCTATGACCTAGTGCTTTTTGTATTGTGTATTGAGGGACGCCAGCAGAAGCTAGAGAAGAAGCAAAACAATGTCTCAGACCATGCAAGGGGCGAAAGTCGCTTGAAAGCCCCGCCCGTTTTTTAATCCGATTTACCATCGGTGATATGTTGCGTAACTTCTTGCCATCTTTCCCCGGGAAAACCAGATCACACCCCTCTGTTTTCTTAATAGATCGTAAAACTCTTACTGCCCCTTCTGAAATTGGGATTGTAGTATCTTTCCCATTCTTGGGATTTTTAATTACGACAAACTCTTTTTCGAGATTCACGTATGGCCATCGCAGACCAAACATTTCAGATTTTCTTAACCCCGTGAGAAGCCCCAAGCGCATTATGTTTGCTACTTTTTGATTTGAATCTTCATCAATAGCATCGAGTAGCTGCCCCATCTCTTTTTTATTTAAGTTCTCTGTTCTCTCATTATTAACTGTAGGCATTTGAATGTAAGTTTTTAGTGGTTCGCAAAGATGTTGTTTAGCTCCATAAAGTGCGATACGTCGCAGCAACGATAAGATATGCTTGACGCTCTGGGGTGATTGTTTAGTTTCTAAACGCCGAGTCAAATGAGTGATCTCTACAGGTGTAATATTTTTCGGCTCTTTATCTCCGAAATATTCCTTCAGATAAGTATTATACCGCCCTCTGTCGCCGCTATAGCTAGCATACGAAGAGCGATCATTGACATAGACACTCCAGAGCTTATTGAAAGTATAAAGCCCCTCTGTGACTTCTTTTGGGGGGTTTAGTGCTGCTCGCCGTTCTTTTGGAGACTTCCCGTTTCCCTCTATTCGTTCTGCGCGTATCTTGGACACTTTGAACG
>JABUBK010000433.1_pt1 | contig 10284 bp, 12 predicted proteins | sample 7332671 | NCBI WGS metagenome assembly JABUBK01 (sample SAMN07256342, study PRJNA390944) | subsurface metagenome | isolation source: Methane hydrate marine sediment | place: Pacific Ocean: Eastern North Pacific, ODP site 1244 | collected 2002
GTTTATGGCTGTAAAAAGGTGTGTTTTGGGTAGAACTGGATGCTCTATTCGCTTTTGCGTGATTTTCTACTTTTCTGCCAAATGTCTATATACGGAAATGGCAGAATTCTGAGGAAGTAATACTGATGTGGCAGGATCTCACCTGGCGGCCAGGTGGGTTAATATTTTTTCATGCTGTGCGCAGAAATCGTTTTTGCTGGTAAGTTGAGCCTGGATGAGGTCTTCCTGCCAGTGGGCATTGTAGAGGCGGCAGTTTTTGTTCTTACAGAAAGGATCCCCGGTGAGATGAAAGAATAATGTTTGCATTACATATCCTTTCATAACCTCGGTTAACCTTAGATCATTATAATCAATGAACTTTCCTTTGAACTCCTCTTTTAAAGTGAGCAGGCTGACTCCCAGTTGTTGCTTCAGGTAGAAATCCCTTGGTTTGGCTGGTGCCTCAACCACTCCAGTGGTGGAGATGAGGGAAGGAAAACCATAGATACTCACCCGGGCGTGATAGCGATGATCATCCTCACTCCAGGTGCCAAAGAGCTGGTTGGTAAAAATGATGTGGCAGTGATCAAGACTAAGTTCCTCCTCAGGAACTAACGGGGAGAGGAGAGCTAGAAGCTCAAAACCATCATACAGGATTCCAAAGGATTTTACTTTCCCGTAAAGAAGTTTTCTTCTTTCATACTCAACTTCAACACCAAGAGGCTCAACAAAACTCTTATTTCTATTTACCTGGCGAACCTTTATGGCGGCAGTTTTTCGAGCTAGCTCATCAAAAACCGTCTAATACCCATCAAATCACCAGAGCAGGGAAGACCATCACCAAAAGGAGCCTCCAAATGAGGCTTTTTTGACACGCTCTTCTCTTCAGCTACAATAACACCTAATCCTTCAAAAATAATATCCAAACAGGAGGCACAAGTGAACAAAGCAGAGTTAGTAGAAGAAGTCGCAAACCAGACAGGACTAACAAAGAAGGCGTCCAGGGAAACGGTTGATGCAATAATCTCAGCTATAACCGACTCCCTGGCCAGAGAAGAAAAAGTCACTTTAGTCGGCTTCGGCACTTTTCAGGTGATGGAAAGAAAAGCAAGAACAGGAAGGAATCCTCAAACAGGAGATGAGATACAGATCCCACCTAAAAAAGTCCCCAAGTTTAAACCGGGGAAGGGGCTAAGGGAGAGAGTAAAATAAGCAAAAATAGGGTTTTATACTGATTCACAAGAAAAAAAGACCTCCATAGAAGCCCATAGACGTACTTTCTTGAGGCAAAACGACCTATATAGACCTGGGTGAATTCAAAGTCTCTCTATTAAGAGATTTTTTTCAAGCCAGTTGCGGGATACAAGGATTTTTAAGGGAAACTTCCCTTTGGTAAGATGCTCTCCCTATTATCAGGATAAGGTTTTATTGTTTAAGCAGCCCTGGCGATAGATAAAATATGGGGAAAGCTCACCACTTTATGAGGAATATTTCGGGAGGATCCTGATGCTCATATAGGGAAACCACACCACAGTAGTTATGACCAAGTCACCAATTTGTCAAGCTAACCACAAAACTCATCAAATCAATCCTATCCAAAACCACTCTTAACCCCACCAATCTCCTGCCGAATCCCATCGTCTTAACTTATCTGCTGGGGGTCCTGTGTCTCAAGGATTAATGGTCCCAGCCTATCTGAAGTTGCCTGATGGGGTAATATGGGTCAAGCAACCAACGAACGTAACTAGATATGCTGTCATATGCAGTCACACATCAAATCAATCCGATACCCGAGCACAATTTTTCAAAACCATCAGAGAAATAATATGGCAAAACAACATCTGTATTGTGGGGACGAGCCTCACCGGCCCAGGTCTTAAATTCTTCTCCACCTGATCTACCTGAACAATATACAATTTTTGCCGAAGTTCGAGCCAGTGGTTGCCAAATGTGCTCATCACGTGGACGAACACGCAGACCAACAATCCCTATAGTAGATGACTCAGAAACAAGTTCGACAAAACGTTTCCTTTGATTTTTAATAAAACTAGCTCCACTTGTTGTTATTTTAGACGGTTCAAAATAACTCATAACAGGCGGAAATGCATCATTATTTATTCTTTCTTGAAACTGCCGAAAGTCAGCAATAACCTTGATTGGACCGTTAGTGCTAACGGCGGTGCCAGAAAATGAAATTCCTTGAGCTGCTCCTCTAACCGATTGGCAAAACAGATGACAACATCCATGAGGAAGACACACTTCAATTTCTGAATTTGCTTCAGCTTTTCTTCCTACAACAGGTCTAATTCCGGAAAAAGAAAGGGATAGTTCCAATAGCCTTTCGTAATTTAGTGTTGCCATAGCGCCTTCCCAATTTCGATTTTTTATTTTTTCAACAAATTTTATATAAAGGTTCGATCTCGTGAGAATAAAATTGAAAAAATACGCAGCCATTGCACGTTGAAGTGGAGGCATAGCATGAGGATTTTTCAGTGAAAGATCCTTCATGCCTTCCTCGAAATCTTCACGAAATAATTTTACCTGCTCTGAGCATACTTTACCCCACCCACTCGGATTAAATGAAACCAGTGCTTCAAAAAGGTCACCTCCCAGAGGAGGCGTCCCCGTTGTATCAGAACCAAAACTTGCACCAGCTCCAAAAATTATTAGATGTTTTGCCACCTTTATCCCTTTTTACAAATTATTGATGTGTGATTTCATATAAGAAGGAACATCCAAACCTACCACCTACTCAAAAACTCCCTAATAGCATCCTCTAGATACAAATTAAGCTAAAGCCCATTGGTTGTCAACCTTCCACCTTCAAACCTCCCAAAAACTCCAACACCTAACTTCTGCTCACCCTCCAAACTCCTCAAATTCACCTCTCTATAGCCCTATTTCAGAACCAGCGGACACCACTTTTCACCCATTTTCCAAAAAGCGCTATACAAGCCAAAATAACGACCTATAAAAAACTCTTACAAGCCTTTTTTGACACAGTCTTGTCTTCAGCTACAATAACAGTCAATTCTTCAAGAATAATCAGCCAACAAGGAGGCAAAGATGAAAAGAAAAGTTATGGCACTCAGTATTATCTTATTGGGAGTTTTTCTAGCGACTAACTATGCTCACGCAACTGATTGGAGAAAGTTACAAGAAAAGCTTGATCCTGAAAGAAAACGGATATGGGTAGTGATAGGAGATAGAGAAACATCCAATTTTTTTAACAAGCCAATGAAAAGATATCGTATCGGGAGGCACGGTTACGGATTTTATTATTTGGATGTAGCTGGAGCTTTTACCCAATCTAGCTATCCCTTGATTGTCGCTTTTACACCTGATCAAACCTCTTTAGAGAAAATTGATCCAAAACACTACTATCTTTTCGTCATTCCCCCGGACAAGATAAAGAAAATTTTAGCTGAAAAGAAATGCGTAATTGTTTCCCGAAAAATAAAAACAAACGCAGTAACACAAATTTTAGACGATAAAGGAGAATGGGTGGTTGTTTCTGAAACAAAAGGAGAAAGCTACGTAACCTTAATTGCTGCCCCAAACAAAAGAACTCTCAAAAAAGCCATCACCCACTTTTTCACTCTAACTGAAATCCCATTAGAGCCAATTATATGGAAGCCTAAATAAGCAGGTCCTAAACCAACAAAACCCAATGTCGGCCGGCCGACATTCCCCAAAACCCTCATCACCAAAGACTTCCCAGCACCCTAATTAAAAAATACCCGTCTAAACCTATCCTATCCCCAAAACAATTAGAACAATCTTCATTATTTTTATTTATCTCCTTTCTTTCAATTAGTATTTTGCTTAACTGGTTATATACGAACTCGCCTTTACTTTAGCCCAAATAAGCGAAAAGATACCTCATGGTGTGCAATCATAGACTGTTGTGGTTAGGCACCCACATTATAACATACCCAAAAACTCCCTAATACCATCCTCTGCCATAAAAGATGACAACCGAGGCAACAATTAAAAAGGAGCAGAGCCTCAAAGCGGAACGACTCGACTGCCTTAAAAGGCAAGATGCGTTACAGGCCTTCATCCGCAAATACCTGTTATTCTCTAAGAGGTCTCTGCTCCAGCATTTAAATTAACCAACGAGAGTTATTAATCAACCGAGCCACAGATGAAATTTCATTATAGCAGGCTTTATTCTACTCGGCCTTCTCGTAAGCCTGCTTTATTAAATACATCGCATCAGGAATTTGATCTGGAGAGTTAAGATAGATATCCTCATATATCTTTTTCCAGTATTCGTCCTTGACCTTTAATTCTTTAGCCAAGTGTTTTGGATCATCAAGTTTGTATCCCCGAATACGAACTCTGAGAGTAATGTGATTTTGGAAAAGAAAAACCTCAACAAATTTAATGTTGTCTTTCCAATAACCTATAAAATATTTACGAGAGTTTTCTTCTACTTTGCCTAAATTTTGAACTTCTTCTCTAATTTTCTCAAAAAGTTCTTTAATTTTTGAGTCTTTAATACGATCAAGGTGGTGGCTTAGAGGATAGATAAGTTCCTTACTTATCTTTTGAATTATTTTGTCCTTAGTTAATGTTCTTATAGAACCTTTAACAGTCAGCGGTTTGAGTTGCGAATAAGAGACTAAATCATTCCCAAAAAGTTTTACCTCCCATAATTCAATAGGTAAATCTTTAAAGCCAATAGCATTCTGCTGATAACGGGTAAAGGAATCGGCTATAAAAACCACTCGGGACTGCGACCAGTCTACATCTTTTCGCTTTAGGTTTTTCTCCAGCCTCTCATTATATTCCAAGATAAAATTGGCCTGGTTATCCAACATTTGTGAAAGATAAGCTACACCCTGGTCTATCACACTAAAGCTTTTATCTTTCTTGTATTCAATAATGACAAAAGCCTTGCTTTCTGGATCAAAGGCAAGGGTATCAATAAAAAAGTTATTGACCTGAAACTCACTAGCTACAAACTCCCAACCAAAGATCGTATCTAGATTTTCCTCGGTTAGTTTTTGAATATGTTTCTCTAAGGCAATTAGTTTTTCTTTAACAAGACCGAGCTTTGAACCTTTTATTTTGAAAATAGGCATAGTCTTAACACTTATTGTTTCTTAGCTTTTTGATTATAGCAGGTTTCTTTATTTTTGACCAGCGACGTCGCAAGTTTTCACCAAATCTGCACAAAACCGCATTTCACCTAAAACACACCCTACAAAAACAGCCCCTAAAACAGGCCTATTTTTTTGACACAATCCAATTTCCAGCTAAGATAAAGCAAGCAGAAAAGAGAAAAAAGAAGGAAAGAAATGAAAATTACTGAAATAGACATAAATGCCTTGTTTCTCTGTCAAGGCAGCATTAAAAGGAAGCAATTGGTTTCTTTATTAAATACCTATAGTAGCGTTTCTGGTAGCTCATTTCATACTCACGCCAATAAATTAATCAGACAAGGGTGGCTAGAAAAAATTCTGCTTGGGTATTATACCCTCTATCACACCCGCGCGTTACCAAGTGAGAAATACCTACACCGGTTGGCAACTACAAAAAATGGAATCCGGATCCTTAAAAGTAGCAAAAAACTCTTAGATGTAGAAAAAAAGAAAATTGAAAAATACTTAGAGAGAAAGAAAGTGAAAAGAGAAGAAAATGTATTTCAAATATGTTATAGTTTGGGCTGTTTTTACCCAGAAACTCTCAACATCGAGAGTCAAATTAAGCCACTCAGGTCACTTTTAGACAACTCATACACTTATCGCGTTTACAAGAATGAAATTAACTCTATTATAAAGACCAGCATAAATAGATTAAAAAGAAGGAACATAGACAGTTGGGCGAAGGTGAGACCATACTTTGAGCGGAAACTAGACGTGGTAGAGCAATCCATAGACAAAATTAACCAAATTCTCATCACACCACGTTTAGCCCCAATTGTCAAGCGAATCATAACCAGCACGTAAACCCCAACAGAAACCGCATCCCAAAATCTCAAGTGCTTCTAACAGAGGAAAAAGGGGTAAGCAGAAGTCCTGAACCCAATTGTTTTATCGAAAACAATTAGAGGAGGTGAAGACAAATGACCATGCCTTCTTCTGAAAGGCCACCCTTATATTATGCAAACGGTGCACGTGTAGCAACCAGTACTTCTGAATTTACCCTCGACATTTGGTGGACTGACCCTGACTGAGATAGCCCAAGAACGCTTTGCCGAATAGTTCTAAGCCCCATACATTGCCAAGAGATTTACAAGATTAATGCAAGAACAGTTACAAGGTTTTGAGCAAGCAGCGGGAGAAATCCCTGTAGAAGGTCCTGAAAAACCTCCACTAGGATTCAAGACAACTGACGAGATACAAAGAAAATAGACAGAAGAAGAGGCAAGAGTGAACAACTACCCCTCTGAGCAACTTAAGCTTTGGATGTTCGGCAGACCTTGGTAGTCATGAGGTCCCACTTTGTCCCCTAACCAATGGTTCGGGGTAATAGAGAGAACGAGGATAAGAGTTACAATACTTATTAGGCCAACGTTCCATGGAGGTCACCGATGCTTAGTCAAAACAAGAAAACACTCTATGATGAATTTTTAAGAGGAATGCATAAGATAGGAGGTATTACATGGGCTTTCTTCATTGCAGGACTTATCATCTTGGGAATAGGGATAATCCTTGCACTAACAAAGTCGGACCTTCCTGCAGGTGAAGTTTATATCTACGCCGTAGTATCCTGCGTTCTGTTTCTCCTGGGAGGAATTGCCTGGGTTATAAGATTCTATTTGACCCAAAGAATGGTCACTAAGATAATAACCATGGCAATACAAGAAGCGGCCAGAAAATCAGAAAAGGCTACAGAACTCCAGAGTTTCCTTGAGAAAGCCAGTGAAGCATTGGTAAAAATCTTATTTAAAGAAGTAAAATAATTGGGTCTAGCTGATGATTCATAACGAGTAGATTAGAGAAACATAAAAGTATATTGGATAAATCGGAAGGAGCGAATTAGCTATGCCTCAAGAATCAAAATTTATATATGATTTACTAAAAATACTCACAGGTGCTGGAGCAGGCATCTTTGCCACCTGGTTAACTTACTGGCTCGTAGGTAGGAGAAGGATAACACTCGCGCATCGGCACCGGATGACCGAATTAATGGTAGAAAAACTTCACCAATACACTCAAAAATATTACATGCCCATCATTAATGCAGCGCATGCTCTTTCTGAGGACTTGGATGCGAGAATAAAGAAAACCCAAACAACCAAAGATTACTACAGGTCTTTCTATTTCTTAACAAAACTCCTCCATTCTTGGTATGCTCGGACTAAAATGCTGGGTGGCTATTTCCTAAGAGATAATACCGTTGGATACGTTCTTCAGTCCGAGGAAGGCGCAATAAGAAAGCTAATCCGTAAATTTGTTACTCCAACAGATGCATCAATATTACTCAAGTCCATGAAATCATCTCATGATGATATAATACCATTTGTAGATTTTAGACACGTTCTTACTAAACCACTATTAAAACAAATTTCTGTTAATTATGGAAACTGGTTGCAACAGAAAACTAAAGAAGTAAAAGAACTAATTCATCACCTCCGCTGTTATTACGATCTATTTTTGTTCGAGATAAATACCATCTATCAACCCTGGTCTAGAGAAAAACCATCCCTGAAACATCCGGACTTGTTAAGACAAGCAATTGTACAGCTACCAGAAGCAGCGGACTTTACCACTAAACACAAGACGAAACTCCTTAAAAAGTTGGGACTATGAGCGGCGAGTTTATTTTATAGTAGGGTATGCAATAAAAAAACATCCACCTTCCAAAAGCAGAAGGTGAACACTACGGACACCCCTTGAAATCAGCATCTACTTTGATAGTTAATAACTACAATTCAATAGGTTCAACTGGTTGAGGCATAAACAAACCTTTCATTAATACATAACTTCGTACTTATATTACACTATCATACTAGGATGGTGATCTCAACCTAAATCACCATCAAAAAAATCTTCGGGGCTAAAGGACAACCTACCTTTGGTTAACAGTGGTCTCCTGGCCCTCAAATCTCCATCAACAATATAGCAAAAATGCTATGATAAGTCAAAAAAATTTTCGAAACTAAAAGGCAACCTGCCTGTCGTTACCACTATTCTCCTACCCCCTAACTTTCCACTGATAATATAGCAAAAATGATATAATAGTCAAGTGCCCCCGAAAAATTTTATAAGGCCTTCACCATTTCACTTTCATCATACACCATCTAATCCACTCCTGTCAAGGTTTTCAGCAATTCCACCTCCACAATACACCCCTTACACTTTGTTTGTCAACTCCCACCACCACCTTTCTAATAATTTCATCGTCAAACCACCAAAAAACTTTACCTTCCCGATATCTCCTAGGCTTTTTTGAAGAACCGCACAAACAGCAGAGGCCTTGACAAAAAAGCATAATATTGTAATATTAAATAGAAATAAAGCAAATGGCCAAGCAAAAAACTATTTCTATCACTCCCGAGGAATATAACCAGCTCAAGCAAGCCAAAAAAGTCTATGAGCAAAAACTAGGTAGGAGAGTAGACTGGGGTGCTTTCCTCCTAGGATTAGGATTGGGCTTTCTTGCGGGCTGTCTCATCGCTGATGGTTTAAAGGACAGAAAAAACAAAAATAAACCTAAAAGGGGTAAAACATGAATGAGAACTTAGTGCCCTACGAATACTGGGATCCTCAACCACTTAAACGATTCTTCGAAGGCATGATCATCACAGGTACCACAGAAACAGTATTAGGAACAGCTTTTGATAATCGTCGTGTTGTTCATGCCGGGATTGCCTTTGCTATCGCCGGTGCTACGGGTCGAATCATCCTTGCCTTGCTCGGATACTGAAGAAGGTAAAGGGAGGTCAAAGATAGGAAATTATCTGGGAGGTTATAAAGTAAATCACGGTAACATCACCCACGCAGCTAAAAAAGCCCTCAAAATGAGGCTTTTTTGACACCCTTCCTTTCCCTGCTAAAATAATCTTACAGACTATTTCCCCTAAAACCCGAGCACTTATATATCTCAAGCACTTTCATAGAAAGTTGATAATCGAAATGATTATTACTCAGCTTATACCAGCTATTGGGGGTATTGCGGCAGTAGTTGCCGCTGTTTTTACTGTAATATTGTACGTTTTAGCGATTAAGAAGACTACGGTCATTTTAAGTTTTGGCAATGGTAAAGACAAGATTGGATGTAAAGTAGGGGCAAATACAGTGTTGCATTTTCTTCTAAAGAATGCAGGGAGTATAACTGCACACAATGTAGAAGCAGTGATATATTACCCTAAAGGTTTACAACCCCACACCCGAAACAATACACAACCTGAAAAAATAGAGTATCTTATGAATCCAGAAAGAATGGTCTTAAGAGTAGAAAGTCTTCCTCCAAGGTCTAATCCTATAACCAGACATAATTCCAGCATTAAGCCAAATAAACCTAATACCTATGAGTTTAAATATAAAATCACGGGTGATAAAGTGAAGGAAGAAGGAGGAAAGCTTCTCGTTGAGGCCAAAAGCTGAACACCTCGATTGTAAAACGAGAGTATGCAACTTTTATATCAGCATAGGGTCAGACCAATAAATGGAATCCACAAATATTGCATTTAATCATTTTCTCCTTGGTGAAGTCAGCATAAGACGTTTTACAGTCGCTGACTTTAAAAATGTCATAGATCTTTTTCGCCTGACAGACGATTATCTTTTCTGCTGCCATGTCATTAAACAGCAAATTGTAAAGCCAAAAGTCTCCCTTGTTGAGATCCAGAAGTGGAATCGACAAACTTTAATTGAAGTTGCTAGAGAATTTGCAAGGAGAGAAACAACCATCTCGCCTTACTTCCACAACACAAATGACCAGAATTTCTTTGCAGACTTTAAACATGCCTGTCAAAGTTATGATAAGGAACGGACTACAAGAATAACACGAATGTTAATACCCCCCGAGGTAATCAAAAATCTCACTGAATTTTCAAATAGAATCAGCACGGCCATCGAGGCCTATTATAAACCTATCAATCTTGCCACAGAATCTCTTAAGAAGCACTTCATCGATATACAGTCCGCAGTAGACTCTATTTCTCTCCCGATTAAGAGGGCTATGATAGAGTTTAATGAACGATACGGAAAGACGTTCGCTAAGTTTGCTAAAACATGGGTAGAATTCGCGAAAACATATAAAATCTCAAAAGAAGAAGCTGTGCAGATCCTAAAAAGATATAAGTGGTGTATTAGCGGCTCATTCCCCACAACCTTTATCTTCAGTGTC
>JABUBK010000434.1_pt1 | contig 10283 bp, 7 predicted proteins | sample 7332671 | NCBI WGS metagenome assembly JABUBK01 (sample SAMN07256342, study PRJNA390944) | subsurface metagenome | isolation source: Methane hydrate marine sediment | place: Pacific Ocean: Eastern North Pacific, ODP site 1244 | collected 2002
AAGTCACGGTAGTTTTTCCTGTCTACTTACCGGTGATTTAACTGCCCCGGGAGAAAGAGAACTTTTAAAAAGGGGGGTGAGTCTAAAGGCCGATGTTTTAAAAGTAGGACATCACGGAGCAGAAGATGCTACCACCAAGGAATTCTTAGAAGCAGTATCTGCCAGGATGGCGGTAGTTAGTGTAGATGAAGCTAATGTGTGGGGCTATCCTTCTGGAGAAATTCTTGAAAGACTGGAAAAAGCAGGGGCGAAGGTGTATCGTACAGATAGGGACGGAGACATTGTCCTAAAAATCCCTCTGGAATTGGTCGAATGATAGTTACGACCTAATTCTCTTGACACATCAGCCCCTGATGGTATTTTAAGCAAAATCAAGGGGAGTAAATATGGCCATTTCAAAAAGGCGTTACAAGGAAGATTTCATGCCCCACGAAAATAAAATTATGATTTTGATTCCTACCTATAACGAGGAAAAAAGCATTGGGCAGGTTATCAGAGGAGTGAAGAAAAGTTTACCCCAGGCAGACGTAGTGGTAGTTGACGAATCAAGTGACTCCACCGAGGAGATAGCCAGAAAGCTGGGGGTAATTGTACTGAAGGTTCCCCCCAGCTTGGAAATCGCAGGAGGAGTAGAAACTGGATTTAGTTTTGCCGATCTGAGGGGATATGATATGGTAGTTAGAGTAGATGGTGATGGGCAGCACAATCCGGACCAGATTCCCAGATTAATGCAGCCCATACTGGATGGTGAAGCAGATGTAACTATAGGTTCAAGGTACATGAGGGCAGGAGATTATAAAGCTTCGCTACCTCGAACCTTGACTACAAAGCTATTTTCTCTGATAGTTTCGGCCATCATCAGACAAAAAATTACCGATGCCACTTCCGGATTTCAGATGGTCAATCGTAGAGTGATAGAATTTCTATCCCGCAGCTATTTTTTTGACTATTCGGAGGTGGAGGCCATTGTTCTTCTTAAGAAAGCGGGTTTTAGAATTCTGGAAATTCCCGTGAGTATGAAAAAAAGAGCGCAAGGGCAATCATCCTTTACATTTGTCAGGGCCTTTTATTTTATTTTTACGGGAATACTCTTGCTTTTAATCAGTTTATTGAAGGGGGAACCCCTGAGGAGGGATTAAACAGATGACTTTGCAAATTAGATTAGTGGCCATATTGGCGTCTTGCGTGATACTGATAATTGTGGTGGATCTTATCCGAAGAGAAAAACTAAGAGCCCGATATTCACTGTTCTGGCTTCTGGTGGGATTCATTTTTTTAGCCTTTTCTCTGTGGGCCAATTTGTTGAATCTGGTTGCCAGAATTGTTGGTATTTATACTCCTGCCAATGCTTTGCTTTTTATCGGATTCGTGGGGACAGTGGTTATTCTCCTTCATTTTTCAGTCATCATTTCCACGTTATCGCTTGAAAATAAAAAGCTGATAGAGAAATTGAGTATCTTGAGCTGGAGGGTAGAGGAGTTGGAAAAAGATACGAAACCAGGAAGGAGGCACAAGAATAAAGAAAGTTCATAGTCACTTCAAAAGATCTCCCCTACCTGAACTCCTCCCAATGATGGCACAATTAATCAAAGCTCTCAAAGAAGAGATAGGAGTGGATTACAGGTGAGCAGGATAGTTCAGAAGATGAGGGAGCTTTCCTCGAGGTTAATTCCATCTGTATATCTGAAGGATCCCACTGTAAAAACCGCTATCTATAAATGGTTGTTGATTGGGCTTTTGATTCGACTGGCATTCATGCCTTTCGCCATATATTTCCCCGATCTCATGGGTATTTACTGGCGATCTTCCTGGCCAGTTTACCATGGGATTTACTGGATTGGTGGGTCCCAGATAGTGATTCATTACTTTCACACCTTTTTTTTATGGATTTTTAAACCGGTGATGCCTTATTGGAATGCTATCTTCCCTTATGATCCCGAGACTCTTTTCGCTGTTGATCACAAGACATTTGAGATATTTGTCACTAACCCATATGTTTTCAGAACTCTCTTTCTTTTTAAAGTGCCCTATCTAATTTTTGATCTGGGATGTGCTTTTCTATTTTTGCATATCTTCAAAGATACTAAAAAGGGATTAGGTGCATATAAATTCTGGATAGCCAATCCCATTGTCATCTTCGCCACCTATATTGCGGCCAGGTATGAGTCTGTAGCCATATTTTTTATTTTGTTGAGTTTATATTATGCTAAGAATAACTACTCGAGAAGGTCTCTCTTAAGTCTCGGAGTTAGCATTGTTCTACGATCTTACCCTTTGATTTTGCTCCCTTTCTTTATAATTGTGCGGGGAAGAAAGTGTGGGGAAGGCTCAAGCTGGCAGCCTGGGGAATCCTCCCTCTGGGAGTTTTGATAATTTTAACCAGAGTTTTTCATCAGCCTGGGGTGGAAGGAACTTTTATGCAACTGGGTCAGATGAAATATTTTTTGGAAATGAAGTTTCCCCTCATTTACTCGGATGTTGTCTTTGTCTTTGTGGTGGGATATGTCCTTATTTTACTCTTTTCCTCATCTTATGCAAGGTATTCTTTTGAGAGGTTGTGGAAGCCGATGCTGGTGGTGTTGCTCCTCTTTTTTGCTACCTGTCATTTTCATGTCCATTACTTTATGTGGCTCATTCCCTTGCTGAGCCTGCAGATTGTAGAAGACAGAAGATTTATCCGCTTGTTCGTGGTTCAGGTTCTGTGTTTTGTTGTCTATGCTTTTCAGTGGGACCGACATTTTTTCGGGTATCTTTTTACCCCCTTTCATTTTCCCTATTTTGCTATAGACATCATAAACCCCAAGAAATTTATTTGGCAGTACTTTGAGTTCAGTGATTTTCTAGGCATTTTTCGCAGCATTTTTTCCGGAGTTTCGTTTTGGATGATATATTTGGTAATTAAAAGATTTTTGCAGACCGAAAAGGAGGGGAAAAAAGTTGAAGGGTAAAAAATTTATTCTACTGCTCATACCTGTAGCTATACTGGTGGCTTGTGTTTATATGATTTGGGGAGGACAGGCAGAAGAGGTAACAATTACTTCCCAAAATTTAGTCCTCAATCCTGATTTTGAGACCTTGGACAGTTCGGATAAGCCGAATTTCTGGAAAGAGGATCCTAAAGGAGGATGGTCGGTTGATGCCGAGAAACTTTACCGGGGGGAGAGGTCTATGCGAGCTACCGTGGCCTGGAGCTACCTTTCTCAGGAGATCCCGATTAGAGCTAAGAGATATTATACCTTAAAGGTGTATCTGAGATCAGATATGGCTATTCCTGAGAAGGAGGATTATTACAATACCTTTCTCACTCTGGAATGTCTTAATTGGAGAAAAAAAGTGATCAAAAGGGAGTGGGGCATTGTCAATGTCACCTCTTCCTGGCAGCTCAAGGAAAACTCGATCTCTACCCCTGCAGGCACCAGGAAAGTCAGGATAATGCTAGCCAAAAGACAGGGTGAGGGATCGGTCTGGTTTGATGATCTTAAGTTAATGCAAGATTCTCCAAATTTAGCTCTTAATCCTGGTTTTGAGATTCTCAACGATTCGGGCAAGCCGAATTTCTGGAAAGAGGACCCTAAAGGGGGATGGTCTTCTGATACCCAGGGGTCCTATGAGGGAAAAAGGTCTATGCAGGCAACTCTAGCCTGGAGCTGGCTTTTTCAGGAAGTGCCTGTTAAATCTGAAGGATACTATATTTTGAGGGCACACGTAAAATCAGATATAACCATTCCTGAGAAGGAAGATTATTACAGTACTTTTCTTACTCTGGAGTGTCTGGATAAAGAATACGAGGTCATCCATAAGGATTGGGGCATTGTTAATGCTACCTCCTCCTGGGAGCTTAAGGAAAATTCGATCTCCACTCCTCCGGGCACCAAGAAAATAAGGATAATGCTGGCCAAAAGGCAGGGGGAGGGGTCCGTCTGGTTTGATGATGTTAAGTTGGTGGAAATGCCTTCCACTTTAATTCTTAACCCTGGTTTTGAGATGCTCGATGCTTCTGGTAGACCAAAGTTCTGGAAAGAGCATTCTTACGGGGGATGGTCTTCTGATACCCGGGGATCATTTGAGGGAGAGAGGTCTATGCGGAATGCCATCTCCTGGAGCTGGCTTTCTCAGGAAGTGCCGGCCAGGCCTAAGACATATTATACCCTAAGGGCGTACCTGAGGTCGGACATAACTATCCCTGAAAAGAAAGATTATGCTAATAGTCTTCTTACTCTGGAGTGTCTAGACAAAAATAACAAACTTCTAAAAAGGGCGTGGGGTATCACTAATGCAACACTTCTGTGGCAGCCCAGGGAACACACTATCTTTACTCCACCAGAGACCTCGAAAATCAGGATAAAACTGGCTAAAAGACAGGGAGATGGCACCGTCTGGTTCGATGGCCTTGAGCTAACAAGGCATCGGTATCCTCCTCATCTTTGGGGCGACAAGCCATTTTTCATCTTTTATTTTTCAATATATGCCTTACTGGCTTTGTCACTTCTCAGGCTAATCTTTAAAAAGAGTAAACCTCCCTTAGTAAAAAAATAAATAGGAGAATGATAAGACAGCCAGGATTGGCCTAAAAATGGGGGATTAAGACCTTAAGACTGAATAAGGGGTTGGGCTGAGAGGGAAAAGTTGTCACTCTATGACAAGGGGATAGCCAAATCAGCTATCATGGTGGCGCTGGCGGTAGTAATTGCTAAACTGCTGGTTTTTGTCCTGGAGATTCTGCTAGCTTTCTGGTTCGGTACCACCTTTATTAAAGATGCCTACCTGGTAGCATTGGTCATCCCCAACCTTATCTTTATGGTGGGGGCCGAGACCATGCTGGTGAGTTTCGTTCCTCTATTTATGGCATTGTTAGTCCGGGGTAACCCCGAGGATACGGGATCTGTGGTCAGTTCTGTAATGAACGTTACTTTCCTTTTCCTGACTACAGTCTGTATAGTCTATGTCCTTCTGGCGCCCTGGATTATTTCCTTGATTGCACCCGGGTTTGAGAGAGAAAGTTTGTCTTTGGCCATCCAATTAACCCGCATTATTTCTCCTCTTATCATCTGGGGTGGACTGATAGGACTGTTAGTGGCTCTATTAAATTCTTTTAAACGATTCACTCTTGCGGCTTTGAGATTTACCCTCTATAATTCAATTATTATTGGTTTTGTTTACTTTTTCCATTCTCGAATGGGAATATTTTCCCTGGCTCTGGTAGTTAGTGGAGCGGCATTAGCTCAGTTTTTTTTCCTTCTGTCAGGGCTATGGAAGAGGAAAAAATACTATAGACTAACCATCAACCTAAAACACCCCCCAGGTTAAGACAATGGGCAGGGTAGTGATTCCGGTGATTCTGGGAGGCATTTTATTTCAGCTCAATTTTCTCATCGAGCGGATCATGGCCTCAGGATTACCCGAAGGAAGTATCTCTTCCCTCGATTTTGGCTATAAATTGATGAGAATGCCCTTTGAAATCTTTGCGGTGGCTATAGCTACGGTTGTCTTCCCCAACATCGCTGGTCTGGTCATCGCTGAAGATGGATCGAGGTTGAGGGAAATTTTTGCCTCCGCCTTAAAAATGATAGCCTTTATTACGGTACCTGCCACCATCATTTTGATGATACTTAGAGTACCACTCATTCGGGTGTTATTTCAGCGAGGTGAATTTGATGCTGCTTCTACCAGGATGACAGCGACAGCTCTGTTGTATTATTCGTTTGGTCTGTTCTTCCACGGAGCAAATTATGTTATTATCAGAACCTATTATGCCTTCAAGGATTTCCTAACCCCCGTTAAAATTGGTTGCATCAGCATTGGACTTTATATTCTGTTCAATTCCATCTTCATTCGGTACCTTGCCCACGGCGGTCTTGCTTTAGGTTGCTCTTTGGCTGCCATCTGCTACACGGTGATGCTGCTAAAAATCCTGCAGACAAAAATAGTGGATTTACGCAGGATTGATTTTTTAGGTTCCTTTCTCAAGATAGTGGCTGCCTCACTTATAATGGGCTTCACAGTTCTAACTGTGGGTAGAATAGGGCTATATCCCCCCATGGCAAAAACTGTGGTTTTATTGACAGTGGCAGCGCTAAGCTATGGGGTTGCCTGCCTTGCCTTCAGGATTGAAGAAGCAAACAGGATATGGAAGCTATGCGGGCAGTTTATTATGAGGAGAGTCAACCCCCTCTAGGAAAACTCTGATGAGCCAAACTTTAAGTAAAGAATCTGGTTGGTTTTCTGGGCGAGGTCTGTTATTAGTGGTGCCAGCGGCAGCAGTTCTCTGCCTCATTCTCAGTAACCTCTATTCTCTGGGGATTTTGTCACTGGAGTTGGCTCTTACCATATCTATCCTACCTTTTTTACCTTGGTTGCTTTTTCCTCACCAGGAGGTACTGCTGCTAGCAGTTGTCGCTGCTTATTTCGGCGCCGGCTATTTCTCCAGTAGTTTGGTAACAGGGGGTTTGGTAAGAGGTCTATTTTTATTGGTAATAGGGCTGGTATTATTATTAAAATTGGGGGTAAAGAGGGTTATTACCCGAATTTCGACCCCTCTTGATAAAATCATATTTATCTGGTTGGCTATTGTTCTCTGTTCATTCGTCTATGGTTTTTATTTCAAACGTAATGAGACCAGGTATCTCATCGGGGACCTTTACAAATTTGTGGAAATATTCTTGATTTTCTGGCTGACTACTTTCATCCTCAAAAATGATAGACAGACCAGATTTCTCATCGGGGGATTTTTTATGGTTGCTCTTGTATTTGGAGCGATTGATTCTATGAGCTTTTTCACGAGATTATATCTAGTGGGTAGCGTTCTCCTGGCAAGAGTGAGGGCGGCCGCTCAATTTTCTTCGCTTTTTGCCTTGATATTAGTAATTTCTTTAATTCTGCATGAAAGAAGAATATTGATCAGAGCCACTCTAGCAATTTTAGGTCTTGGGTTTCTCATCAGTTTTCTTCTAACTTTTCTTAGAACCGGCTATATTGCTATTCCTCCTGCCTTGGTTTTTATCCTTCTTTTGTATTTATATAAAAATAAAGGGCATATCTTTGCCGGCACCATGAGATTTGTTGTTTTGCTGCTCTGTCTGTTGATATTGGTGGTATCAGTTAATTTTATATTCAGCACTATAGGTTCCAATATAGACATAATTAAAGCCTCCCTTGTTCGTTTCAATTCTCTTATTAATCCTGTTTCAGGTGATCCAATGGGAGTCAGAATGCTAGAACTTGAGTCAATCACTTCCCAGGTATTAGTTCCAAGTCCTCTTCTGGGGAATGGACTGGGGGGACAATATTACAGCGCCACTTTGGTGGAAGAGGAACTAGAATGGGGCACAAAACATTTTGTTCACAACAATTATTTTGATTTTATTATGAGAACAGGCATATTGGGATTGACAGTGTTTTTGGTCATCGCCTTTAAGTATTTGAAAGATGCGATAACATTCTACTTAAGATCCGAAGATAGTTTTTATCAGGGAGTCCTGCTGGGATCCATTGGCATCTTTGTCTCCTCGTGTATCATTGCTCTATCTACCAGCATCCTTTATTCACCATTTTTGTTTATGATGATAGGCGTAACATATTGCGTTGCCAGGATTGAGGAGAAGAAACGTAGAGATGTTGAGAGAAACTCGCCTGATGAGGTAGCCTTTTTTGAAGATTAAGAAATTTGGAGAATTGACTTATCTGAAGAGCGTAGTACTTAGTTGGTCGGGTATCTGCTTGCTGGGCATATTGGCGGCCGCTTTCTTCTTCAGGATATATGGCATCAACTTCGGGTTACCCTATATATACCATCCCGATGAGCATTCCATAGTGGACCGCACCCTCAGAATGCTTCGCACCCGTGATTTCAGTCCTCATTGGTTTGCCTGGCCTTCCTTATATTTTTATATTCAGGCACTGGTTTATGCCCTTCATTCTCTTTATCTTGGTTTCAAAGGACTCAGTCCTCAGCTTGCCGGTTTTTATTTGTGGGGAAGATTCGCCACTGTTCTTCTGGGAACAATGACTGTAGCACTAACTTATTGGGTGGGAAAGAAGGTGTTTAGCAAAAAGGTGGGTCTCCTGGGAGCTTTGTTTTTGGCCTTTTCTTCAGAGCATGTTCAGTACTCACATTATATTACTACCGATGTACCGGTGGCTTTCTTTGCTCTGGTAACTTTCCTGCTCGCTTTATTAATTCTGGAAAAGGGAGATACCAAATATTACATCCTCGGGGGTCTTTTGGCGGGTTTGACCGCCGCCACAAAGTATCAGGCAGTATTAGTTTTTTCCTGCGTCTTTTTTGCTGGTGTCATGAGGTTGCTAGCTGGGAAAAAAGAATACAGGAAAATTATCTATTCTATTATTGCCTTAGGGGCTGGCTTTTTAATAGGTGTGCCATATGCCATAATGGAAGCCCCGACTTTTCTCAATGATATCCGCAGCATAATGCAGCATTATAGGGAAGGCCATTTAAGTGCCCAGGGGACAGCCAATTGGTGGTACTATTTAGTTTATTTCTACCGAGAAGGAATGGGTAAAGGAATTCTTGTTCTATCCATTTGTGGCCTAGTTTTTATTGCTATTAGGAGTAATGAAAAAAGATTCTTGTGTCTGGTTTTTGTGATTCTCCTTTTCACCAGAATATATTCGGCGAAAGTCCGTTTTGCTAGAAATCTAATGCCTCTTTTGCCATTCTTGTCTTTATTCGCTGCTTTTTTTCTCAGCTACTGGCTGGAGCGGTGGGCAAAGATAGATTTCGTTAAAAAAAGGAGGTTTCTGCAAATCTTCGTCTTTGTGTTCCTCATTGGTGGATTATTATTTACTCCCGCCAGAATCGTATGGAATTGGACTTATAAGAAGGTCCACAACGAAATCAATCCGAGAACTCTGGCCAAAGAGTGGGTAGAGAGTCATATTCCGACGGGCACAGTAATTGCTACAGAGTGGTTCACCGCTCCTCTTAACCAGTTTGACAGCAAAAGAAGGTATAAATTAGTGGCAATGGATTTCTTAGCCAGAAGGAATATAGATTGGTATCGTGAACGAGGAGTCAGCTATGTTATGACTTCAATTGGTTATGAGAGATGTCTGCCAGAATGGACAAATTTCCCTTATTATATATGGATACCGAATTACATTAAGATATACCGAGTTAAACCAAACAGAACCCGGGGTAGCCGCACCCTTTAGGGTGCGCAGGCTAAAGCCTGCGACTACAATATTGTCAGAGAACTGGCTTCTCTTTAATTCTTTATCTCCTGGGTCTGTAGGGCAGGAGTCTAAGAGACATTTCTTTTAACGTATCCGGGGGATATTATTCTTGGTAGAATCGGCTGGGATCGAACCTTAGGTTAAAAATAGGAAGATGAAGAGGGAAATTGTATTGTTTGCTACAGGAATAGTGCTGCTGGCAGGGTTTGTTTGTAGCGCTTCAGGAATTGAAGCCCAAGGCATCCGAGTCAGTTCGGACAATTTAGTTCTTAACGGGGGCTTTGAAATGCTAAGTAGGGCTAGACAATCCTGGACAGAAGATCTTAAACCAGAGTCCTGGAAAGAAGGTTCTCGAGGAGGATGGGAGACTGATATGACAGATTCTTACCGGGGAAACAATTCCCTCAAGGCTACCGTGGCCGGGAGCTGGCTTTCTCAGGAGATTCCCGTGAAGCCTAAAACGTATTACACCTTAAAGGCCTACCTGAAATCAGATATGACTGTTCCTGAGAAGGAAGATTATTACAATGCCTTCCTTACTATAGAATGTCTTAATTGGAGAAAAAAAGTGATCAACAGGGAATGGGGCATTGTCAATGCCACCTCTTCCTGGCAGCTCCAGGAAAACTCGATCTCTACCCCTCCGGGCACCAGGAAAATCCGGATAAAGCTGGCTAAGAGACTGGGTGAGGGATCTGTCTGGTTTGATGAGGTTAAACTAATACAGATTTCTCGAGGTTTAGTTGTTAACCCTGGTTTTGAAATTCTCGACAGCTCCGGTAAACCAAAACTCTGGAGAGTGGGTTCTCTTGGGGGATGGTCGACGAGCAGCCAGGAGCCACATGAGGGAGAAAGATCTATGCGGGCTAATGTTGCCTGGAGCTGGCTTTCTCAGGAGATTCCAGTGAAGCCTGAGAGATATTATACCTTAAGGGCGTATGTAAGATCGGATATCGCTATTCCTGACGAAGAGGACTATTACAATACCTTTCTTACTCTGGAGTGTCTTAATTGGAGGAAAAAAGTGATCAACAGGGAATGGGGCATTGTCAATGCCACCTCTTCCTGGCAGCTCCAGGAAAACTCGATCT
>JABUBK010000436.1_pt1 | contig 10268 bp, 15 predicted proteins | sample 7332671 | NCBI WGS metagenome assembly JABUBK01 (sample SAMN07256342, study PRJNA390944) | subsurface metagenome | isolation source: Methane hydrate marine sediment | place: Pacific Ocean: Eastern North Pacific, ODP site 1244 | collected 2002
GGATAACTCATTTTTTGCCTGCTTCTTCAAGTCCCCCTCTATCTCTTCCCAAAACCTCATAGGATGAGGATTATTACTATCCTCAGTTACCCACTCAAAAGTCTTCTGGACTGTTTCTTTACCTAGTTTTTCAATAGTCTGTTTAAGCATGTTTATAGTGGTCTTATAACTGCGCCTTGTGCCAAATTTTTCATCGTGAAGCCAGTTGGCAATTTCAGTTGCTAGCATATCGCTAGGAACATCTGTCTTTTTAATAGCACCTAGAAATTCTAATAGCTGCGGTCGCTTCTCTTGCTTCGGGAAATAAATCTTAATCGTAGTCTTCAACCATTGAGATTTAGATAATTTTTTAGTGCTCGGTATGTCCCACCCAGTTATCACGCCATCTCTTTTTCCTTCAATCAGCCCATCAAGGAGCATCCAATGAAGTTTTATTTTGGTATTCTTCTCACGTTTGATTTCCTTCGGCGTCATTAGCATTGCCTCAATAAGAAGGGTTTCAACCTTCCTGGGCCAAGACCTGTTTGCAAATCCATATTGCTTAACTGCCCAATCAACAAAGTTTTGCACGTATTTTGACTGTTTTGGCTTATACACCAGCCTTGCGACGGGATACCGCACGTATGATAATTTACCCTGTTTTTTTAATTGCTTCATTAGTCCAGGCCATAGTGGCATCAGGGCATCTTCATTGAGAGACACTTCAAATTCTCGGTTACGGCTTTTTCCTCTCTCTATCAAACTCATTAAATGCGTTATTTTGATTTCCTCATCAGCCTCGTTTTTCGTTATCACAGTGGCAAGAGCAAGTGCGTGAGTAATACTACTCACTCGGTCTCTCATTTTTCCCTTCTTTTGTCCTAGTCTATCGAGCCAATAGAGCATATCGTACGGCCGGTAGACAAAACGGGAGTCGCTAACGCCCCAGGCAAAGAATAGGTGTATCAGGAGCACTCTTCTAGCTAGGTCATCAAAATTCAAAATCTCCTGCATTTCCTTCTCTCCCTGTTTCGTTTTTCTTTTGACCTTTCTGACAATCCACTTAAAATCCTTTTCGTTAAGATTTGAGAAAATAAACCTTATCTCATCTTTTCCTGCTCTCTTTGTATATTTAACTGTGCACGTACCATCTGGTAGTTGCTGAATTAGCGGGTCATAAATCTGTCCGCTAGTAAGTCGTAACACCCGCTCAAAAGTTTTCTTGTCGATAGGTAGAATCTTTCTGCTCTTCAGCGTTTGTAAAACTTCATACTCGCCCTTACTCATCCTAACCCTCCTTCGTCAAAAATTTCATTCGACATCACTGACTCCAAATCTCTTTGTCTCTAAATCTACTTATCTCCTCACCCTATTGCAGCACCGGGGAAAGGAGGGAAGACCGGTGCCCTGTGCACAAGGTGCCCGGACTGAGGTCTCGGCCGGAATAAAAAAATCTCTCTCAGTCCAGCCGGCCGTATAAGTGCATCGTGTGTCATCTAATCTTCCAAATAAGGCATTTATGTGTCTTCAGACTTCGCTTGCTTTTCGAGCTCTTTAATTAAATGGCGCATCTTATTTTTCAAAGTGTCAAACTTATTCATCGCCTCATTTATGACTTCTTTCCTCTTATTCACATAATTACCAATGGGCTTATAGAAATCTTTCGCCAACTTTTCATTTACAGCCCTAATAGCTGCGTACATCCCCATAAAATGAGGTTCGATGTCCATTTTAACCTTTAGTTCACTGCGATACTTCTCTATCTCCTCCCATTGCCTTTTTATATCTTGCTCTAGCTTCGCCTTCCGAAGCTTGTCCGTTATCTCTATCGCCGTACGGTCCACCTCCTTCACCACTTCATTAACATATTGTTGACTTCGCTCTTCTGTATGTTCCATTATCCTAATAATAGTATCAACCAAAAGAGCCCAACGTGATTGCTTTAAAAGTTTCCATGTCACCCAAGCATAAACTATCGTAGTGCCTGCTATCACAATAGTAAAAATAGCGATCACTGCATTCAGATTAGCTCCAGTTATCATTCCCCATATTGTCCCCCAAAAACTCACTAATGCCTGCAAACTTCTCACCTCCTTCGTCTCCCAGGATATTTAGAGATGTATATATTGTATAATAAACTGCAAATTTGTCAAGATAAAAGATTATGGTCCACTGAAGCAAGAGCACTTTCTCCGCTCCAGAAGCGAAACTCAAATTCTACCACTTATTCCATTTTATCCCATCCATTCTGTCAAGATACATTGTCTCGATAACCTCCTATCCTCTCAAACCTTTTACTAGAGCGGGATACAGGCGTTTACTCTATTTGGAGATAGCCTCTCGTTTCTTCAGGATCCCCGGACATTTTCCAGAGAATATTCGTAATTTTACGACGGCTGACAGGCAGGGGATTAGATACTCTAATTACTCGTCTCTTCCCTGACCCAACGACTGCGGGGGTCGCTTTCCACTGACAGCTTCCCAGCATCAGCTTCGCTACGACAACAGCATCATCCTCTACTTCTGCTTGGTGCGTAGGAGTGGAGAGGGTTTACAGCTTGCAGGTGCACAAAAGATTAAAGTATTTTGTGTGGATTTGAGCATTTTGCGTGCCACATCCCCGATGACTAAACGGCTCAGAGGCAGGAAGAGAGCAGACATCCGCTGGCGGCTCCTTTCGTGAACCCTATTTTACTTCTTTAACTGCATAGGCTAGTATTTGACACATTATTAACTGCACTCTTACCTAACCCCTAAGTACCTAAATACTAAAACATAAACCAGGAAACACCTTTTAATTCCTTCTTTTGGGCCAAAAGACATAGACTTGCTTCTATAGCATGATAGTGAAAGGTTAAATGATATTTGCCTTCCGGTGCCGTTCCTTAAATGATCCCTGAAGGCATCTTTTTACTTTCTCTTTTGGGCTTGGATAAAGGATATGAGGGAAGGTTGCCGGAGGGGAACACCTTTTGCTTTTTTACCCGAAAAATGATCCCTGCAACATTAAAAAAAGTGTACCCTAATAATAATCTGAAGACCTTACTGACGGCTTTTTCCGTTCTTCTTTCCTCTTTTTCTTCTCTTCCTCACTTAGTTTTCGTAGCCACTTGAAAACATACTTTGCGTTCCACGGGTCTCTCGCTTCAATATCTACTCCGTTCTCGTGCAAGGTTATCAGCCTCTTTATTATCCAGTAGTCTCTATTGTACCATCTACAGAACGCCTGGAGTTTTTTTTCTCGTCCTTCTTCTCTTTTTTTCGCTAGCTCAGATTTATGCGTTTCTAAATAACGTTGTGTCGCAGCTCTACCCTTTTTCGACTTAGCATACTTTCTCTGAGCAACCCTTTTTTTCTCAATATCTTTATGCGGCAATTCACTCCCCCTTTTATAAGTGCGGGGGAAGTAGAAGATCATTCTACCCCCCCCTTTTTGGCCGAAGAGATACAGGACTGCGGGGAAGATAGCCGTTGAACCTACCTCCCCCCTGAGAAAAGAGAAGTTACAGGATTGCGGGGGAAAGCAGTTCTGCCGTCCACCTTCCCCCAGGAGATTGTTAATACATCTGAATGTTCCTACCCTGGACCTATTGAGGGGAAAGCAGTGCATTATTCCACCTTCCCCTGAGAACAAGAAGAGACTCTAGGATTGCCGGGGGAAGGTAGTGCACTTTCTACCCGCCCCCGTGAATACTGTCGCAGAATATAGGGCTTTGTGAAGGTGGGATGTGAGCACCTCCACCCGAGCCCAGCCCGAGCCCGGTCAAACCCTTCTCCTGTCAAGGAGATTAGTCAAGCGCTAGCCAATAATAGCTATGTCGGATACTCTTTAGGACCTATTCGTTCAAGCACTTTCTCAGCATTTTCCTTCTGCTGTCTTGCCGTCACATCCCGTAGCTCACTCGATTCTTCCTCTCTTTCCTTAATCCGGTAGCTCAAATACTCCCGTTTTTGAGATAACTGCTTCTCAGAGAATTTCTTGAATTTCGTAGTCAAGTCCAACGACTCTGGATGGAAAGCATATTCTTGACCTTTCTGCCTCATTTCTTTAAGTGCTTCAACTGAACCTGCCGGTAAAACTCCAGAATCTTGATGCGCTTTGATTGTCTCCTCTTGTTTTTTCAGTCTGCGTTTCTCTAGCTCGATCTTCTTTTCCTGGAGCTTTTTAATTTCCTCCTCTCGACCGCTTGCTTTGAGCGTATTGAGCAATATCTGTTGATTCACTTCGACCAAATCCACATACAGACCGTTGATAATCCATCCAAGCTGGTCAGTAAAGGGCATTTCCTCAATTTTCTCTTCAGGGAAGAGATCGCTGACATATAATTTTATCTCCTTTTCATCGAGTCCTGCTTCCTCCTCAAGCTCAACGAGTCTCTCATTAGCAATCTGCTGGTCACTCCTACCGGCAAGCCTTTTTAGCTCCTCAAGCTCAGTTCTATCTTTCAGTAACATTTCTAGCTCCTGGATACTCGGGCTTCCGCCTCTTTTTTTCCTCCTCCGCTGCCCGTTCCTCTCCCCTGTTCCTTTTTCTATAAAGAGGCCGGGGGTACTGAGGTATCGGGGTCGGCTGAAGGTACTCCTCTTGCTCTTCCAGAATCACATCTTTAGGCGCAATCTTCTTATTTCTGTTAGCCACTATTTACGCTTCTTTTCATGCTTTACTCTCCAGGGCTTAACTGCCTGAAGCCATTGGTCAGTGGGTCGTAGTCTGGTGTAATTGTGGTCGTCCACCCTCTTCAAAACACCTTTTTTTATAAGGTCATCTACGATGTGATAAACTCTTGACGCACTCAACTTCACACTTTCTGCAACCAGTGGAATTGCCACAGACCGAAAAATTCTAAAAGGGTCATCTACCTCACCAATAGTCTTGTCAACTATCTCTATAACATGATATTCTTGCCAATTAAGCCCGAATTTCTCCTGCACTGGCAAATACATATCCAACGACTCTGGGAAACGTTCTTCCATCTTACCCTCCTGTTACTCTTAAGAATGAACTGTCCCTATCAAAATCGCCCCTGGCGTGTAAATGGCCGGGAAGGCGAAAATGATGCAGCGTGCTACCTCTCTGAACGGCTCAACTTCAGTATAGAAGTCCGCATATTTTCCCGGCGCCCCTCCCGCATCCGGGCAAGGTCCCTCAAGCACATTTCCGAGACCAAATTCACTCAATCCTGCAGCTGAGGCCAACATTATAAACTTATCGTCACCCAAGAAGCGTGTTAAGGTTGAAACTCCTGCCTCATTCTCTTCATTGAATTTTGCATCGTATTGAACGATACTCAGGCCCTCTCCAGACAACATGAATTGCATTACCTGAGCCTTAGTCGGATAACCTACAGCACGCCCTGTCTGCGAGTAGGAGATGAGGTTTCTGATCTTCTGATTCTGCAATAAATACCCCCACACTTTGCTAGAACAAAAGGCTGCAATCGCAGGACCACCTGTCGCTGCAATCAGTATCTCACTCCAGTCAATAATGTCTTGAAGCGGATCGCTATTCTCCAGGTCAGACCATTTCGGCGATGCAGTTTTCTTGTTACCCCCCGGAATCCCCCAATCCATCGAAATCTTCACACCATATTTATCGTAAGTAAGCGTACCTACACTCAACGCCTGCCACCGCAGATACTCGATTCTATCGTCTACTCCTTCGCTGAGTAGGCGCAAAACATTGTACACATAATCCTCTCCGCTAGCCAAGTCGCGAGTTCCCGGGCGAGGTCTGAACAATTTAGCTTTTTCCTGTTCCTTAATCATTCGCTTCTTCCCAATCTTGGCTATGGCCTGACTTACCTCCTGAATACCAGGTGGGCTATCCATCGGGATTTCAGTATCTAACGCTAATAGATTACCCGCAGTCACCTTGACATCCACTATATCCCATACAGCTTTCATATCGTCAATGGTTCTCATAGGCAAAATCCCTGCCCCGATATGAGCCAATGGAGGTGGAAGCGCTCTCACGTACCCTATCACATTTTCAGGTTGAAATTCTTTGTATTCCGCTACACTTGCTCCCATTTCCATTCACCTCCGATTTTCTATTTCCAGACCCCCACACAAGATACCTTTTAACTACTCTTAAAATTGCGAGCGACCGTATCCTGGCGGCCGCTGGAAAGGAGGAAAAATGTCATACCCCGAGCCGATTTTGCGGGAATAACATTATTCGTCTCGACTCGTCCCGCATTAAAAGTGCTATTTTCTTCACCATCTTTGTTAATTATATCAGACAATGTATACTTGTCAACCCTTTTTGTCTAGCCAATTACTGTAACATAGAGCCGGAGCCTCAATACTCTCTCCCCCCTCGTTAAATCTTTCATCTTCGCAAAATACGTCTAAAGAGGGGGTAAACTGAAATGTTCCAGTGGTGAGCCGAGGGTTATATTAGTAAGGTTGGGAAAAAAGGGTTACGTGAGAGGTCTGTGCTCCAGGTGAAATTTTAGACTTAATTTATACCCCTAATTTCACCCCCTTATAAGACTCGTTCTTCAGAATATACGAAACAGTGCTCCGATGCCATCTTCCCCCTCTTTTTGTCGGTATGCCCTCCTCGTTTAACCTCACTGCTATCTTCTGATGACTCAATTTCTTTCTCCTTAGCGATTTCACATACCTAACTATTTCTAAACCCTCGGGATCCTCTATTCTCTTTTTGTCTTTTACCTTAAAACCGAGTGCTGCTGACCCCATCGGTTCGCCTCTTCTTCTTTTCTCCTCAAAAGCATCTGTTATTCTCTCAGCTAATTGTTCTCGTTCCATCTGCGCCATTGCTCCCATAACCGTCAAGAAGAATTTCCCCAGGGGACCTTTTGTATCTATGCTCTCAGTTACGGAATGAAAAACGACATCATTAGCCACAAAGACATCTTCAACCAACTCTAGGAGATTGCGAGTATTTCTAGCAAGCCTGTCCATTTTATAAACAATCAGGTGGCTTACCTCTCCCTGCTCACAAAGCAATATCAACCTTTTCATTCCCTTTCTTTCAAGGTTCTTAGCCGATTGACTATCAACGATAATCTCTACCGGGGATAGCTTCTTTAGTTTGGCATAGGTCTTGATGGTTGTCTCTTGACTCCCCAGGCTTAGACCATTTTTAGCCTGCTCCTCTGTGGAGACTCGAATATAACCAATTGCTCTCTTCATTTTGCCTCCTTCAAACCATAGACTTCAAGGATCCTCTTGCGGTATTTATTCCCCTCAATCACTACCTCGTTCTTCAGCTTGCTGCCCCGGTGATAAAATTCTTCGTTTCCATTTATGCCTGCTTCCTTTAATCTTTTGCGTCCGCGAGAACAGTGCATATCGAGGGCTACGTCCGGGACCTCCAATCTCCAACCAGCCTTTCTTTTTGCTTTGATATACTCAATGAAGTCGTCACCTTCCCGGTTTTTTTTTTGCCGAGCCAGGTACAGTATCAGAAACCCTATCGCTTCTGTCGGAAAGCTCCCTTTCTCTTTTTTCTCCATCTTGAACTCAACGGCTTCTTTTACTGCAGTCGAAATCACAATTGCCAGGGGATCCGCAAGTCCGATATCCTCAACCGCCACACATTGTAACGTCTTCAGGAGATATTTCCAGTATCCTCCTTCGATGAATTCCATCGCCCAGTAAGCAGCCGATTGCTCATCTCCTACCCTTAACGCCTTGTTAATCACACTTCTAACCTCGTCAAGAGGATATCCCCCAGGCGTCTGTAAGATAAACTCCTTTTTTTCATCCTCTTTCTTGACCACTATTTTCCTCCTTCCTCTTTCTTTGGATGTCTTTTGGCGAAAGTTTCCATCCAGTCTGCCAGTACCTTCTTCGCCAAAGCCTCATCTAATTCGTGGAATTGATTAAGCAAATATGGAGTTGCCCCAAACATATTCGTTTTTCCGGTTTCCCTTAGTCCATCCAGGAAATCGTAATACTTCTTATCGTATTTCATCTTCAGCTCCTTTTCCCTACGTAATCTTCTTGCCTCGTGGAGCCAGTTCGGCTGGCCACCTTTACTTTCATCATCCAGATAGATTTTTTTCGCCACCTTCGCCTCCTTTCATAGTGGTAGCAGGTACTCCTGCCTTATTGGGAATTGAATCTTAAACTCGGCATCTTCAACCATCGAGTAACCCTGTTCTAAATAGCCCTGGGGAATTACCGAGACTAGCCTCCCGTCGAACGGCGTATCCCCTCTAATTACGCACGCTTGACCAGTTGGAGAGTGGGGAAGATGTAGTTGGAAGGTTTGCATCGAGGTTCCTCCTTTTTTGTGATTGGAGATAGTATATTATAGTATATCTTACGGTTTTGTCAAGTGGTTGATACAGATATGTAATAATTATATCATAATAAGCGGCTGTGTCAAGAAGTGCTTCAACACTTTTAAAACGACTACAATTTTGTGGCACGATTTTGTAAAGATATGTGGAAACGGGGGTTTACAAGCTTCTTAGCTTTCTGAACTTTTTCGGTAGCTCATCCAGCTTTTCCGGTGCTCAACGGGAGGGAAAACAGAGGTACGATAAGATAGGAAAGTAGAACAGGCTTTTCATTACGTTACACTGGAGAGCACTAACGGCATTTGGAGAGAGGGGGGTTTATAATAGGGTTAAAGTAAGTTTCGTTATGGATAAAGGATTACAGAGGTCGGCTCATCTACTTATCTCCTAATCTACTTATCTCTTTGTCTCCTTACATATATAAAAAAACGCCTTCATAGAAGCCCAAAATCGGCATGTTCCTGACTAGAAGCAATCTATAAGACGTTTCTTTAATTAAGTCTTCTCTATCAAGAGAATTTTATCAAGCCAGTTCTGGGATAGGCAGATTTTTGAATTTTTAGGGGGTTGACACTTTAGAATTTTAGTATATAATACTCATTGAGTGAGTATAAAATGATACAGATGTGAGTCTCATTCCATATAAAAGGGGGTGCAAGAGATGCAAGTCCAAGGAGGAACCAGGGCCCGAGGGCCTTGAGAGAGTAATTATATGTAAGAGGTGATACACAAACGAGGTGACATCAATGGAGAGGACAACTAAATTAAAACGAAAGAAGAAACCTCGAGAAAAGAGTCTGGAGTTATTTCAAAAGGAGAAAACACAGAGAATAAGATTAAGACAATTCATTGCCCGAGAAATTTTATAGGGGAGAGGCCATTTTCCTAAAGAGGCCTTTATGTAGCCCCAGGGTTATCTAATCTAAGAGGCCCCAGAGGCCCAAGAGAGATGAAGAAGATGAAATCAATATTAAAAAATAACAGAAAAATTAGGATCCAGTTTGAATTAAATGAACAGGGTGCCCAAGAATTAGAAAAATTAATGGAAGCTACTGATGTGGCTACAAGAAAAGACCTTTTCAACAATGCTCTTACGCTCTTGGAGTGGGCTATAAAGGAAAAACGGAAAGGACGAACTATTGCTTCTCTAGATGAAAAGGAACAAAAATATAAAGAGATCGAGATGCCGATTCTCTCAAGAGCTGCAAAAAGCAAGGTGAGTCTCGTAATCAAATAGCAAAAGGAGCTTTCAAGCTCCTTTTGCTAGCTCCGGGAGTTATTGTCTGATGGCCAGAAGGAGTACAAGTTTTATAGCAGAGCCCACAGAAAAAATTAGTCGCCCCATCGAACTCATCGAAGCCGAAGGATACAGTACAATTTGGATGAGGGTAATAGCTATAAAATATCTACTTATTGTCTACTCAGGTATGCTGATTTGTACATTTACTATTTACTTCTTGCAAGGATTTAAGTGGCGAGGATTTGACCTTTCTTATAGCCTTTTAAACTGGCTAGGGGCGGCCACTATAGGGGAGGTAGGGGGGCTTCTTGCTTTAGTATATGGAGCACTTTTCAGAAGGGAGTAATATCTTCCCCCACTTGCAGGAAGGATCCTCTCTCAAAAGTGGGGAAAGCTCACCACCTGAAAAAAATTTATCAGCATTGATGAGGGTTTCAGGAAGGGGTAAAATTGTCGTTCCGGGACGACAAACAGCCTAGTTTGAAAAGCCTTGTCTGATGAGGGTTTGAGAGAAGAACGACGTTTACATAACTACTTATTATCGGAACTTCTAAGCAGAATACTTAGCTGCCCTTTGCAATTCACCGGCTATAATCTCAACCATAGCAGCAAGGTTTCTTACCTTCTTAACTAACTCTCCAAACCTTTTTTCCTCTGGGTGCATATGCATTATATCCGGTAGTTCTTTCCTTAACTTCCTCAACTGAACCATCGTTTGTTGATAAAGGTCTTTTCGCTCTTTTGACATCTTCTCCCTCCCTCACTCATTTTTT
>JABUBK010000437.1_pt1 | contig 10262 bp, 8 predicted proteins | sample 7332671 | NCBI WGS metagenome assembly JABUBK01 (sample SAMN07256342, study PRJNA390944) | subsurface metagenome | isolation source: Methane hydrate marine sediment | place: Pacific Ocean: Eastern North Pacific, ODP site 1244 | collected 2002
ATTGGAGACCAAAATTAGGAATGATGTTAAAAAATCACAAGAAGAGATAATTAAAGTTATAGAAAATATTGAGAAAGTGATAGAGGGAAAAAGAAGGGTAATTGAGTACATCTTAACTGCACTTCTTGCTGAAGGTCATGTTCTTATTGAGGATGTACCAGGAGTTGGAAAGACAATGTTAGCTAAGTCTCTTACAAAATCAATAGATTGCGATTTTAAAAGAATTCAGTTCACACCAGACCTTTTGCCTTCGGATATAACTGGAGTTTCTGTATATAATCAAAAGACTCAGGATTTCAGATTTAGAGAGGGGGTAGTTTTTGCTAATATTATATTAGCTGATGAGATAAATAGAGCTTCACCAAAAACTCAGTCAAGTTTACTTGAGTGTATGGAGGAAAAACAGGTAACTGTAGATGGCATAACCTATAAATTAGATATTCCATTTTTAGTAGTAGCAACCCAAAATCCCATTGAATATGAAGGAACATATCCATTACCAGAAGCGCAGTTAGATAAGTTTATTATGCACCTAACTATTGGATATCCTACTCATAGTGATGAACTGGTGATTTTGGAAAAACATGGAATTAATCCTGCAATAGATAACATATCACCTGTATGTACAGGTGCAGATGTTAATCGGTGGGTAGAAGTTGCTAAAACTATTTTTGTTAATGAAAATATTAAAGATTACTTAGTAAGTATAGTCAGTCAAACAAGAAAAAATGATAAGCTTTATTTAGGTTCAAGTCCAAGAGGATCGTTGGGACTTTTAAAGACATCAAAGACACTTGCACTAATTAGAGGTAGAGATTATGTAATACCACATGACATAAAAGAAATGGTCCCATTAGTATTAGCTCACAGAATTATTTTAACTCCTGAAGCTAGAATGCATGGGGAAAATGCATTTGATATTTTAAATGAGTTATTAAAGAAAATACCTGCTCCAGAGGTATAATAAATGATTAAATTTAGAGGTTGGCTTATACTTTTATTATCAATTATATGCTATATTGGTGCTCAAGTTTTTGGTTCATATGAGTTTCTTCTTCTTTCTATAACTTTTCTAATAACCTTTTTATATTCCCTGTTTTCTACAATTCAATTAAGAGATAAGCTTTTTATAAAAAGAAAGATAGGACATAAAAGGGTTCATGTTGATAATGTTGTAGATGTAAATTTACATGCAAAGAATAAAGGTACTCTTTTTACATCTATACCAATCATAAAAGACAAATTACCTTCATATTTTGGTGATTCTCATAATTTTGTTGTTCCTACAAATTTTTACAAAAAAGATTTCGACATTAAATATAAACTGAATATGGATAAGAGAGGTCTATATAAGATAGGTCCTATTACTATGAGAGGTCAAGATTCTTTCAATCTTACCCAAAGTAATGTTTTATTTGATGATTACCAAGAAATACTTGTATATCCTAAAATTTATGACATCTCTCAATTTTCACCAGGAGGTGTGGGCTTTATTGGGTATGAGGCTTTAACAAGTGATTTGGTTTCACCTATTGGTGATGATTTCTATTCTCTTAGAGAATATTTTAGTGGAGACGATCTAAGAAAAATTCACTGGAAATCAACTGCAAAGACATCCACTTTAATGATTAGAAAAGTTGATGATGCAACAATAAGTAGAGTTGCTATTATAGTTGATGGTTTTAGAGACTCCCATCTAGGTGAAGGGAAAGAATCAACTTTTGAATATCTCATAAGTGCTGCGGCTACCATTGTTAATTACTTCGCAAAGAGCAATTATCGCGTAAGAATTGTAGTAAGTGGTAATAGGTTATACGTCATTCCTTTTGACGATGCTTCTAGAAACTATCACAGAATAATGGGGGTATTTGCTAAATGTGAACCAGCAGGAAATATATCTCCAGCCATAATCATCAGCAAGGAATTAGATAGTCTTCCAACAGGGTCAAATATCATTTTTTTAACCACTTCATTTAACACAGATTGGCTTGATAAACTTAAAAGAATAAGAAGAAGAGGACAGATGAGGATAGCTTTGGTTTTGGTTGTTGGAGAGACATTTTTACCCATGTCTGATGTCTTATATCAACAAAAAATGACAATGTTTTCTGAATTTCTTGCAAAGATTTATGGTTCCGGTATTTCAGTCTGTCTGCTTAGAAAGGGTTGTAACATAAAAAGCACACTGGAGGGAATAAAAAGAAATAGAGTTAAATAAGAATATTATTTTGTTACAAAAATCTAACTGGATAAAAAAATTGAGAAAGCATTTAAATTGCTTTAAAGATAAATTTAATATTTTTAAAATTTATTTTTAGTGATGAAAAAGTATATAAAGCAATTTACAGATAAAAATTTAATATTTCTAATATTTGTGCACATTGCTCTGGGAATTTCATCAATGATTTCCCTGAGAAAAGTTGTCAGCTGGTATCAGTTCACAATAGTTAGTTTTTATTTATTTTTTATAGCAACCATATTAGCAATCTTGCTATCAAAAACCAAGTTACATGGGTTTTTTATAGCAATTATATCTGTTGTAGTTGGAATATTATTAATTTATTATTTTATCTATTTTCCAATACACAATTGGCTTTTAAAAAACGAATATGGTTTCTGGTTTAGTCTTTTGCAAAAAATTGGAAGAGATTTGGATCAAGCATTTAAAAGTTTTTCTGGAAAGGGAGCTCCTATCAGGTATATTCCAGGTGTAGGACTTTTTTTCCTTCCTATTGTATGGCTCATTTCCTTTTTAGCTTCTTGGAGTACTTTCAGATGGAAAAAGACATTTGTAACAATACTTATATTTTCACCATTTTTTTTAATTATGAGTATTCTTGGTACAAAATGGATGAAGTATCAGATAGCCCTTCTTTTCATTTTATCTACTCTACTCTTGTTAGAGTTTGAGGGAATGAGTATTTTAAGAAAAGGGATTAAAAAAATCAGTTCAAATATATTCGCTTTAACAAGCCATCATCAAATCGGATTGATATTCTCTATTGGAATTGTCATTCTATCTATTTTATTAACTAGTTTGTTTTCCTGGCATGTAAAAAAACCAGAATTTCCATGGTGGGAATATGACATTTTTAAAAGATATGTGATCGCTCGAAGACAGATATCGTACTTTTATCCGAAAATGGATTTCCCGTCTGAGATCACTCTTTCAGAACCAGAATTAGTTTTTATGGTAAGAAGTTCTGAACCGGGTTATTGGAGAGCTACACTACTTAATACCACTGATGGTTCATATTGGTATAGAAGCGATTATCATGCTTCAATGGGAATAGGATATGAAATATTTATGGAGCCAAATTTTATTTTAAGCTCTATAAATAAAGTATATGCTGGTGAGGAAGGGGGGATGCAGATAATTTTTACACCTGAAACCGAAATTGAAACTCAAACTGAAGAAGAATTAACCTTAGATGAAGATATTTTAAAAGCAAAAATTATTGACACCTTATTAGAAGGTGGAGGTATTTCAGATTTAGAAAAACTAAATATACCTAATATAGAGTTTATTAAACAAAGCTATGTAATAAAGAAGTTAATCTCACCATATGTCTTTAGCATAAATGTGCCAATAAAAATAGAATCTAAATATCCCAAGAATTTTTCCATTTCAGAAACTGGAAATATTATGACACAAGATCTGCTAAAAAATGGAGACGAATATGACATCATTTCAATTGTTTCAACTGCTACTCCAGAAATGTTAAGAAATGCACAAACTGATTATCCCGATAATTTTGATTTAAGAAAATACACAAAAATATTTAAATTTGAAAACAAACCCTTAGACCCTCGAATTAAGGAGCTTGCAAAAGAGATAACAAATGGCATTGATAATAATTATGACAAAGCAGTGTCTATAAGAGACTATCTAAAAGAAAATTATTATTACTCACTTGATATTGAAGACATTCCAAGTGGATATGATATCTCAAATTTCCTATTTGAAACAAAGAAGGGTTATTGCCAACATTATTCAGCTTCAATGGCACTTATGTGTAGGCTTTTAGGTATTCCCTCAAGAGTGGCTGTTGGTTACAGAACAGGAGTTCTTAATAAAAAAACAAGGTTCTATTATGTAAACAGAAATAATATACATATGTGGGTTGAAGTTTATTTTCCAAATTATGGATGGAAAGTTTTCGAACCTACTTCACCTTTTGAAGCACCTGAATATGAGGAGGGAATAAAAAAAGAGATTGTTGGAGGAGAACCAGCAGAAAGAAGAATGAGGAGCTTAGAGGAATTGTTAGAAGATGTGGAGTTAGGAGAGGGTGAGGGAATAGGACCAATAAAAAAGCCCACTCAACCATCTAAAATTATTTTTGCAATTCTTGCTATCATTAGTTCTATATTTTTAAGTTTTTGTTTGATTATTTTCACAAAAGATTTTAGAGATTACTTAGATATCTATAAGAATATTAATAATCCAAATAGGTATATACGGGCTTGTTATAGGAAGATAATTCGTAAACTCTCTGATTTTGGTTTCCAGAAGAAATTCTGGGAAGACAGCAGTGAATATGCACTTCGGGTTAAGGAGAAAGAAGATTTAAATATAGATAAAATTACTGAGCTTTATCTATTATCTGCTTACAGCAATAAAAGACTTTATAAACATGAAATTGGAGGAGCTAGAAGAATGGTTATTGATTTTTCAAAACATGTAAAAGATAAATTCCTTCCAATAGAAAAATTCAAAGCACTAATAAGCCTAAATTCTTTACCAACACTTAAAAAATTGTTATCTAGCTTTTATAAATTTATTAAATCTTTCACAAGATTTCATAAATAACATTATATCTTTTACAAAATTTTGCAAATAATAAAAATTTGTCATTCTGAACGAAGCAGAATGGAGTGAAGAATCTCATTAAAGAAGTAGTATATAATTATTAAAATAAGAGATTCTTCGCAGCCCAAAGGCTGCTCAGAATGACAAATTTTTATTAAAAATAAAAATATGAAAGATAGTAAATTAAAAGACAAAAATATATTCCTTGGCATTGGAGAAATAGAAGATTCTAAAAAATCAATATATGTAAAGACTGTTGTTTTTATTGAAGATTCGACAATAATAGATTTGGATTTTGACTATAATTGCCCACCTTCCTTTTCTCCAATTTTATTTAAAATATGTGAAAAAATTAAAGCTTTTGCTCAGAAATTAAATCTATTGGATGCTGTAAAAATTTCTAAAAAACTCATAATAAAAGAATTAATAAAGGAATTGGGTAGAAAAAAAGTTGAAGAAAGAAGTATTATAAATTTACCAGTTGAGGCTTTTCATAGAGCAGTTGGGAATTATATATCAAAAGATAAAATAAAAAATATATTTCCTAAAAGTAATAAAAAAGTGTTGGTTGCCATGAGCGGAGGAGTAGATAGCTCAGTTACAGCACTACTTCTTTCAAAGCAGGGATATGATGTTATTGGTTCAACAATGAGACTCTGGGAATTCCCTTTATATGAGAATTATTTAAAATCATGTTGTTCAATTATAGGAATTTGGAATGCCAGGGATATTTGCAGAAAATTAAATTTAGCACATTTCACATTAGATTTACGAAACAATTTTAAACAGAAAGTTGTTGATTATTTCTGTAACCAATATCTATTAGGTAAAACTCCAAATCCTTGTATCATGTGCAATAAATATATAAAATTTGGAGCTTTGATAAGAATTGCAGAAAAATTAGGAGCTCCAAAAATTGCTACTGGTCATTATGTATCAATAGAAAAAGATTTAAACTCTAAAAAATTCATTATTAAAAGGGCTAAAGATAAAAATAAAGACCAATCCTATGTTTTTTGGAAATTGACCCAGGAACAATTATCAAAGATTATCACTCCTTTAGGAAATTATAAAAAAAGTGAAATAAGAGATATTGCACAGAAAAATAATTTGAAAGTAGCAAGAACAATTGAAAGTCAGGATATATGCTTTGTTCCTGATGGCAATTATGGTGATTTTATTGAAGAAAATCTTAATATAAAAATTCAGAGTGGTCCAATTGTTGATTCAAATAATAATTTATTAGGAAAACACAAGGGATTTCCATTTTATACAATTGGGCAGAGAAAGGGATTGGGGATATCTTATAAGGAACCACTTTATGTAAAAGAAATTATTCCAGAAACTAACAAATTAGTTGTAGGAACTTCAAAACAAGTTATGAGAAAAGAGTTAACAGCATCATCTGTAAACTTTATTTTTTTTGATAAATTAGAATCTGAGATGAAAGTAAAAGCCAAAATCAGATACAGAGATAAATTAGAACCTGCTTTAGTCATTCCAATTAATGAAGATAGAGTAAAAGTAATTTTTGATAAATCAAAATGGGCTATAACACCTGGTCAATCAGTAGTATTTTATGAAGATGGTACCTTAATGGGTGGAGGAATAATCGACTAATAAATAGGGCATTCTGTCAATTCTTCCCACCGTCTTTGCGGAAGCCCTTCTACCAACTTCTCAACTGCTCGTCCTCTAAACATAGCACCACCTTCAAAGTATATCCAATTTATTGTTCCAATCTTAGTTGCTTCATTAAGAACCTTCCGTATTTGGTCCAAAGTGAAAGTACCTTTTGCATCGGGTCCACTGTATACAAAACAATGATCACATTCTAAATTGCACATATAAGTTAGAAGAAAATGAATTCCTGTTAACATGATACTTCTTAAATAAAGAGTTATAATGTATAATTTTTGATTTCTGTAATATTTTTAGATCTAAAAGATTGTTAAGGGTTTCTTCTTCTCTGTTTTTTGAAATTAAATCCACATGTTGTTGTATATTTTTATTTTGTTTATTTTTATTTTAGGATTTCTTTTTATTCTGTTCCTTAATCTTCCTTAGATTTTCTTTTATTTTCTCCCAGTATTTCATTCTTTTTTTAATTTCTCTTTCAAATCCTCTATCACTTGGAAAATAGTATTTTCTTCCTTCTAACTTTGATGGCATATACTGTTGATCAACAATTGCCTCTGGTACTATGTGGGGATATTTATAGCCTTTACCATAACCTAACTCTTTCATTAATCTTGTGGGTGCATTTCTTATAGAAAGTGGTACTGGCAGTGTCATACTATTTTTAACATCCTCTTTAACTAAACTATATGCTCTATATAATGAGTTGCTCTTGGGGGCTGTTGCTAAGTATATTACAGCTTGAGCTAAAGCTAAATCTGCTTCTGGCATTCCAACAAATTCTACAGCTTGTTTTGCTGCAATTGCTACTTGTAGCGCTTGAGGATCGGAGTTTCCTACATCCTCTGATACAAATCTAACTAACCTTCTTGCAATATATAATGGATCCTCCCCACCCTCTAACATCCTTGCAAGCCAATATAAGGATGCGTCTGGGTCGCTACCCCTTAAACTTTTATGAAGTGCTGATATTAAATTATAATGTTCTTCACCAGCCTTATCATACCTAAGAGGCTTATGTTGCATTACATCTATTAATTTTTTCATATCTATTTGTATCCTTTTATCTTTACCTACAGGTTTTGTTGTTTGAACAGATAATTCGACAGCATTTAATGCTACTCTTGCATCTCCATCAGAAAATTGTGCAATAAAATCAATTACTTCTGGTTTAATTTCAATGTTTAGATTACCAAATCCTCTTTCCTTGTCTTTAAGAGACCTTTTGATTATAACTTTTAAGTCATCCTGGGATAGAGATTTTAAGGTATAAACTCTTGATCTTGAAAGTAGCGGAGAAATAATTTCAAATGAAGGATTTTCTGTTGTTGCTGCTATTAGTACAATTGTTCCGTTTTCAACATATGGTAGAAACGTATCCTGTTGTGCTTTATTAAACCTGTGAATTTCATCAACAAAGAGTATGGTTTTTCTGTTATGAGTTTTTCTTAGATATTTGGCTTGTTCAATAACTTCTCTAACCTTTTTAACTCCAGATGATACGGCACTAAAAGAAACAAAATTAGCATTTGTATGTTTGGCTATTATCTTTGCCAAACTTGTTTTTCCTGACCCTGGAGGACCCCAAAATATTATGGAACCAACTTCTCCAGATAATATTGCACTCCTTAGAGCTTTTCCTTTTCCAATTAAATGGTCTTGTCCTAATAGCTCATACAAGTCTTTAGGTCTCATCCTATCTGCAAGAGGAGTAGTTACCTTAGAAACCTCTTCATTTCCCTTTTTTTGTTCAAATAAATTTATTCTTTCCATAACTTTAAATTTGTTTCCTTAATAAATTTATATTTTCCATAATCTCAGATTAGTTTCTTCTTCAAATTCTCTTATTAAAATTTCTTTATAATCAAAAATTAAAATTTCAGCAGCAAAAATCTCTCCACTAAAAAAATGTCCGCCCTTTACATTTCCGTCTTTATCAGCGAAATTTATATGAGCATGAACAAAAATTTTATTATCAAGAACTGAAACATTTCCTGTGCAGGAGGTAATCTCACACTCTTTATCAAATGATTTTTTAATATATTGCTTTGAACTTTGGTCATAAAAACCATAAGTAATATTCCTTAAAGCTCCAATTACAATGAACCAGCCAGTTTTTATTCTTTTATCTTCACAAACTCTCTCTATTTCTGAAATTAAATCTTTTCCACGGTTTAATCTTGTAATAAACATATTTAATCCTTCCTATAATCTCTAAATTTTTTAAAACTATCTCTTTATAAAAAAGATTTCCTACCAATATAATAAAAATATATTATAGATTCCTTAAAAAGTCAAACATAAGTTCGATTATTTATTTCATTTATTTCTATTAAAATCCTATAAAAGAAATGAATTTTTTAATTTAAAATTGTTTAATTTAATTAATACTATGATTTAATGGTTTAATATCTATTCAATCTTTATAATTAATTGGCTAATATTTTTAATTACTCTACCTTTTGGGTGTTTTCTTACAAATTTTTCACTCCATTCAGGAACATAGGGAGCTTTAAGTAAAATAAAATCTAACTCCATCATCAATGGAACAGATCCAACTAAAGAAAATATGTCCCCAAAGGCAATTAATTTTGACCCATCTTTAGCTTGATCCAGAATCGCTTTATAATAAATTGGTCTTCTAAGATCAACTTTAAATTTTTCATAAATTGGTAAGATTTGAATTTTTCCTAGTTCTGGATGATTAAAATAATGGTCCCATTCTGGATCCATATGATATTGACGTGTATCACCTAAAATATCAATTTCATACTCAAATTCACGATTCTTAGTTCCTTTTTGAGTAATTCCTATAGTTTCTAAATTTTGCTTAACTTTATCCGTTTTTGAATTAGTCATAACAATTGGTTGAATATGGGGATGTTTAATTAACTCAATTAGGGTTTCTTTAACTCTGTTTCTGAATATAGGTTTTAAAAGAGCGCTGTTCTTATGAAATAGATAATTGGTACACTCAGTTATTGAATCATAATCTAATTTATCAAAGAAATTTTCAACACATTTTTTATAAAATTTATTCTTACTTAGCATTTCCTGTATTGTTACTGTATTTAAAACAAAAGCCCCTTCATTACTGTAACAAGCAGAAATACCATTAACTTTCCATGTGTATTTGTAGGGTTTAGCTAAGATTTTTTGCTTTGTATTTTGATAATCTTTTCTAATTTTTTCTTTAGGGATTTTTAAAATTTCTTTAGATAGGGTATCAAAAGCCAGTTCGGCTAATTGATTAACCTGTTTTTCTTCCTGCGTTAATGTCCCATCAAAGTCAATAATAACTTTAATTCTGGTCTTACTTCTAATTTTCTCATCCATTCTTAACCTTATTTTTTATATTTAATTTATAATTTCCCAATAAATACTATTTACGCTACACTCTTTTTTACCAGTTTATTAATTATCCTATAATAAATTTATGTTCATTTAATCTATCTTCATCATAGATATGAAACACTTTATGACCAATTTCACATAATTTTTCTAATATATCAACTAATTCTTTTAGACTTCTGTTTGAATGTCCAACAGTGTAAATTTTCATAATTTAATCATAAAAAATGTGTATCGATTAATGTATATTTGCATTGGATTTTTTTAAGTATATTTCGAAAAGAAATTTTCACACTATAATTGTTTTCAAATCTAAAAGATAAAAAAGGTTATATCTTAAAACTATAGGTATATTTATATAAGGAGCTCTACAATTAATTATTTCTTTGAGTGACGGTAATCAAATTAAAATATATTTGTCAGCAGATGCGGGGGAGAAGTTCTCCAACCATCATGTCTA